>Ga0209643_1001364_pt1 | contig 23691 bp, 14 predicted proteins | sample AutmiccBRH37_all_FD_187383 | JGI IMG/M metagenome (GOLD analysis project Ga0209643, IMG submission 187383) | Deep subsurface microbial communities from Mt. Terri, Switzerland - Autotrophic microbial communities BRH/37_all (SPAdes) (version 2) | ecosystem: Environmental > Aquatic > Deep... | reverse complement strand
CCTTCCTGGATAGATCTCAGCGCTGTTTCAAAATCAAATCCATGGTTTTCTTCAGTCATGTCAGTTTCCTTTTTCGGGCTGATTATATCAGCTTTAAGTTAACTGACACAGAATTCTGAACACCCTCTTGAAAGTGCAATCCGTCGTGTCATCAATCTCCGACTAAAATCGCCAGGTATCTTTTGGAAGCTCGAAACAGCTGAATCGATGCTGTTTTTACGAAATCAACTCCTTTCCGGGAGGTGGAATGTTATGATGAACAATGTTCTTGCACACACGCGCTCATTTGCTCCAACTAAATGGGAATGCACCCTTCCTTCAGTGACAAAAATTTTCAGCTCCTTTTCAGCTTATCTTCTTGCGAAAAGGTAGTTTTCGTCATTTTTGGGAGATAGTAGTCCATCCACCCTGTAAATTCAATTTTCCAGGGTACGATCTTTGACAAAACGCGGAGCGATCCCCCGGTTACGTCCGGCAGACCTCCTTAAGTTCCCGTCGTTCAAATCCATGGGCTATTGCGCGCAAAATGGTTTCCATGGAATCAACCCGGTAATTGTGGAAAAACGCACGGATGCTCTCCCACAAATAGCGTTTTGATTCCGCCTTTTGTAATGCCTCCTGAAAAAGCCAACAGCTTAATTGCTGAACCTGATCGATGAGAAAGGCAAGCATCATGAGAATGGTAAATACCGCACTCAGGTTTTTCTTACCAAGACCATAATTGTGCTCAAGATTGTACCCTTGGTTCTTGAGGGTGTTAAAAGTTTCATTCTCGACTTTCCACCGGGCACGACCAGCCCGCATAAGCTGAAACACGTTTTCTTCGGTGATCGGTATATCAGTGACCCAACTGAATTTCGTGATCTTTTCATCTTTGTCTATCTGCCAGTATTCAAGCACGTTGACCAGCAGGTCCGGATGGCTTTTATTAAGGGGAATCTGGTTCATAAAACGAAAAAAATGTCCTTTTTGTCTGTCCTTGGGATCAAGAAATTCAATGTCGGTCGCCTTCCCTTCTGCAGCAGCTTGGGTCAATTGCGCAAAAAGTGTTACATGGTCACCTGGCTTTGCTCCCAAGATGAATCTCAGGTTATGCCGTTGGAGATCACGAATATGAGGGCCATTGCTGCTCAGGCCGTCTTCGACCACTATCACTTTTAAATGCGGATGTTCCCTGCGAAACTCGGCATAGTAGCGTTTGGCAGCATTCCGCTCACAATCGTTTTTGGTGGACCCGTCTTGTAGAGTGATTACCTCCGGAAATGTTGGGATGACGACCTTGCAGTCGGGACAGACAAAAGAGGCCGCATATATCTGCTGGTAATAGAGGGTTTCACCATTCTTGCATTTCTTGACCAAGCAATAAGGTGATGCCACTTTTGCTGAAGAGTAATATCCGGTGCCATCCCCACTGAGCAGGTAATGTCCATCATAATAGGCCATCTTCTCGAAATCCTTCCCGCGCTGAACCTGCCGGAAGACTGTACGAAAAGGTGCTCTGAGAAAAGAAAGGGCCAGAGGGTCGAGAAGGGTGCGCATCTGGCTGTCACAGGGAATAGTAGTAATTCCGAACACTGTATGAAGATTTTCTGGTTCGCCGCGGCGGCGTTTGTCGAAGGCGAGTAGAGAAGGATCCTTGAGCTGAAACATTGCAAGCGCCGACATCAATGCATCATCGAGTGATATTTTCGCATTATCGGCACGGGTATCAGGGATCGTTTGAAAATCCTTTCGCACAAGTTCAAGTAAGGTATCGGCATTCAGGTGTGTTCTCACGGCTCTTCTTGATGCTCTTGCCGGCAACTTGACGGCGTGGATAGAATAAATTTTGTGTGATTTCATGGCGTTCTCCTATGCAAGTAATTGTTTTCACATAGAAAAACGCGATTTTTCTCAGCAGCCGTTGTCAACTAAAAAATGACATCGACTGAAATTTTTTTTACTCTGTTTTCAAATAGTTGGGCAATGCCTCCATGGCGAAAGTTTACGAGACCTCAATATTACATTGTTAATGTTTTCAATAACATACAATTTGCGCGGGAATTGCTGCTTCTTGTTCGTTCAAGATAGCCTGACATAATAATGAAACTACAAAACGCACATGTTCTCCATTTTCTGCTGTTACTGTGCAAATGCAGGTGGTGATCAATATAACGAGTAGGGATGATGTGAAATATTTGTGAAAGGTTGTCTTGACAGTGGGGTTATCTCCAGAGTATTTAATAACATCTTATCGAGGATCTACATTCTGTAGATGTCATGATCACAATATCTCACACTTGATGCGGGAATTTCAAACAGATGCTACCCTTTTGGAAATGATACAGGGTTGTGATAATGGGGGGAGGGTGAATAATTCTAGTAATATATCTTTCTTTTCTGCAAAAGCGGATACCAATAACTGTAAACCGATTGCCATTCCCGGGACGATATGGAGAAATCGAGGGTTATTGGCAACCCTTACCGTTCAGGAGCTTCGCTCGCGTTATACTGGTTCCTTACTGGGTCTAGCCTGGATGCTGGTTATTCCATTGGTCCAACTGGCCATTTATACTTTTGTGTTTGGTTACATTTACAGAGTAGGACAAAATGGGGGTGGTATCCTTGATTATGCTTTGATTTTATTCAGTGGTTTTGTACCGTTTATTATGGTTTCAGAAAGTCTCGGTTCTGCGCCAAGCCGAATAACAAGTCAACCGAACTTCGTTAAGAAAGTTGTCTTCCCTCTGGAGATTCTGCCTTTAGTAACTATGTGTGTCGCGGTGATTCATGCCTTTGGGGCTTTTATCATTTTACTTCTGGCAGCTTGTCTTTTTGGAGATGGGCTACATGTAACGATATTTTGGTTGCCGTTGATTGTGATTGCACCCATTCTACAGGTAATTGGCTTGAGTTGGATCCTTTCTTCCCTCGGGGTTTTCGTTCGTGACCTGACATCAACTATTCAATTGATAATACAGTTTCTGTTTTTTCTCACCCCCATAACCTATCCATTATCATTTGTTCCAGCTAAAGTTCTGATGATTTACAAACTAAATCCACTTGTTGGGACAATTGAGAACTTTCGCCGGATAATACTTCATGGAAAAGAACCGGTATTCATCGATATTTTTTATCCTCTAGTTGTTGGATTTATTCTTATTGTTTCAGGGTATTATTGTTTTCAACGTTGCAGGAGGGCCTTCGCTGATGTGCTTTGATCTTGCCCCTGAGATAGCAATAAAAGTTTCAAACGTCGGCAAATGCTATCGAATGTACCATAAGCCGATCGATCGGCTCAAGCAGGCAATCTTTAGGGAACATACTTATTATGAAGAGGCTTGGGTTCTGAGAGATATCAACTTTGAGCTTCCACGTGGCAAAGCGCTGGGGGTAATTGGAAGAAATGGAGCAGGAAAAAGTACCCTGCTTCAAATACTGACAGGGACGCTCGCTCCCACTACAGGCGAGGTCTACCTTCGTGGGAAAATGGCGGCATTACTCGAACTTGGCAGTGGTTTTAATCCTGAGTTTACCGGCAGGAATAATATTTACGTAAATGGTGCCATTCTTGGCCTTACACGAAGCCAGATCGATGAACGTTTTGATGAGATTGTTGCTTTTTCTGAACTTGGCGAACATATAGAACAGCCAGTAAAGACATACTCAAGTGGAATGTATGTCCGTCTCGCTTTTTCTGTGCAGGTCTGTGTTAACCCAGATATATTAATTGTAGATGAAGCTTTAGCGGTGGGTGATGTGTTTTTCCAACAGAAATGCCATGCACGGATGGAAAAACTACTGAATCAGGGGACTTCTATCCTTCTCGTCAGCCATGATTCATCTGCAATAAGAAAATATTGTGATACCGCTTTGTTTCTTGAAGATGGCTGTAATGTTTTTTATGGTGATGTTGAAGTAGCTCTTTCTATGTATTTTTTCCAATCAAAAGGTATACAAAAAAAATCGGCCACAACTAGTGATCCACAACAGAAAAAAGAAAATATAACCTCCGAACCAACTGAGGCACAGTTTCAATCTGAGGCGAAATCTCGGAACAGGGCTGAATCCTCAAGTATTGATGCTCCTGCTATTCCGCTGATTGAAAAATGGCCCATATATTCAAGCCTCATTAATTTTATGACTAAAGAGGTGGTTGGAGATGAAAAATGTGCACACTTTAAAAGTGGGGCATTATGCGGAGAAGATGGTTTGGCGAGGGGGCACTATATCCAAGGAGAGTGGCTGTATGTATTCTGGGAGATGGAACTGCTTCGTGATTTTGAAGTGCCAATAGGTGGTTTAACGATTTTCAGTTCTTCCAACCTCCCTATATTTTGCAAGAGCATAATTCCTCCAACAAAAAAAACTGTAGTTCCAGTTATGAAGGGAAGTTTGATCCGATTTGGCGCTGCAATTAAGACAAATATTGCTGTGGGCGATTACATAATCAAATTGTCACTTGCTGAAATGGGATTCGATGCGCATAGCAGATTAGATCAACTTTCAAATGATGAATATCTTAATTCCACAAGTTTTTGTATCCAGATCCCCAAGGCATTGTCACTAAAAATAATTGAAAATAAAAATAGACCGCCCTTTTGGGGTCTTGTTGATCTGCCTAGTTCCCTTGAAATGCTAGTCAATTAATATAATTGCGTTTTTTCACTCAAAGGGCTTTGCTAATGTCTCCAATGAAAAGACTTGTTGTCGTAAGCTTTCCACGGTCAGGAAGCTACTTCTTGACTTATTGCATGAGTTGTTATTTTGGTCAATCACTAAAATATCTTGAGCCTTATTCCAACATATCAACTTTTCCCGAGCCTCGTTTTAGCAGCAGGTTTTTGGGTGCTCGTCATTTAAATTTCAGACATTTTCTTAAAAAGAATAAACGTAGATTGGGGAACCCACATCCCCTTCCTTTTGGAGAAGCAAATTTTATTAGATTTCACGATTTTTCGTCTTTTACACAACGTTCTTTATATATGTCTGCGGAAGGTGCAGAAATTGAAAAAAATTATTGTTTAGACAATGTTGAGAACCAAGCCAATACTTGTTATTTGATTTTAATTCGTCATCCGATAGAAACTATACAATCTTATTTTGAACTCCTGGTCCATGCTTCAGGGCTAACAGATTCAATGAACTCCTGGACTTCTTTCCAGGAGCATGCTCTTGAATATTGGATGAATTTTGCCGATAAGTGGGTCCTTAACCCCAATGATCCTTTAATCAAAAACAAGACGGTGGTGCTTTATGAAGATCTTGCAAAAAATACTACAGCAGCACTGTCAAAAGTAATTTGCTGTTTTGATCATAAAAAATTAGACAATACCTTGATTAAAAAAATTGCAGGGTTGCGATATTCATCAACTCGTCACATCTCGGACTTTAAATATTTTAATGCTGAAAGTTGTGAGAACATACAGGATGCCTTGCACGATTCATATCTGAGACCAATGGGAATAACACCTTATACAGAGTTTACCCGCAGTCCTTCCCATTATCACAATAAACTCTTTAATGCCTTACTTATGAAAAAAAATTAATACTTTTTAGTATCCCTCTTGTAGGTGTTAGAGACGTAGCAGACAGGGCAGTGTCATGAAATATAACTGTATCCATAAGTTTTAATAGATTTGGTATGATTTATGAGAATAGCTGATTGCAGTAATACGTATTCTGTGGCAGTCCTTCTTCCCTGTTACAATGAAGAAGTGACGATAAAAGCCGTTGTTAGTGATTTTCGTAAAACACTGCCTGATGCCAAAATTTACGTTTTTGATAATAATTCTTCTGATAATACCGCTGAGGTTGCGAAACAAGCCGGAGCTATTGTTGTGAGGGAAACACGTCAAGGGAAAGGCAATGTCATTAGATCGATGTTTGAGCGTGTCGACGCCGACATATATATCATGGCTGATGGTGATGATACTTATCCTGTCGAAATGGCAAATAGATTGATAGTTCCAGTTCTTGCGGGCGAAGCAGACATGACGGTAGGAGACAGGCTTTCAAACAGGAGCTATCAAAATGCTGCTCGCCGAGGTAAGTTAGGGAGTTATGGAAACTTCTGTTTTACCAAAATGGTTAATATTCTTTTCCATTGTACGCTCAAAGATATTTTTTCCGGATACCGCGTGTTTAATCGTAAGTTTGTAAAAACAGTACCAATTCTAAGCGATGGTTTTCAGGTAGAAACAGAAATGACTCTCTTTGCCCTGGATAAGCGATTGAAGATTAAAGAAATACCCATTACTTTCAAGGAAAGACCGGAGGGTTCGGATTCGAAGCTGAATACGTTCAGAGATGGTTTTCGTATATTGAAAATGATAGTGCGTATCTGTAAGGACTTCAGACCACTCCAATTTTACAGTACTATCGCCGCCTTCTTGGCAATACTTTCGCTAAGTATGGGTATTCCGGTGATACTTGATTTCTTTAAAACGGGACTTGTCCTGCGTTTTCCAACTGCATTTCTCTGTTCATCGCTCATGATTTTGGCCATGTTGAGTCTTTCGATTGGCCTCGTATTGCATACGGTGATTGTGCACTCAAGAGCCGCCTATGAAAAAGAGTTCAAGCGTTATCCCTGGCCATTGGAAAGCGAGTTGCAAGTAACTCATAACAATTACTGAGAAAACCGAACAAGTGGATCTTAATAAACAAATATACTCTGCAGGCAAAGCACTATCCTTGATTGATCGAGCCGCTTTTCGGGTTAGGCGTGAAATATATGATATTCTTGACAGGCAAGTAAGTTTAAATAGCATATCTTCAATTTTGGATATTGGAGTCACTGCGGATCAACAATGCATTTCTTCAAATGTTTTTGAAAATCTTTATCCATATCCTGATCGCATTACAGTGCTATCTGATCAGGATGCAAAATGGATGGAGGAGACATATCCGGGCTTGAAATTCGTCTTCGGAGATGGGCGATATCTTCCGTTTGCTGACAATTCCTTTGATTTGGTGTACTCATCAGCCGTTATCGAACATGTCGGTTCATTTGAAAATCAAGTTCGTATGGTCGCTGAGTGCGTTCGTGTTTCCAAAAACTATATCTTTCTTACAACCCCAAACAAGTGGCACCCTTTGGAATTTCACACCGCTCTACCTTTTGTGCATTGGCTGCCAAAGTCCTTTCATCGTCGATTTCTTTCTCTTATGGGATACGATTCTTTGGCTTTTGAGCAACAGCTCAATCTTCTTTCCACTAAGGAAATAAAAAAGATCTGTGTAGAGATTGGGCTTCAATCTTATAAAATAATTTCTCCACGATTTTTAGGATTTCGATCAAATTTACTCATGTTTGCTGACTTGTCAGTGCAAAAATCATTTAAATCAAAAACTCAACTAGTCGAAGTTTTTAAAAATTAAAATATGATGATTCTAGTTCCACTATTGTTGAATTCACGTGTAAGCTAACATCAATTTTCAATGAAAAAACATGTATATATATAGGCACCTAAGTATTGAAGAGTTTCTAGCATTAAGCAAAACCGAGAAACTGGATTTGTCGGAATCAGAGATTCCACTGGTGCTTTCTCTTGAGAAGGCAGATCAGCGGCTTATTGATGATGTTGGTAGTAATGCGTTGAAATGGCTAAAAGAGGCGCCCTGTTTGGCGCTTGATTGTCGACGTATTGTCGAAGGACAAATATGGAAGGTACCTATATTGACCTCGGACTATTTGCCCAAGATATTATTACTTGCTCCTTGGCGTTTTGATAAACAACTATTTTTGCATTTGTTTACTTATCTTAATGAACAACAATTTTATCATTGGGATGCAGTTAATCTGGACTATGATGATGCTTTTCGGCTGATCTTTTCTCATTCCACTTATTATCATCATGGTATGGTAAGTGTGACAGACTTTTGCAATTTAAAATGTCGAATGTGTTCATATCACGGAGAAGATCCTCGCTACGAGTTTCTCAAAGGTCGAAAGCTTCGACAGAAACTGGAACTTGCTGAAGAGGATTATTATGCCTACATTGATCAGTTACCCTTAGGAAAAGATCTGTTATATTGCGGTACCGGAGAGTTATTTGTATCTACAAAATGGCGACCATATTTGAATTATGCTAAAATGAAAGGTTGTCATACTCGGATATTGACAAATGGTATGCTGGTCACTCCCAAAGTGGCGCAGGAACTCATTGACCTGGAAGTCAGTGCTGTTATCTTTAGTATTGACGGTCATCGCGCGGACCTCGTTGAAAACATTCGTTTGGGGAGTAATTTTAATATTACCCTATCAAATTTGTGTCATCTCATAAAACTTCGTGATGAAAGTGGGTCGAAGATGGTTATCAATGTCCACTGCAGCATACTCGAGATATTGCAACCATTCCAGGAGGAGATCTACTCCTTTTGGAAAAGATTTGGTGTAGACGGTCTGACTTTTTTTCCGGAATGGACCGATTGGGACACATCAACAACGATAAATTTTTCAGACAACAAGCCTTCGATGAGCTATCCCTGTTTCAATGCATTGCTCACCCCTATTCTGCTGACCAACGGGCTTATTGCACCTTGCACTGCGCATTTACAAGCAGAATGGGGAACTGTTTGGAACACGGATTGGCTCCAGATTATTCATAAAGACGGGCTTGAATCTGCCGTTCGGGCATATAGGCATTTTAGACTGGATGCCCGGAGCGACTACCGGAAAAATTGCACAAAGTGTACAGGCAAGATGGCATGTTATGTCACTACTGAAGGCGATCTAACCCATTGCCAATCTCACTCGTTTTCGCATCGACATACTTTGGGAGAGGCTGCATTTGTGAAGCAAAGTCAAAAAGAAGCAAAGAATACAGGGAGTATGGCAAACCGATTGCTGAACCGGATAAAGAGAGCCTACGCTAAAGAGTCGTTTGATTAAATTATGAAAAGAAGGTTGAGGTTCCTATATGTGCGGTATATCATCTATATTTGGGATGCAACGACGACAGTATGGTCGCCATCGGATTTTAGCGATGTTACAGGCGCTCCGTCATCGTGGCCCCGATGCGGGGTGCTGCCAGCCTTTTTTTGCGAGTGATGGTGACGCATATCGTATAGGTGATCGATTCGATGTTGAAACCGACATAAAGTTTACGGGTTCCGCTGATGTTTGGATGGGACATAGACGTTTGTCCGTTTTGGATTTATCAAAAGCTGGACTGCAGCCAATGCAGCGAGGACCGTTGTTCATCACCTTTAACGGCGAAATATTTAACTATATTGAACTTCGCGAACAGCTGGTTTCTCAAGGTGTCACCTTTTCTACTAATACTGATACAGAAGTATTGCTTGCTGCCTATGAGGTTTTGGGAGTGGATTGCCTGAACCATCTGAATGGCATGTATGGATTTGTTATTTTTAATGCGCTAAACGGTGATATCTTTGCGGCCCGAGATCCTTTTGGGATTAAACCTCTTTTTTACAGTTATTCGTCTTCTGCCCTTTTGTTTGCCTCGGAAATCAAGGCCTTTTTTTCAAGTGGTTTGGTTCAGCCTGTATGGGACACCCAAAATACTTTTGCCTATCTTTCATGTGCAATGTCGGTCGCCCCGCTTGGCGAGACATTTTTTGAGCATGTCTATCAGATTCCTGCAGGGCATTTTCTCCGAGCAAATTCAAAAACAGGTGAGTTTCAACTCTCTCGATATTATGACTCTGGTGCTGTCGAACCGATTCATGATGTACAACGGGCGTTGGAAGAAGGGCGCGAGTTAGTACGCTCTTCCTGCAAAATGCGATTGCGAAGTGACCGAGAGATCGGTGTCTGTCTGAGTTCCGGTATCGATTCCATGAACGTGGCTGTGGCTTTATTGGAACAGGGAGTCCTGCCGCAATGTTATAGTATCGATGCTGCAAATGCTGCAGAGTTAAATGAGATGCCGCATATCCATGAATTTTGCAAAGAAATGGGCACGAAGACACATACTCTGTCCCTGCCTGATGAAATTGCACCTGAAGCCATTGTCCGCTGGTTATTGCATAATGATGAACCTGTTCTCTTTTGGGGTGCATTTAACCAATACCTGCTGTACCAGAAAATAAGGGAAAAGAATGTTATTGTCACCATGAGTGGGCACGGTGGTGATGAGTTGTTTTGTGGATATCAGCGGTATTATCCTGCCGTAGTGCGCAACTTGCTTCAAGATAGACGATGGGGGACACTGTTAGGTTGGGGGGGGAGACATCTTTACCATTTATTTCATGATCGGGAAGCGATTGCACGCGATTGGGTGACATATACTTCTGCGGAAAGTTGGATGCAACAGTATGCTGCTGAACATGCTTTAATGCCATACCGTCGTAATGTTTGTGAGGCAATTGGTCACGTACAGGCTTGTATTGGGGCGTCTAATTGGCAGGATCAGCAACAAAAATCCTTGTTTCAATATGAGTTGCAATATCTTTTGAGGGATGCGGATCGCAATTCCATGGCGCATGGGTTGGAGGAACGAGTTCCTCTTCTGGATACCCGGTTACACCGGTTTTCTCGTTCATTGCCAATTCATATACTTTGCCACAAGGGATATTTAAAGGGGTTGGCTCGACATTTATTCCCACACATTCCAGTGTCTTCCCGGTTGAATTTGAAAAAACGAGGTCTCTATACTGACATATCCCGGCAAATTCAGAGTTTGAAGGAGTACATGTTGCCCTTGCTGAAGAAAAGTCGGATTCTAGAACAGTTAATTGATGTTCGTCGGTTGCCGGAGAATTTGCCTGGGATTGTTTGGTGGCGAATGTTGAACCTGGCTATATTGGAATGGGGACACAGTCCGGCCATTCGGCAGGCTGTTTGGCAAGACCGAATTGATAATGACGCTCTTCTTGAGTTGATGCGTTCGAAGCAACAACAAGGGCTTGCAACTCAGAGCCCGGCTGAGGTCTTGGTTATGCGGGTAGATAATGCAGGTCTTTCGTACATTGGCAGGGAAGGTCTTATGGATTTACATAATGCTGTTATTGACCTTGAAGAGAGGGCAGTGTCCGGAATCTTTCTTGAATGTGGTTGTGCGTTGGGAGGTTCGTCTATTGTTCTTGCCCGTGCCAAAACCAAGAATCGTTCATTGTTTCTCTTCGATGTGTTTAGCATGATTCCACCACCGGGTAGTGAAGACGGCAAGAAAGCTTTGGATCGATTTAATGTCATTCGTTCCGGAAAGAGCGTCGGACTAAATGGCGAAGAATATTATGGATATACGCAGGATTTGATCGGTCGTGTCCGAGCTTCATTCAAAGAGTTCGATTGTCCTCCTGATGAAAACAACGTTTCGTTTGTTCAGGGTTTATATGAGGATACATTGGATATTAATCAACCTGTAGCCTTTGCCCATATTGATTGTGACTGGTATGAATCGGTCAAGGTTTGTCTGACTGCCATTGTGCCGCATTTAGTTGTGGGAGGTATTCTCATTATCGATGACTATCATTATTATGATGGATGCAGAAAAGCCGTTGACGAATATTTTGCAACTCAACAATACAGGTTCCGGTTCAATACTCTGAGCAGATTACATGTTGAACGAGTCCTGTGATTTTATGGAGATGGTGAAATGAACATAATTCTTTTCAATCCTGCTCTAAAAAACGACTCAGGGTCTCCATCAATTAATTTGGGCGATTTGATTATTGGGGAAAAAGTGAAGGAAATTATCAAGGACATATTTCCCGAAGCCAGTCTCTGTGAGTTTTCAACCCATTCCCCCCCCGCATTGGCAGAGCTGCAAAGAATTCCACAGGCAGATCTCATTTTAGTTGGCGGCACAAACCTTCTCAGTTCATCAGTGCAGGAGTACAATCAATGGAAACTTGGGGCGACTCCGAATATTTACCTTACACCTCCGCTTGAGAATGCAGTACTCTGTGGTGTGGGTTGGTGGCAATACCAAGAGATACCGGACACTGTAACCAAGTTTTTTTATCGTCGGTTGCTTTCTACTACCATTCCACATTCTGTCCGTGATTCCTATACGGTTGTTAAAATGCACGAAATGGGGATAAACAATGTTCTCAATACATCTTGCCCAACTCTATGGGGATTGGGCGGCTATTTCAATATCAAGAAAAGCAAACATAAAAAATGTTTGACCTGCTTCACGGATTATCGACCGGGTCAGGAAGCAAATAATATCTTGTTGGAAATTTTGTTGGCTTATTATCCAGAGGGGATAACAATTTTTCCACAGGGAGACCATGATATCAGAGATATTGAGAACCTGGATATCTTTGTCAAGAATCAAGATAAAATTGAATTGCTGCCACATGATCTCTCACTTTTTTTCAAACGAGTTGCGAAGAAGGATGCTGACTATGTTGGTACGCGTTTGCATGCCGGCGCCTATTGTATGGCAAAAGGCCTTGATTCTCTTATACTTGGGGTTGATAACCGGTCGATTGAAATCGGTAAAGACATTAACCTGCCTGTTATCCAGCGAAATGATTTCCAATCTTTAACTTTATGGCTGCAGGGCAAGCGGTTATTCGATCCCATTCAGTTGCCTCTTCAGGCAATCAAGGAGTGGAAGGAGGCTCTTCGGAGCCAGGTCCAAGGCTTTAATCGGCTTGCTGTTACTTTGGATTGCAATGACACTTCCTGTCAGCAATCGCAACCCCGTTGCGCTTTACAAATGCTTAATCTTGGTTGTGGCGGAAGATATCATCCAGCCTGGACTAATGTAGACTATACTAAAACCGGCCCGGAAGTAATTATCCATGACCTGATGCGGCCACTTGAGTTTTCCGATAATACGTTTGATGTGGTTTACCATTCCCATGTTCTTGAGCATATGCCAAAGCGATATGCGCCTGGTTTCCTCCGTGAATGCTTACGGGTATTGAGGTCAGGAGGCATATTGCGGGTAGTGGTCCCTGATTTGGAATTTGCAGCACGCGAATATTTACAGCAGCTACAAAAGGCAAAAAGTGGCGAACGGGAGGAAATTGACAAACTCGAATATCTGACGATTAACTTGTTGGACCAGATGACCCGCCACCAATCTGGGGGGGAAATGTTGAATTACTGGAAGCAGAATCCCATGCCCAATGAAGATTTTGCCGTACAGACTCATGGGATTGAAGTTGTACGAAGTCTTGCTGTACTGCGTGATCCTTCAATCCCTGAAGACTGTCGAATTATGAAAAAAGATTACAACCTTGAAAGTGACTATTTGTCTGCAGATCAGATTGGTCGATTCAGAGGGTCTGGAGAACCTCATTTATGGATGTACGATTCAGTATCCCTGACTCAATTACTTTTAAGTGCTGGCTTTCAAACGGTTAATTCTTGCCGGGCGAATGAATCGAGTATCCCTGATTTCAATTCATTTAAGCTTGATCTATTAAATGACGGCAGTGTCGCCAAACCCGACTCAATATTTTTGGAAGCAATTAAATAAGTATGAAAATCGCAATCATTTCAACAAATGACATCTATGGTGGTGCGGCATTAGCGGCCTATCGTCTTCATCAGGCTTTGAACGATTCCGGCGTCCAGAGCACAATGATCGTTAAGAAGAAATATAGTATTGACCCCACTGTTATTGAGGTTGGAGAAGATAAACACTCCCAGCCGGCGGTTCTCATTAATGAGTCACTGGAGAGACACTGCATCAAAAATAATAGACAGATGCCTTCTAATTCATTACAGCCAACATCATTCTCTCTGGATCTGGATGATTATGATCTGTCAAATAATCTTATCGTTATCGAAGCAGATATCATTAATATTCATTGGTGCGCTGGATTCCTCTCTGCCCGGTCAATAGCTCAACTTTTTAACCTTGGAAAGCCTGTTACTTGGACATTCCACGATCAATTACCCATTACCGGTGGATGCCACTACGCCGACGGCTGTCTGAATTACCTTGATAATTGTCATCCTTGTCCACAGTTAGCGGATGATAACTACGGTCTGCCTTCATTAATGTTGAGTGAGAAGAAGCGGTTTTTAGGGTTGGAACATAATAATCTCAGTGGTATTTTCCCTTCAGACTGGATTATGGGGTGCGCTGCCGCAAGTTCCCTATTCAAGAAAAAAAAGCTGGCTGTAATTCCAAATTCTATTGATCACAAGGTCTTTAAGCCGATTTCACAAAAAGAGGCCCGGAGTTTCCTGGATCTACCTGAGGATATCTTCATTCTGCTCTTTATCGCTTCCGACATGAATGAAAGCAGAAAAGGTATCGATATATTGTGCAAAAGTTTACAGGTAGGCATTGAAGGTCCTCTTCAGGACCTGGTCCGGCAGGATAAAATTTTGCTATTGCTGGTCGGGCATTCAGTATCTAATGAGAAAAACATCCCCCCGGTTAATAATCGCATTCTTAATTTTATTGATGGAAGCGAAAAATTGAATCAAGCCTATAACAGTGCTGATATTATGGTATTTTGCAGTCGTGAAGACAACCTGCCAAATACAATCATTGAGGCCATGAGTTGTGGTTTGCCGACGGTTGCTTATGATGTTGGAGGGGTAGGCGATATTATAAAACACACTGAAAATGGTTATCTTGTCCCCCCGGGAAATCATTTAGCTTTTGCCGAGACGATTGCCCATACCTTAAAAAACAGGGCACAAAGAGAGAAATTGCGGAACAACTGTCTCGCAATTGCCAAACAAAAATATTTTCCACAAATTCAGGCGAGGGCATATTTAAAGTTTTTCGAAAATCTGATAGCTCATGCAATTGAACACACATCCCCCATGCCAATTGTCACTTCTCCGGGTGTTCACACTGAAATTTTAAGAAGAATTACAAACTCAACCAACTTATCTGGATTACCTTTGGAAGATAGTACAGAAGCGGTCGATAAATGGTTACATGAAGCAGTAGTTGAAGACTCAATTTACTACCTGACTCCTCCTCGTGATTATCAGCATGAGGAGCAAGGATATGATCTCCAATATGGGATCGCTGCCGATGACTTTACGTATGGCAATGGTTTAGGAAGATTATTGATGAGTCGCAATTGTGATTTCTCGGCACCTGCACTTGAGATCGGTAGCGGTACAGGAGTTCTGACCTTAGGGATGTGTCAAAAAAATCATTTCCCTCTCTTTATTGCCAGTGATGCGTCGCCCGCATTCATACATATTGTCAAAGACAAACTTGAACGGACGAATAATTTTAATGAAAATATTCGGCTTGCCGTCATTGATGGGGATGCACTGGCTTCTGCCCCGAAGCAGTCGTTTTCGCTGATTGTTCTAAAAGCTACACTGCATCACATTATAGATCCGGAACAATTTATTAAAAATATCTCAGAGCTATTGGTACCAAACGGTATGCTTGTATTTCACGAACCATTTTGGGAGGGGTGTGTTCTTCTTGGCATGATGGCCCAAACTCTTATGGATAGAAAGTACAACGTTTTCTCCAGAAAGCTATGGCAAGGCTTAGCTAGAGCACATGTAATTATGCCAAACCGGTATACTGAAAAAATCAGCAAATGGGCGCAGGCATCACACTTTGCCAAACTACAACTCCTGATCGATACGATGAAGGCGAGTGCTCGACGCGATATAGATAAGTCCGACTGGGAAGACAAACATCTATTTAAAGTGTCGGATATTATGCAATGGGGACATGATGCAAATCTTGATGTAGAATTTATTGCCAACCGCGAGCTGAACGAATTCGCGGAAAATGTTCCTCAAATACCTTTTTCATATAGGTATTTTATTTTCACATATATTTCTAAATGCATGAATTATGGAGATCAATTCGCAAAAGACTTTGAGGCTGATCTTGGTTCTTCTTTTGATTATCTAGACCAAATCGCGGCAAATAATAATTCTCCCGAATACCATGGAATATTCTTATACCGCAAAAGATAATAGAGAATTCTGAAACCAAAAAACAACAGGCCATTGACATTCTTCTGGTTCTGTGCTCGACAAATAGCAGCTCTTAAAACTTGGATACAGACAAATGATCTCTTTAATTAATCAATGGAAAAAACAAAATAAACCGTTAAAATTTCCTGCTACCCTTCCATCTGGTAAAATTTGGCCGAAAATATCGATCATCACCCCTTCGTTTAATCAAGGGAGATATATTGAAGATACTATTCTCTCGGTATTGTTACAGGAGTACCCCAACACAGAACATATCATTGTTGATGGTTGCTCAACCGATGAAACTCTTGATGTAATAAGAAGATACGAGAAAAGTCTCGCAATAGCGATTTCTGAACCTGACAAAGGCCAGTCAGACGCCATCAATAAAGGAATGCGATTGGCCACAGGTGATATTTTAACCTGGTTAAATAGCGATGACATGCTTGCTCCTGGTGCTTTAGCTGCCATTGCCATGGCCTTTGATGTTCATGAACCGGATATGGTTGCCGGTGTATGTAAATTGTTTATGGACGGCAGACACTTTGCCAACCACCTGACAAGTTGTCCTAATGGTCCTCTGCAAGTAAGAGAACTTCTCGACATGGAGCATTACTGGCAGGCTGGTATGTATTTCTACCAACCGGAAGTACTGTTTTCGCGAAAAATTTGGGAAAAAGCCGGCGGATATGTAGATGAAAATCTGCATTTCAGCATGGACTGCGAACTATTCTTAAGATTTTCAAAATATAATGCAAAATTACAGGTTATTGGTCACCCGATATCGTGGTTTAGGTACCATAAGGCCCAAAAAACCAATGACACGAATGCCTCTCCGGATGAGTTTAAGAGGGTCTGTAGAGATTTTGCCAACGCAGAGAATATCGATCTTGCCTCAAATACCGACCAAGGTCCGGTCTTGACAGGGCGCCCTTTGAATATCGCCATGGTTAACGATATTGGTTTCCAATATGGTGCTGGTATTGCTCACAAACGATTGAGTGATGCACTGACCTTGGCGGGACACAATGTGACTCATTTTTCACTGGGATTTAATTATAATGAAGTCAGAATAGGGTGTGCAAAACAGATCGAGAGGGTAGTCAGCGGAATCGATAAGATTCAACCTGATCTGGTTGTCTGTGGCAACCTGCACGGATTCAGTCCCGAGGCAGATTTTCTTGTAAAGGCAATTGAGCGCTGGCCGGTGGCTTTCTGTGTGCATGATCTTTGGCTTTTAACTGGAAAATGTCCTCACCCCTTCGAGTGCGAAGAATATGTTGGAGGGTGTGCAGAACAATGTAAAGTAAACACTAATGATTATCCACGCATAGCAAAACATCTGATATCAGAGACCTGGAAGGCAAAACGAACAGCATTGATTAACAGTAAGGCTTTACTGTTATGCAATAGTGACTGGACCTTGTCGATGATCAAAAATACACTGAAGGAAGGCAAAAACCTATCCATCAAAAAGCTGGTGATGGGGGCCGGCATGGATTTTTTTAAAAATCACCCCAAACCAGAGGCCAGGGATTACTTTGATCTTCCCCGTGATAAATTTATTGTCCTTCTGGCCTCTGTAAATATAATGGATATTAGCAAAGGTGGTAGAGAGGCACTCGAGCAGCTTGAAACAATCCAGGATGAGGAAACAGTGATTGTTTCTCTTGGAGTTGCAAATGAGGAGATTCAAATAAAGTATCCCTGGCTGATACAATTGGGGTTTCATGAGGAGCCTGAAATTCTGTGCAAAGCTTACGCTGCCGCCGATGTGCATATTAGTTTTAGCAGCACGGAGACCCTTGGCCAGAGCTTCTTTGAAGCTGCCGCATGTCACACACCATCAATAGGGTATAGAACAACCGGAATTATTGATTCTGTAGCAGATGGAGTTACGGGCAGCTTGGTAGAGCCGGGGGGGGATTTATTAGAGGAACTGAAGAGGCTCAAGCAGAACGGCCCATACAGGACCGCCCTTTCGACATGGGCTGCAATCCATGCCGGCAATAGCCGATCTCCATATATCGAATACCACAGCTTTTATCAGGCTCTGAAGGAATCGGGCTTAATCCCGATGAATATTCTCGGGAGAAAGATTGGCTTCATTCCGAATATGCTTTGTTTTCCGGAATTGCCGCGGCCTGTTAAAGATGTTGAAATGGCCCCCTACCTTGGAACCGGCTGGTCGACAATCTCTCCGAAAGGAATTCTATCAACATCAAAAAGATCCCACATTAAATTTTCAATTTCCAATAATCCAAAGAGCCTGGAAATCGAGGTAAGTGCTCACTGGAGTGTATGTGCTTCACTGTTGAAACGTCTATTGGCCTTAGCTTTTTATGTGGTTATCCGTGGTGACTCAGGTAATTTACTGGTCCGACTGAAGAAAATTGCCATGACCGAGAAAAAGCCATTGGCAGTTGATGTTTATTTAAACAAGAAAAAAATTGGTCGGTTTACCTTAAAAAGCAGGACTCGAATTTTGGAAAAATTAAAAATACCTTCATCTGTCATTGAAAAAGACAATACATTGTCTTTTGAAAGCAACGGTGTTGTTATTTTAAACGAAATTGGTGTGTCTTCTGAATGTAGGGAACTCGGCTTCAGGTTACACAAGCTAAATGTGTCTTAGGGTATTAGTTTGGGATCCAGATGTTGTTGCACTATTTGATAGTCAATTCTCTCAATATTAATGGTCCTTGGTAAAAATTGCTTTTCTTTTTATAGATTGAAAAAAAAGGAAAATATTGTTTACAAATATACTTAACAATATGTCGTAAGTGTTGCGGGTAATTGATATTATCACACAGCTGATAATGCATAATGCAATTATGGCGATTGGGTGCTTTTCACATAATTGCATATTGGCGGGCGATCCCCAACCGATATACTGCAAGAGAACCAGATGCCAAAGATAAATTTCATAGGAGTATTTCCCAAAAAATCTAAAGCCTTGTAACCATAGAGGGGTAGTCTTACTCCTACAGACTAAGACGAAGGCAAGGCACCCAACAATACATAAATCATACACAAGCATCGATGGGCGCGAATAGGCATAGTCGAACGGAATTGTATTAATTTCGAGCCCGGCTATTTCAGGTGTTGAGCAACGATATAGATTATATGTTTGTGCCCCAAGTGCTCCCAGGAAAAGAAGCAGAAAAGGTGCTATAAAACCGATACGTTTATAGATGGGTACAAGCAATCTCTCGGTATATAATCCAAAAAAGAAGAAAAATAACCAGAAGGGCGAAAACGGTAAACAGTAATAATAATAATTTAATACCCCCTTAAAACAAGCATTCCCGAGAGCAAGATGCAAAAGCAGCAGGAGCACTGCAAGTAGAAAGACTGAATTCCGATGAAATCTCTCTGAAATATATTCGACAAACAAACGAATCAGTGGCGCTAATAATACAAGTTGCAAGATTGCTGAGACAAAATATTGGGTCCCTTGAATACCACGATAAAATAACCGGATAAAAATATTATCCCAGGTTAAATCCTGAATAAAACCGGCGTGAGGAAATAAAACCCACCAAGCAATGCAAACGAGAAAATATTGAGGAATAAGGCTATTTATCCGGTGTAAGTAGAAGACTGGTGTCGAAGGATAATTTTTTCTGCCGATTAAAAAACCTGAGATAAATATGAAAACAGGAACGGCAAAGGTAAATATTTGGTTCCAGTAGAGTCCTACAAAAAAGGCAGGTTCCCAACGTATTCCAGGCCTGCCGATAAAACTACCGGCAAAGTGTACACCAACAATACCAAGAGCACAGATGCCCTTTATTATATCAATGCGATTGTCCCATAATTGATTTTCATTTGTTGACAATGGCAATTTGTTCATCTGTCCACCTGGGGTTGGTGTTGGTAAGGGTAGCCGCGAAATTGAATTTCTCTAAACATCAATAGCGCTTTTTCGGAGGAGACTTCTTGAGATCGTCCCCTATAGGTTGAGTTCAATGAGATTGTATTATGCCCTTTTTTTAGAGATACTACTGTGTGAATTAATTGCCAACTCGTGTCGTTCCAGGTATGAGATTCAGATTCTTCACCATTAATGCCAATCTTCATTTCCCCTATTGCCTGGGGTTGGAACTCCAAATCCAAGAAAATTTTCTCAAGTTTGACCTGGTCGTCATTATCAAAACTGAAACTTACATTCTCATCGGTGGACCAGCGGATTTTTGGCAACCCCTGTGCCGTGTAGGGGCCTTCTGAATAGGCGCTCATACCTTTAACTGTAATTATCTCACTCTCAACCGGGTCCTGAACAAGGTTAAGGTGAGCGATGTCATTTTTTTGGATTTTGCCGGTAAAAGGAACTGCAACAATTTTACTACGCCCCATTACCTTTCCCGTTGCGTCTTTAAGCTCAATGATGAGATTTATGCACTCTGATGGAAGCAGCAAATCCTTGTAGCCATCCTTGTTAATGTCCCATACAGTCGCATATGTGCCATCTTTTAATGTTGCATACGCGGTAAGCGTTAACTCGTCCTTCTCGTTCAGGCCTATTGTGATCAGGCGAAGTTTCTGAAAACGGCTAATTATTTGTCCGTCATGAGCAGAATTATTACGATCATGGAGAGCAAGGAATAAAATGTTATTTTCCCCCGGCAAACAGGCTTTTGCTTCAGGCTCAAAAGAAAAATACTTGTAATAATCCGTATACCAACTCCCTACGTAGCCAAGAGGTTTAATGCCTGGGGATTTTTTGTCCACAACAGGTATAACAGTCCATCCTAAACTGGCCGGAATAGAAGTTAGAAAGCTTCCCTCGGTAGTGCCCCAAAATGAAATAAAATTAAATCCTGTCAAGACCTGAGGGTGGTTGTCTGGTTTTTGCTCCATTCTATACTGTTTTAAGGTAAAGTTCGCTTCAGGCATGACTCGTATAAAAGGATAAAGACGCTCATCCTGATGTTGCCAGGAATATTGAACGATATTTACCGCCTTGCGGGCTGCGAGGGTTTCCAGCATCTTAGGTGGCAGTATATCGAGGGCCTTCGACGTTTGGTTGTGGTGTAGCACCGGCATTATTGGACGATAATAATTATAACGGTGGCAAACACCGATTTGAACAATAATAAAGAGGAAGAGTAGTCTGATTGCATAACGTCCGGTTTTTGAAATCGTTTTGTTTGAACGATAAAAATGATCACACAGCATTGCCATGGCAGGCATTGCCAATAGAAATGCAGAGATGAAGTAACGATGATTGTACATGCCCCATTTGCTGACAGCACAATAGGTCACGAACCATGATAACGATGCCAAAAGGCAAATAAACGAAGGCCGAACCCAGTACCTCTTGTGTCTCAATTCGTTCACCACGGCGATCATCAAAAAGTAAGGAGTAAAACTGAACCAAACGCTATCTTCGGAAATGCCGGGAGTAAATATCTTTAGCGCATTGAAAGCGTATTTACCTTCCGAGAATGGAAAAAGAAATTTCTTGAGGATCGCTTCTAACCATTGTTCGTCGAGCAAGAATTTAAATGGTTGTGCGAAAGCCTGAACAGCAAAGGTGTACATAGTCTGTAACCAGCTGTAGATTTCGAACGGCTTATTACGAAGATAATCGTAATGTGGAGTCATCAGTTCCCCGGAATAGAAAAAATTATAAACCATAAAGGGAAGGGCAAACCAGAGAACCAGTATTCCAGCTGCAATAACCTGAAATTTTATCAGATTTAAAAATTTGTATGAATGCATCAACCCATTCATACATAAAGAGCCAAAAAGAATAATGAAGAGTATAGGTCCAAAAAAGAAACAGGTTACTTTGATGCCCATGGCGACACCAAAACTGACGGCTACGAGCATTCCGTCTCCCCAGGTAGCGTTTCGTCGGATATACAACAATAAAAATACAGCACTACATATAATTAAAGAAGCCTGCTGGATATCCGTCGTGGTCGACGCACCCTGCGTATATACTTCTGGAGCAAGACAACCTATTGCAGCAACAGCTAACGAAGAGTATTTGGATGCTCCACAAAGAACGGACAGGCGGTATATTCCCAGAAAACAAATTACCCAACAAAGAGGGTTCACCAGTACAAGCAAGTTCTCAGAGAGTTCAAAAACACTTAGCCAGATAATCAGTAAAGTTGGATTAAACGTGAGAAAAGTTTGTCTGAAATTGACTGTGGGGAAGTGGCCAAGATGACCTTGACTCATATAAAAAAAAGCCCTGGGCAGGTGGTAGGTATTCGTATCCCAGTTAGTTGGTGGATAACTTAGGGCGACAATAACATTTATCAAAAACAAACTTGCTGTGACAAGAATAATTATCCACACGTCGAAACGAGAATTTTTTTGTATCTCCCGGCCGACGGTATCATTGGCGAGCCGGTCTTCAGGCAGGACAGTTTTCCTACAGTAATAACTAACTGACAGGATAACGCTACTGACCAGAATTGAACATGTAAACCATGCCCATGGTGTACCCAGCAAATGCAAAAATGACAGCAGTAAACCTGAGGAGACTGCTACTCCCCAAAAAGCGGCAAAAACTGCAAGTACAATATCTATGGGATTGCTTTGAATTCTTTTGATTGCTACCAACAAGAGTAGCAATACTATTGAGAGGTTAAGGAGCGAGAGAAACATGTAATGTCCTATTGGTATACCTTGTTAATATTTTTTGACATTGTGATTATGCGTACGTAGAGAACGAAAAAAGACAGAGTTCTCAATATACTAAAGAGTGTTTGTGAACAGGCACTTAGCTGCGAGGGAAAAGAATACCATTCGTATCTCTCTCATGTCATTAAAAAAAATAATTAGTGCCTGGAAAAAAACCGAAAAACGCCCACAAACCGAAGCGATGCCATAATAACCCACAAACGAAGAAAATGAGAGCGCAGATAGCACGGATGTTGAGTAATGATGTAACATGTTGATTATATGATAATTACTTTTCAGCAAAACCATTCAACAGGTCCCCTGAACGGATAAAACGACAGCAACCGCAAAATCTTCGTCGGGTGAAAAACTCATCGTAGAGTAATCGTACCACAAATGAAGTTGGGTGGACCCTAAATCACGCGATGATATCCCGCAAATCCTGCGTGGACTCCAGCATATATACACCACGTCTGAACAGCGCGGAATGATATTAGCCATTCTGGAAGAGGTGTTGCCTGAGCGTCAAATCGAAGGAAAAACCGTCAAGGCCGACCCAAACAACGGTCGTCCCGGCATGACACAATGGCGGATTCTGGTGCAGGGGGTGCTCAGATTAGCGCTCAACGCCGATTATGATCGTATCCAGGAGTTGGCCAACGAACATAAGACCCTTCGGCAAATGCTCGGTCACAGTGATTGGGCGGATGAGAAGTATTATAATCTGCAGACCCTCAAAGATAATCTGCGGGCCAGGGTGAATTTACCCAATATATTTCTTGATACAATTCAAACTACTTACGATTAAAACTGGACAACCTTTCTCAAGTTTGCTACAGTCCCCAAAATTGTATCTTATGCGAGAGGATCATTTTGAACTTATCACAGGTTGTCGTCCGTCCGATAGAACCTACTGAAGAATCAAGATTCCAAGAATTGATGCAACATCAATAACTTGGAGCTTTGCCGAAAATCGGCAATACCATCTGGTATATAGTCATCTGCAACAATGAATGGCTTGGCCTCCTCAGCTTCTCCGCTGCAGCTTTGAAGTGCGGCGCTCGTGATCGCTGGATCGGGTGGGGGCATCGTCTGCAGTATGATCGGCTTCATCTGGTGGCAAATAATTCACGATTCCTGATACTGCCAACCTGCCATTACAAAAATCTTGCGTCAAAAGTTCTCTCCTTGTGTCGGCGAAGAATCCAACAAGACTGGCA
>Ga0209643_1001363_pt1 | contig 23696 bp, 13 predicted proteins | sample AutmiccBRH37_all_FD_187383 | JGI IMG/M metagenome (GOLD analysis project Ga0209643, IMG submission 187383) | Deep subsurface microbial communities from Mt. Terri, Switzerland - Autotrophic microbial communities BRH/37_all (SPAdes) (version 2) | ecosystem: Environmental > Aquatic > Deep... | reverse complement strand
TATCTGTATTTAAGAATCCGCATTCCTATACCGGTGAAAATGTGGTGGAAATCAGCTGTCACGGCTCTGTTTATATTCAGCAGGAAATACTGCAAATGTTCATTAAAAACGGCGTTCGAAGCGCCAATGCAGGCGAATTTACAATGCGCGCTTTTTTAAACGGCAAAATGGATTTGACCCAAGCAGAAGCGGTTGCCGATTTAATTTCTTCCAATTCCGCGGCCTCACACCAGGTGGCTTTGCAACAAATGCGCGGCGGTTTCAGCAATGAAATTAAGAATCTGCGCCAAGAATTGCTGAATTTCGCCAGTCTGATAGAACTGGAACTCGATTTTTCTGAAGAAGATGTTGAATTTGCCGACAGGGGGGAATTTAACCGACTGGTTGAAAAAATAAGTTCGGTGTTGAAAAGACTGATTGATTCCTTTGCTTTGGGAAATGTATTAAAAAACGGGATTCCGGTGGCGATTGTTGGCGAACCAAATGTGGGGAAATCGACTTTGTTGAATGCCTTGTTAAATGAGGAAAAAGCCATCGTGAGCCATATCGCAGGAACCACAAGAGACGCCATAGAAGACGAAATTGTCATAGACGGCGTTGCTTACCGCTTTGTGGATACCGCAGGAATAAGAACGACAGAAGATATTGTTGAAAGTCTGGGCATACAAAAAACCTTTGAAAAAATTGAACAGGCGCAACTGGTTATTTACGTTTTCGATTTGGAAAAAATTAAAAACGGCCAACTTTCACTTTCAGGAATTTTGGAAGAAATTAAAAAGATCAAAGACAACTATCCAGACAAACAATTGTTGATTATTGCGAATAAAGTTGATGTTGCCGATGCTAAATTGATCGAAAAAACAACCGAAGCTTTTCGGAATGCTTCGCTCCTGTTTTTATCGGCCAAAGAGAAAATCGGAATTCACGAACTCACCGCTACCCTCACCCATCTGGCCAACAAAGGCGCTTTAAGCAACAACGAAACCATTGTGAGCAATTCACGTCATTTTGAAGCATTAAACAACGCTTTAAAAGCCATTAAAGAAGTGCAAAAAGGTATTGACAACAACATCAGCGCCGACTTGTTTGCCATCGACATTCGTCAGGCATTGTTTCATTTAGGAGAGATTACAGGCCAAGTCACCACCGAAGATTTGTTGGGGAATATTTTTGCGAATTTCTGTATCGGAAAGTAATTCATTAATACTTATTTGCTAACTATCTCTATTTCTTGTATTTATATAATTATATTATCACTTATTTGTTGCCAATAACCACTTTTTACGTTATATTTGTTGTCTATTTGTTGCCCAATGTTTGATTTTGTTATCCATTTTTGAACAAAATGTTCAGCTAGTATTAAAACATCAAATTCCCTGCTAATTCCTTTAGGCTGTTTTCGGAAAGTTTTGCTTGGAATTTCGCATTGCTGTAACGCACAATTGCGTTGATGTAATTGAGCTGTGCGGTGCGGAATTCAATAGTTGGTATGGTCCCAATCCTGAATTTTTCCATCGTGATATCGAGGTTTTCCTTGGCGATGGCCGCATTGCTTCTTTCTAGCTCGATCAAACTGATATTTGTTAAATAGGTTTGATAGGCGGTGCCCAGCTCTGATGCCAACGTTTGACGTTGCTGCGAAATTTCTATCGCTGTATTTTCAAGCTGGATTTTGGCGATTTTTTCTTGCTGATTTTGGGTAAACCCGTCAAAAAGATTCAGTCTTGCGCTAAATCCGTAGTTCCATCCGCGCGAGTTGGCGCTGGTGGTGAATCCCAAACTGGATTCCGATTCGCTAAAAACATATCCTGTGCTGGCGGTTATGGTTGGATAGCGTGCTGCCTTCACCTGTTTCAGCTGCAGGCGTGCAATATTGTTATTGATGATTTGTGCCTGCAACAACGGATTCTGCTTTTGAGCCAAAGCTTCCAGTTCAGGTAAAAAAAGTTGTTCGGCCAAGGTTATTTCGTTGATCACGCTAAAATCGATTTTGGTGTCGCGCGCAAGGATTTCATTCAGCCGGATCTTGGTATTCGCAAACAATTCCTTTTGACGCAGGATGGTGGTCAAATCTGTGTTTAAATCAACTTTTGCATTCAACACTTCAAGTTTGGAAGCTTTACCGATCGTAAACCGATTATCGGCAAGTTTTAACCGTTGTTCCGAAATTACAAGGGTGCTGTCTAACGCCACAAGCTGTTGTTGCTGCTGCACCAGATCATAATAACCGATCATCACATCGCTTACTTTGGTGATCACCGCCTGTTTTAATTGGGCATCGCTCAGTTTTTCCTGTTCTTTCAACTGGTCATAGCGCGCAAACATTTTAAAACCATCAAATAGCGTCCAATCCATCACAACCCCATAATTAAGGCTGTTGTTTTTCGCGTTATCAAGTTCAACGGTGTTTCCGTCGGCGCGGGTTTGTGAACTGTTTTGGATGCTGTTATTGTTGTTTAAGGTAGCTCCAACCGATGGAAGCATTCCTGCATTCCCAACACTTACGCCAGTTTGATTAATTTTTAGCTCGTTGGCTGCAATCCTTATCTGGTAATTGTTTTCAAGGGCAATTTTCACTGCAGCTTCCACTGTCAACAATTCCTGTGAATGGGCTGCTGAAGCGATAAAAAATAGCACAAAAAACGGAAGTAACTTATTCATATAATTGAATTTCAGGTTTGTCAAATTCCGGACGGTGTTTTTTGTCCCTGGACCACATCAGGTACATCGCAGGAATTATAAATAAGGTTAAAACTAAGGAAAACATTGTGCCGCCAATAATAACAACCCCCATCCCTATCCTGCTTGTGGAAGCAGCGCCAAGGGCGATCGCGATTGGCAATGCGCCCAAAGCAATGGTAAGACTTGTCATCAGAATTGGCCTTAATCTGGTTTCGGCGGCTTGAAGGATGGCCTCGCGTTTTGGCATTCCCTGTTCACTAAGCTGATTGGCAAATTCCACAATCAAAATCCCGTTTTTGGTCACCAGTCCAATAAGCATAACCGTACCAATCTGGCTAAAAATATTCCAGGTCTGTCCAAAAAGCCAAAGGGAAAACAAAGCCCCTGCAACGGCCATCGGAACAGTAAGAATAATGATAAACGGATCTATAAAACTTTCGAACTGCGCCGCAAGGATTAAGAAAATAAGCAATAACGCCAATCCAAATGCGAACATCGTATTGGAACTGCTTTCCACAAAATCCCGTGATTCCCCGCCAAGATCGGTGGTAAAATTCTCGCCCAGCACTTTTTCCTTGATGCGTTCCATAGCATCTATCCCGTCGCTGATGCTTTTTCCGGGGGCAAGGCTGGCCGATACAGTGGCACTCATATACCGGTTGTTGTGATATAATTGTGGCGGACTGCTTTGCTCTTCGGTAGTCACCAAATTGTCGAGCTGAATCAGCAATCCTTCATTATTCCTGACAAACATAGAAGTTAAATCCATCGGGGCAGCACGGTCTTTCTTGTCAAATTGTCCCATCACCTGGTATTGCTTTCCGTTCATCAAAAAATAGCCAAATCGTTGTCCGCTTAAAGAAAGCTGTAAAGTTTGCGCCACATCAAGCACAGAAACGCCCAAACTTTCTGCTTTTTCACGGTTGATGGTCACATAAATTTCGGGTTTGTTGAATTTTAGGTTTAAATCGGTATTGGAAAAAGTGGGATCGTTTCCTGCTTCCTCCATAAATTCAGGAATTTTTTCCTGCAGTTGCTGAAAATTAGGCGCCTGAATAATATATTGGATTGGCATTCCACCTCTTCGGCCTACTGATATGGTGGGTGATTCAGACACATTTACGCGTGCATTTGGATACTGCTTTGTCCACTTCGTCAAATCGGCGGCAATTTCATGTTGTGTGCGTTCCCGTTCACTTGGGTTCACAAGGGCAATACGGACAAAGCCACTGTTTACGGAAGAGGATCCAAAACCGGGAGAAGTAACCACAAGACTTACTTTCTTTTCAGGAATGGAATCGTTGATCAATTCGGTAAGCTCATTCATAAAGGCATCCATATAATCATAAGAAGCGCCTTCAGGCCCTGAAATACTTAAACCAATATAACTTCTGTCATCATAAGGTGCTGTTTCTTTTTTCAGCAAGCTAAAAAATACGCCTATAATAATCAAACAAGCTACGAGAATAGGAAAACTCCACCATTTTTTATCAATAAATGCACGAAGTGATTCGGCATAAGACGTATTCATTTTTACAAAATACTTTTCGGTAAAATTGTAGAATTTAGACCTTTCCTGTTTTCCCGGTCTCATTAAATAAGCGTTCAGCATCGGTGTTAAAGTCAATGCCACAAAAGCGGAGATCAATACTGCGGAAGCCAGCACAACCCCAAATTCACGGAACAGCCTGCCCACAAATCCTTCAAGGAAAATTACTGGCAGAAACACCGCCGCAAGAGTTACCGAAATGGAAATTACCGCGAAAAAAATCTCGTTGGAGCCTTTTATGGAAGCTTCAATCGGATTCATTCCCTTTTCAACTTTTTTGAAAATATTTTCGGTCACCACAATTCCGTCGTCCACCACAAGTCCCGTTGCCAGCACAATCGCAAGCAGCGTAAGCACATTGATGGAGAAACCGAACAGCCACATAATAAAAAAGGTGGCAATCAGGGAAACCGGAATATCAATCAGCGGACGCAAGGCAATGGACCAGTTTCTGAAAAACAGGTAAATCACCAAAATCACCAAAATAATGGATATGGCCAGTGTCTCCACAACTTCTGTGATGGCTTTTTTTACAAAAACAGTATTGTCAATGGCAATGTTCAGTTTAAAATCTTTGGGCAAATCTTTTTGCAGTTGATCATACTGCTTGTAAAATGCATCGGCAATATCTATATAATTGCTTCCCGGCTGCGGAATAATGGCCATAGCGACCATAGGCTGGCCCGAATCGCTTAATTTGGTTTCCAGGTTTTCGGCTTCCAAAGAGGCTTTTCCGATATCACTGAGACGAACAACCTTCTCCCCGTCGGCCCTGATGATGATATTGTAGAATTCTTCCTCGGTGGAAAGATTTCCGATGGTTTTTACGGCCAATTCTGTATTCGCACCAGTTAATTTACCTGATGGAAGTTCCACATTCTGGGAAGCCAAAGCTGCCCTAACATCACTTACCGTAGCACCGTAGGAAGCCAGTTTTAAAGGATCTATCCACAAACGCATCGCATATTTTCGTTGTCCCCAAATACGAACACTGCTCACGCCCGGAATTGTTTGTAAACGCGGTGCAATCACATTATCCGCATAATCTGAAAGTTCCAAAACATTCTTCACATCACTTTGCACGGTCATAGAGATGATGGGCTCAGAATCGGCATCGGCCTTTGAAACTACCGGCGGTGCATCAATATCCTGCGGAAGGCTGCGCACTGCCTGCGACACTTTATCGCGTACATCATTGGCGGCTTCTTCAAGGTTTTTGCCCAGATTAAATTCTATGTTGATATTGCTGGAACCCTGGTTGCTGGAAGAAGTGATATTCCGTATTCCATCGATGGAATTGATCGCTTTTTCTAAAGGTTCGGTAATCTGAGATTCAATAATATCGGCATTGGCACCGGTATAATTGGTACGCACGGATATCTGTGCCGGATCAATGGAAGGAAATTCCCGCACGCCAAGATAGGTGAAACCAATAATCCCAAAAAGTACGATGGCAAGATTCATTACAATGGTAAGTACCGGGCGTTTGATGCTTAAGGTTGATAAACTCATTATGATTTTGAATTTGATGCCGGTTTACTTAGATTCACTTTAACAGGAGAGCCATTTTTTAGCATCATCACCCCTGATGTCAAGATGGTGTCGCCAGATTTTAATCCAGACAATACAATGACTGAATTTTCTGTACGGGCACCGGTTTCCACAATAATTTCTTTTGCAAGTCCGCCTTCAGAAACAAAAATCTTTTTGCCATTTTGGATGGGAATCAGGGATTCAGTCGGAACCAATAGCGCATCATTTACAATTTCAAGCGGCAGCAGCACATTGGCAAAAGTTCCGGGAATTAATTTCCCTTCACGATTATTGGCAATGGCACGCATTTTTAAGGTTCGGGTGGCAATATCCACTTCAGGCTCTACGGCATAAATAGTTGCTGTTTGTGCTTCTTTAGAATTTGAGGTTGTGAAAGTGATTTTGTCATCAAGCTTTATCTGGGATGAATATTTTTCAGGAATGGAGAATGTGATCTTTAATTGATCGGTATTCACCAAACTCGCAATGGGCGTGGATGGCGTTACATAACTTCCCTGCGAAATATAGCGCAAGCCAATTTTTCCTGAAAAAGGCGCCCGTACGGTGGCTTTTGCCAGTTGTGCGGCAACCAATTGCGATTCTGCACGCGCAAATTGAAAATCGGCTTCAGCAATGTCATATTCTTCCTGACTGATTGCTTCTTTTTCCAACAGCAGTTTTGCCCTGCGCACATTTTCAGAAGCCAGTTTTTGGGCCGTCTGCACTTTGGCCAGCTGCGCCCTTAATTCCAGATCGTTGACCTGAAAAAGCACCTGTCCTTTTGAAACCTTGCTGCCTTCCTTAAAATTTATTTTTTCAACAATTCCCGAGATCTCGCTTCTCAGTTCCAATTGTTCATTGGCTTCCAGCGAGCCGGAAAGGGAAAGGTTTTCTGAAAATTCCTGAGGTCTCAATACCAACCCATCAACTGTGATGGCCGGCTGGCTTCCGCCTTTTCGGTTTCCCTGGCTGTTTTCTTTTTTATTGTCGATAATCCGGTAAGTGACCAATGCCACCAGGCCTGCGGCTAGGAGGATATAAATTAGCTGTTTAAATTTCATAAATAATGGAGGTAATCAGACAATATTTTGCCTTTAATTTCAAACAAATATAAGACTATTGGTGATAATCCTAAAATTTTATCTCAAATATAACATAACAATTGTTACCGATAAATAGCTCTATACAATTATCCATTTTTTTTCCATTTCAAGTCAGAACCAAATGTATTCAAAATTTGCACAATCAAGATTTATCAAGGTTTTTTTATGGATAAACATTTATATTTGTTTTCATCTGTTTATATTTTATTTTTTATTGGTACAGATGCAGCTTGCCCGCCTGCCGGCTGATCGCCATTAAACATTCTACTGTGTATCAAAATTTGTTATGGCTCGTTTCATATAACAATTTATTTTTTTAGGATGAATACAATATTAAAAGCATTCATAAATATCTTGGAAATTGAATTAGTTCAACATTCAAATCCCAAAATTGCTTTGGAACAAAAAGCCTATATGCGAAATCAATTTGAGTATTATGGCATTAAATCAGCAGAAAGGCGTGAAATTCAAAAACCGTTTTTGATAAAACAATTTCTGCCTAAAAAAGATGAATTGGGTGAAATTGTCATATTTCTTTGGGAAAAACCTCAGCGGGATTATCAATATTTTTCACAGGAACTTGCTTTTAAATATGTAAAACATTTAGAGAAAAAGGACATTGAACTTTATGAATATATGGTTACTCATAAATCCTGGTGGGACACGGTTGATTTTATTGCTGCCAAGTTGATGGGCGAATACTTTATAAAATTTCCAGAGCAAAGAACTATATACGTCAAAAAATGGATCGACTCAAACAATATTTGGCTTCAAAGATGTGCTTTGCTGTTTCAACTGAAATACAAAGAAAATTTAGATACCGATATACTGGGTTCCGTCATCAATTCACTTTTGGCATCAAAAGAATTTTTCATCAACAAAGCCATTGGGTGGATTTTAAGGGAATACAGTAAAACAAATCCAATTTGGGTTATAGAATTCGCCGACAAAACAGCATTGAGCAATTTGAGTAAAAAAGAAGCGCTTAAATTAATAGGATAAAAATATTGTCAATGCTGGCTCATAAAACTTTGGGCAAGAAACCGACAATGTCAATTAAATTTTCGTTCCAGTTTTTTATCATTCTGAAAATCAAAGGAATTCATAAATATTCCACTAATTTTAATTATATTTGATATACCTTGATTAAATAAAATTAAATCATGAAAGATAAATCTTCCATTGATGCAGCATTTACCAGGGAATTGAATGTAATTATTTTTGCAAACCTGGAAAATGAAAATTTCGGGGTCAAAGAATTGGCTCGGGAGATTGGATTGAGCAGGTTCAACTTAAACCGGAAGTTACATTTTATTTATCAAAAAACTACCAACCAATATATTCGTGAATTAAGGCTGAAACGCGCAAGGGAACTGTTGCAAAATGATTCATTAACCGCTTCTGAAGTGGCCTTTAAGGTTGGTTTTAGCAGTCCGGCTTATTTCAGTACTTGTTTTTCAGAATATTATGGCTTTCCGCCGGGAGAAGCTAAAAAAAGAGATATCATAAATTCTGGAAAAAAACAGGTTGAATTGGATTCTTTGCCTATAATTGTCACAAAGCAAAGTTTACGAAAAAAGCTAAAAAAACTGTTTAAACGGAGTAAGCGAAAAAGATGGGCAATTTTTGTTGTTGCTATACTCATTTGGTCAATAGTGGGATTGGTTTATTTCATCAATGCCGTAAAACTCAATCCTTTTGAGTACCAAAAGAAATCAATTGCTGTTTTACCATTTATAAACGACAGCCCGGATCCGAAGAACGAATATTTTATAAATGGCGTTATGGAAGCCATTTTGGACAACCTATCTAAAATTAAGGATTTGGAAGTTCGTCCAAGAACCTCGGTTGAACAGTACAGAAACAATAAGTTTAAAACCGTTCGCCAAATTGGTCGGGAGCTTAATGCCAATTATATTATTGAAGGAAGCGGCCAAAAAATTGGTGATCAGGTAAGTCTCTCCATTCAGTTAATTGATGCAAGTTCCGACAAACATCTTTTCTCCCAACGTTACAATATGAAGCTTGAAGATATTTTTAATCTTCAGAGCGAGGTGGCGCTGAAAGTAGCTTCAGAAATAAAAGCGGCCATCACCACTGAAGAAAAGAAATTAATAGAAAAAGCACCAACTGCCAATATTGCCGCCATGAATTTGTTTTTGCAGGCAAACGATCTTCATAATGTTGCTGACTCACAGAAGAAATGGGAATTGGATATTGAGGCCGAACGTTTATACAAAAAAGCCATCCAACTGGATTCCACTTATGCTGATCCTTATGCGGCACTTGGATGGATTATTCTCAACAAAAATATTGATTCCGCATTATATATGGCCGATAAGGCTTTGCATTTTGATGCTAAAAATTCGGAAGCTTTTACGCTAAAAGGTTACGTACTCAGCAATAAAGGGATGGAACGGGAAGCTGAAGAAGCGTATAAAAAATCCATAAAATATAGACCAAATAACGCCGCAGCAATTCGTTTTTTGGGAGAATTATATTTTTTACAAGGCAAATGTTACAATGCCATTAAGTCACAATTACAGGCATTTCATCATCATAACAATTCGATGCAGGAACGTGATAATCTTGAAACTTTTAGTTCAAGTCTGTATAGTTTAGGCTTTTATGAAGAAGGCGAAAAATACGCTAAAAAACTACTGGAAATAAACAATGATTCGACCAATTATTATTGGGGTTTGGCCACAATTGACCTCGACCTAGGAAACTATAAATCAGCACTTAAAACTGCACATAAAATGTATTCATTCAATCCGAAAAATCCAGACAATATCTATTTGCTTTTTTATACCTATTTGTATTTAAGAGATTTCAAAAACGCTTCCCTGTTGATGCAAAAATATATGGAAATTATGAAGCAACAAGGGCGAAAAATTGAACCGGATTACCTTTTCGGCTTTGTTTACTGGGAAAATGGCCAAAAACAGGATGCCAATTTTTATTTTAATGCTGTTATTAAAGAAATGCAAAAACAAATTGCACAGAATCAACCATCCGTTACTTGTTATGCCTATTTAACTTTGGCAAAAATTTATTCAGTCCGCAATGAAAAAGCGAAATCCCTCAAAAACCTTCAAAAGGCTAAAGATTGTATGGGGTCTATTATTATAAGGATTATGGACTATAAAAATTGTCCGATGTTTGACAACATCCGTCAAGAACTCGAATTTGCACAATATTTAAAGGAAGCAGAAGCAAAATACCGCAAAGAGCAAAATAAAGTCGAAAAATTATTGCTCGCTGAAGGTATCATAGATTTCCCGAAAGATTAATAAATACCTTTAAAATTTCCCCATTCTTAATCTCATCATTCCAGATAACTATTTCAGCCATTTTTTATAATTCAATAATAATATTGAAAGCTTTTGATAAAAATTAAAACAAATCAACAGAAATTGAAATGTTTTGATTCAAAATTGAAAGGCAGAATTTGTTATTTTATGAGAACTTTAATCTAAATAACGTGTCAGAATTATTAGATGCACGGAGGAATCCGAAAATCCTTAAACAGAGTAGGAAATTAGTAAATATTGTATGTTATGAAAACAAAAAAAATCTTGCTTGGAACAACAGTTGTTGTAGCATCAGCACTATCATTTCTTCTTGGTTCCTGTCAAACGGATGAGGTTGATTCTTTTGTTCAGGAGCCATTAGAGTTCTTAAAACGATCTAGCCAAAGTGATATAAGTATTGGCAAACAGTACCGTGAAATTCTTTTTATAAGCAAAATTGACGGAGCGGATGATGAAATCTATGCAATGAATTCAGATGGCTCAAATATTGTCCGCCTTACAGATAATGATGTGCCGGATGGAAGGGCTACTTGGTCGGCAAATGGACAGCATATTGCTTTTGCATCAACGGGAGTTGGCTCAAAAAAGGACATTTTCGTTATGAATGCCAACGGTCAGGGACTTATCAACCTGACCAATTCAACGGCTGATGAGGATTGGCCTGAATGGTCACCATCGGGTAACAAAATTATCTTCTCAAGTGACCGCGACGCTAACCCTACAGGAAAACATGAAATATACAGCATAAACCTGGATGGCACAGAACTAACAAGATTAACAAACAGGACAGAGGATGATAAATGGCCATCTTATTCTCCGGACGGAAGTAAGATAATTTTTCAATCAGGTTCACCCACCGATATATTTGTAATGAATGACGATGGAAGCGGAATTATCCAACTTACCACTGCTTCATTACTTGACCAGATGCCTACCTGGTCACCCGACGGAACGCAAATTGCCTTCATGAGCAACAGAGATGGAAATCCAGAGATTTATGTTATGAATGCAGATGGATCAGGTCAAACCAACATCACAAACTCCGCAGGTATGGATGCCCGACCTTCCTGGTCCAGAAAAGGTAATTTGATTGTATTTATTAGTGCGCGAAACGGTAATCAGGAAGTTTATACAATGAATAGCGATGGCACGAATCTCATCAGACTTACCAATAATGCAGTTTATGATGATTACCCTTATATTAAGTAAAATTAGTTAGTGGAACATTCCGAAAATCCTTAACAGAGTAGGAAATTATAATCTAAATATTATATATTATGAAAACATTAATTTACTTTTTTTTGATTTCATCCATTGTATTTTTGGGATGTTCAAAAAACGATGACGAATTAAATTCAGATTTATACAATAAATCGTTAAATACTGAATTAAACGCAAAAGGTGCGCCCGAAACAAAAGATTTTTCTGTCTCACATTACTTCACAGGTGGTTATTGGACTCCTTTAATCTGTGATGGGGTTGAAGTTGGTTATCTTGAAGGAACCCTAAATGTACATTGTGTAATGTTTGGGCATTACAATCCTGATTATCCAGGCGATTTAAATCACTTTGTTTGGCAATGGATGGTTATGAATTATTCAGGATCATTAACAAATCAGGCAACAGGAGAAATATTTACAATAAAAGAATCGGATAAGTGGTACTATGGTACTTATAGTTATACTTGGCATTCCAATATTAGAGGTAATCAAGGCAGCCATTATATTATTTTTGGTTCTGGATTATTTGTATATCCCTACACATTCACAATTGACAAGGTAATATGCCCAAGTTCTGATTAATAATTAATATTGTTCTAATTTTAATTAAAAAAGCACCCTTTAAATTTAATTTATCGGGTGCTTTTTGATACAGGTTTTAAATTTCAAATGCTTGATTTATATTAGTTAATATTCCGCTTTTATTACCTTATAAAATAAAATTTTCTTTTTAAATTCTTTTTTTTATCAACAAAGCCATTGGGTGGATTTTAAGGGAATACAGTAAAACAAATCCAATTTGGGTTATGAAATTTACCGGCAAAACCACATTGAGCAATTTGAGCAAAAAAGAAGCCTTGAGAATGATTGTTTAAATCTTCCAGCTTTTTAATTTATGTCCCCAAAGCGCAAAAAACAGGATTATGACATAACACGGCAACAATATCCAATAGCTGCTTGTGGAAGCATTTGCAATGGCATCCGTTTCATTAATTCCGCTTGCAATTAATTCGTGTTTATTTAAATCTACCAACCTTCCGTATAATGGCGGTATAATGGCACCACCGGAAATTGCCATAATCAACAAGGCGGATGCTGTTTTGGTAAATTTACCCAAACCTTCAAGCGTTAAAGGCCAAACTGCCGGCCAAACCAAAGCGTTTGCAATTCCCAAAGCCGCCACAAATAAAATGGAGATATATCCTGTTGTCAGTAAAATGCAAACACTGAATATAATCCCCAAAAAAGCACTGATTTTTAGTGCAGTTCCCTGTTTGATGAACTTCGGAATTAAAACAACGCCCAAAGCGTAAGTCGCCACCATCGCCATTAAGGTAAATGTGGTAAAAAATTTGGCTTCATCGGCCGAAAAACCCAATGAAATTCCGTAAGCGATAATGGTATCGCCCGCAATAACTTCTGCGCCAACATACACAAACAAAGTTAATACCCCCAGCCATAAATGCGGAAATTGAAATATGCTTGTTTTTGCGGTTTCACCATTGTCGGTTTCTTCAATCGGGGCAGGTTCTACGTGCGGAAGCGGCGCTTTTCTGATAAGCAACCCAAGCACAAATAGCACGGTCGCCATAATCACATAAGGCATAAATACGCTGTCGGCCATAGTATCCAACAAAACGCCTTTTTCTGATTCAGAAACTGAGCCAATTTTTTCTTTTACCTCATCAATGCCTGATAATAAAATGGCGCCAAAAATTAAGGAACCTAAAGCTCCGGCTACCTTGTTCGCTATTCCCATAATAGAGATGCGTTTTGCACCACTTTCTATTGGACCTAAAATGGTGATATACGGATTGGCGGCTGTTTGCAACAAAGTCATACCAATACCTTGGATAAATATTCCGGTTAAAAACACCCAATAAGTTCTGGCTTCAGCTGCTGGAATAAAAACCAATGCGCCAATGGCCATAATAATCAATCCCAACGACATTCCTTTTCTGTACCCAATTTTAGTCAGAATATAAGAAGCGGGCAATGCCATCACCACAAAAGAAATATAGGAAGCTGATGCCACAAAATACGATTGCGTTTCGGTTAATTCGTTGATGGTTTTCATAAACGGAATTAAAGCACCGTTAATCCAGGTTACAAAACCGAAAATAAAAAACAATCCGGCAATAATAAGCGTTGGGATAAACGTGTTATTCTGATTTTTTTGAGTGCTGTTTGCTTGTAACATCATTTTTTTGGTTGCTTGGTTAATTTGAATTGTTTGTCTGCTGAAAAGTAGGTTTTTCAAAATTAATAGCCGTAAAAATAATGTTTTTATTTTTTATTAAATGGGTTGATTTACGACTTATTTTTCTCGTTTTGCTTAATGGGAAAATTTATTCTGATGGATTGGATTAAAGTAATTCTTATCAATTGGATATTAAAAAAGCCAGAATAAAATTAAAATTGCTTTTGAATAATGGAATAACAATATGAATGTAAAAATGAGTAAGATGATACTTGATAATTTACGAATAATCTTTATTAAATAATTCGCCAAGTATTTCGACAAAAAAAATACAAAAAGAATTCCTAAAAAGTCGGGTTAACCGCAATGTTCGCAAAGAAGGCGCAATGTTCGCAAAATATTAGGTCTTTAAAATCAGAATTTTGCGTTCCTTGCTAAAAACCTAGCGGTATTTGCGGTTAAAAAAGACTGCCTTTTTAAACAGCCTTTTTATTTTATTCAACAAAGGCTACAACTATTTTGATAATTAATTTTATGCCTTTATTTCTCTATTTTCCTGTTCGGCCAATATTTCTTTTAAAAATCTTTCGGTTTGATTTTTCATTTCGCTTTCGCTAATATCCAATGCTTTCGGATTTTCAATTAACTGCAGCCAAGGTTTTGGCGCATCAAAATTGTAACTGCCAAAAACAATTACCGGCGTACCTTTTACCAATACCTTGTCTTTATCTGTCAAAATCCATTGATCAGCCCAGTCATAAAGGTAACGGGCATCTTTTTCCTGAAGTCGCATACAAGCGTGTGATGCTGGATATCCCGGCAAACTATATTGATGCCAGGCAACGCCCAACAAATTTTCTACATTAAAATTCCATCTTAACTCCCATTCATCATTAAAAGTGCTGATAGATTCTTCAGCCTTCCAGTTGGCATAAAAAAGTCCGGTTGGCGTTGGATCTTGCTTTCTGCCCATATTTGTTGGACCGGAGTAAATCAATTCCCCATTTTCATAAGTGGCAAATGTTTGCGTTGAGTAAGAAAAATAAATAATTTTATCAATGTCTTTGAGGAAAGGAACAGACAAAGGAAAAGGAAGGTAATATTCCAAATCACCTGTCATATCAACAGGTACAATTACCGAATCCATTTGTGCGAAATTTTCCTTGTCGGTTCTGTTGACCGCAATGGCAATCCGCAGTTTTTTAGAATCCTTAATATTTACAGACAGCCATTCCTTGGCATTTTCCGTTTGATAAGAAACGGATTTTGGCTGATGTCTTGCAATTGGAACTCTTTTAACTTTAGTTTTAGCTTTATCATTTCCATCGCAAGAAAAAAATAAGGCAATAACAATAATATTTAATAAAATAAGTGATTTTTTCATATCTGAAATTTAATCAGCAAATATGATCTTTGCAATTGGGTGAAGTGTTACACAATTATATGAAAAAGTTACTTTATTCACACATTGACAAAAACTTCGAATCTTATCATTGGTAAAAATTTACAACATAAACCATTGATGCAAAATAAAGTAGCATAATTTATTTTAATATCATTGCAACTTTCAAAAAATATATTTAAATTTCTATAGTGTGCAGATAAAGAAAATAGAATTTATCATTTTGGTTTATATTCATATTTAAATCAATTTTAACCAAGAATTATGACTAAGAAAACCAACAAACTTAAATGGGTTGCAGTCGGACTGGCAATCATTCAGGGTTTTAACGGATTAAGTGCTGTGGTTGGCGGATTTAAATTAATGAATGATCCGTCCGGAATGGATATTGGTATGGAATTGGAATGGCTTCAAACAACGCCTTTCATCAACTATTTAATTCCCGGTATTGTGCTGTTTTTCTTAAATGGCCTTGGAAATTTTGCAGGGTTTTGGTTTACTGTTAAAAAGAAAGCCCTTGCAGGCAAAATTGGGGCAGTTTTTGGCGCTGTTATGGTAGTTTGGATTTTATTTCAAGTTTTTTGGATTGGCTATAAGAGTTTCTTGCAGCCGTTATATTTTGGCACTGGTTTAATTCAGCTATTATTTGGCCTTTATTTAATGAGAATTACAGAAAAATTAAACTTATAGCCAGTATCTGATAGTTGAAATTGTTAATTATCAATAAAAAAATTCGTCCAGCCAAACATTTGCGAAAAACCTAAATGTTGGATAAAGAAAAATTTGTATTTTTCATATATGAAAAAGCACTTTAACATTGTTATTGCCGGAGCTGGCGGAATTGCTGAAGCTGCCGGTTTGATATTGATGGAATGGAGTGAGGTTGCTCCAACCCTTTATATTGGAAACAGAACACTTTCAAAAGCGCAAAAAGTAGCAAAATGGATTGATGAAGGAACAACAAAACCTTGCACCGTCAAAAGCTTTCATCTACCTGAAAATGGTATTACTGATGAAATGAAAGAAATTTTTAAGCAATGTGATCTTCTTTTAGATTGTTTGCCCGGAAGCCAAGCACCAAAAATGGCCCGGTTTGCAAAAGATTTTCAAATGCATTACGCCAACCTTACCGAATATGTTGAGGAAACCAACGAAATAATGTCCTTGGCAAAAAATGCCAAAACCGGTTTTGTGCTTCAATCTGGTTTGGCTCCCGGTTATATAGATTTGCTCGCAAACAAACTTTTTCAGCAGTTTTGCAAAGATTTTGAAGTTGACAAAGTTGACAAACTTGAATTTAAAGTCGGCGCGCTTACCAATCACGCTGTTGCACCGCATTACTACGGATTTACTTGGAGTCCGGTTGGCGTGGCCACAGAATATATAAAAGATGCTATTGCGCTTAGGGATTTTAAAAAAACCATCCTTCCTTCATTGTCTGAAAGAGCCACCATTATTATTGACGGCATTGCTTATGAAGAGGATTTAACTTCGGGCGGTGCCGCCGATTTACCCGATGCTTTGGCAGGAAAAGCTGGTGCTCTCGACTATAAAACATTGAGGCATCCAGGACATTATGCTTGGGTTCAGAAACAGTTAGATAATGCAGAAAACACTTTTGAAACGATTAAAAACTTACAACAAAAAATGGAGGCCATCATTCCTCATATTGAAGATGACCAAATTGTTTTGTATGCTGCTGTTGAAGGAAAAAATGCACAAGGAATTTTGCGAAGAAAAGAAATTGCCAAACGCATACTTCCGCAAAAAGTAGGAAAATACCAATTAAGAGCTATACAAACTACCACTGCCGCGCCTTTGGTGCAAGCTGCGCAACTGTTGCTTGAAAATAAACTCAGTGGCGTAATTCTACAAAGCCAAATAGATCCTGTAAAATTTTTAAACGGAAATTATATTTTGCCTGTTTTTGGCAAAGTTTAAATATTAAATCACTGTTGTCGGATTAAATTTTTCAAAACATACAGGTCACCCGATGTGACTTTATTCCTTATTATTCAAAATATTATACAAACATTTCGCTCCTAAGGAGCTGTTTTAGTTTCATTAATTCTGTGATTTATTATTTTTTATGAAATTTTAGCAGACAATAATGATTAGGACATTTTTTATTGCTTGAATCCTTGCTTTTTGTTTGTTTCATATTTCTTTGAATTCTTTAAAGCGTTTTCTTGTATTATGCTCTTTTTAATGCTTTTACGAATTTCCGGAGTCATTATTATTGGATCAACTTTTAAGATTTTATTATTGATATACTCCGTTTTATTTATAGTAAATAAAGTTGAATCAGTCTTGGAAAAAGATGAATGGTCATTATTCATCCTTTCAATATTTTCCCTTTGCATTGAAATATAATCATTCCCAATTTCTTTAGTGAAAATAATTTGTTGTCCCTGCACACCAATTAAATACGTTATTTCTTTATGGGTGCTTAAAATGAAATATTCGATGCTGTCATTTCTGTATTCACTAAATAGCTTATAGGTATCCATTTCAGTTTTATCAATGGTCGCACCAACCAAGGTGTGTAAAACAACTATTTTTTCTTGCGCTTTTAACTGAATTTGGAAGGCAAAGAATATTGAAATTGCAATTAATGAACCTTTTTTCATAATTAAATATTTTTTTCGGTAAGTATTAACTGTTTGTATGATAATTGTCATTCACAATAATTCAAATGTAACACTTTAATTTAAAGTAGCTTACAAAAATTCAATAAGTATTACATAATGATACAATCCCATTTAAATAAACAAAAAATCCATTCATTTACTTATTATTCTTTTCATTTATTTATGAAAGCATCAGAATAAAATGATACTTTTGAAATAGCACAATCATTGCACCAAATCACAAAAAACGGAAATTTTGAAATACATCACAAAAACTGTCTGGATTTTATCAGTAGTGAGTTTGTTGACCGACACTGCCAGCGAAATGTTGTATCCGATTATGCCTATTTACCTAAAAACCATCGGATTTTCAATTGTGCTGATAGGAATCCTTGAAGGTGTTGCGGAAGCCACGGCTGGATTGAGCAAAGGTTATTTTGGCAAACTTTCCGACAATTCCAGAAAACGTGTACCTTTTGTGCAACTTGGTTATGCATTCAGTGCCATTTCCAAACCGATGATGGCCATTTTTATATTTCCGCTGTGGATATTTTTTGCACGAACCATTGACCGTTTCGGAAAAGGAATTAGAACAGGTGCCAGAGACGCCATACTTTCTGATGAAGCCACACCGGAAACAAAAGGAAAAGTATTCGGATTTCACCGTTCTATGGATACTTTTGGCGCTGTTTTAGGTCCGGCCTTGGCTTTGACTTATCTATATTTCTATCCGGAAGACTACAAAACCTTATTTTTTATCGCCTTTATTCCCGGACTTTTAGCAGTTTTGGCCTCTTTCTATTTAAAAGACAAGCAAGTAATCAAAGAAAAAATAAAAGTTTCAACGCCTTTTTTTTCCTTTTTGAAATATTGGAAAGTGAGTCCGGCTTCCTACCGAAAATTAGTTGTTGGTTTGCTGGTTTTTACGCTTTTTAACAGTTCCGACGTTTTTCTGATTTTGAAAGCAAAAGAATCCGGACTTGATGACACCGTAGTGATTGGCATCTATATTTTTTACAATCTTGTTTATGCCCTATTTGCTTTTCCTGTTGGTATTCTTGCTGATAAAATAGGATTGAAAACAATTTTTATCATTGGACTTGCGGTATTTTCGGGAGTCTATTTTGGGATGGCATTAAACACAAATCTTTATTACTTTTTCGGATTGTTTTTTCTTTACGGCATTTATGCTTCCGCAACGGAAGGTATTTCAAAAGCCTGGATTTCAAACATCACCGACAAGAAAGATACTGCAACAGCTATTGGAACATTTTCTGGTTTGCAAAGTATTTGTACGATGTTGGCAAGTTCGCTAACCGGACTTATTTGGTTTAATTTTGGGGCAACAGCCGCTTTTTTAACTACAGCGATTGTCACTTTATTTGTGATTGTTTATTTTTTTACCATTCCAAAACCAGGTTAATTCAAATTGAAAAAATACAACAGGCTATACTGCAACAAAAAAGAAATTTAAAATGAAAATCGTATTAAAATCAACCATCACTTGTCCGATTTGCAAACACAAAAAAGAAGAAACAATGCCAACAGACGCTTGTCAATATTTTTACGAGTGTGAAAATTGTAAAAATATCTTAAAACCGTTAGAAGGAGACTGTTGTGTATTTTGCAGTTATGGCACGGTTTCTTGTCCCCCAATTCAGCAAAACAAAAAATGTTGCTGACCAAAAAGACAGGAAATATACCGCTATTTAAAATCTGTAATCCATAAGCATTGTTTCACTCAATTGGCTTTTTTGGGCAATATTCAAAGTTTGTTTAGTATCTTTGGGATTGGCAATTATACGAAACAAAATACATAATTTTCCCCAGCTTACATTAATGTTTTAAAACATTGTAAGAAAGTCTAAAAAAAACAATGCAAAAATTATCCAATTAAACAACCTTCGAAAAAAATCAATAAAGATGGACCCAAAGCCTAAATCAGATAAAAAAAAGGTTGTTTCTAAAAAAGAAACTTCAGCTAAAATTAAGGAGGCAAAACCAAACAAAGAACCTAAAAGTACCCCTGTTCTTGTTTCAGAAAAAAATGCAAATTCCTTTACTATGGTTGCTATAGGCGCATCGGCCGGCGGATTGGAAGCCGTGTCGCTGCTTTTACAAAATCTTTCTCCAGAAACCGGAATGGCATATATTTATGTGCAACATTTAAGTCCAGACCACAAAAGCCTTCTTGTTCCGCTGTTATCGAAAAAAACTGTTATGAAAGTGCAGGATATAGATGATATGGAGAAAATTTTGCCCAACAATGTTTATATAATTCCTTACAATAAAGAAATTGAGGTAATTGACGGCCATATACAATTATTGCCGCGTCCTCAAAATAAATCCTCAAATTTATCCGTTGATGTGCTGTTTTCTTCTTTGGCTGAAACGCATAAGGAAAATGTTATTGGCATTATATTGTCGGGAAGTGCCAGTGATGGAACGCGTGGATTGAGTGAAATAAAAGAAGCTGGAGGCATTACTTTTGCCCAAGATGATTCTGCAAAATTTACGAGCATGCCGCATTCGGCCATAGCCAGCGGCTATGTAGATTTTGTGCTATCTCCCAAAGAAATTGCTGCAGAATTAAACTGGATGGGCAAACACGATTTGATAAGAAGAAATCCGGCAAAAGCATCACCCAAAGGTAAAATAGACAACAAGAACACTGATTTAAAAAAGATTTTTCAGATTTTGCTGAAAAAAAAGAACGTTGATTTTAGTTTCTATAAATTAAATACCATTAAGCGGCGAATGCTCCGCAGAATGCTGATCCATAAAATAGAAACCATCAAGCAATATGCCGCGTTGTTGGCGAAAAATGATAATGAGCTCGACTTACTTTTTCAGGATTTACTCATCAATGTTACCGAATTTTTTAGAGACACCGAGGCTTTTGAGCTTTTAAAAAAATCAGTTTTTCCTCAATTGCTGAAAAGCAAATCGCCAAATGAACCCCTTCGTATTTGGGTAGCTGCCTGCGCAACAGGCGAAGAAGTTTATTCAATAGCAATGCTATTGCGCGAACTGCAAGGCAATAAAACCAAGCACATTCCTTTTCAAATTTTTGCTTCCGATCTAAGTGCACCGGCAATAGAAGTTGCCCGAAATGGAGAATATTCCATAAACCAGTTAAAAAATGTTTCACCCAAAAGACTTCAGCAATTTTTTATAAAATCGGGCAACAAATACCGCATTTCTAAAACGGTGAGAGATGTTTGTGTTTTTGCCCAACACAATATTTTGCGCGATCCGCCTTTTTCACGAATGGATTTTATCAGTTGCCGCAACCTGCTCATTTATCTCGACACTACCGCACAAAAAAAAGCCATTTCAACTTTTCATTATGCATTAAACGATGGCGGCTTTTTGATGCTGGGCAAATCGGAAACCATTGGAACGGCCGAAGAACTTTTTACCATCGGCGATAAAAAATTTAAAATTTATTCCCGCAAAAAAAACTCAGGCGTTTATAAACTGCCTATTATCACCTCTCGCGCCGCACAAACAAGCTTAACCGATAAAAAGAACATCGCGTCCACAATTCCAGAAAGACGAACTGCAGTCACGCACGGTAATCTCGGAAATGTATTTGACGCTGTTTTACTGGCACACTATATGCCGGCAAGTGTGATTATCAATCACGATATGGAAATTCTCCAATTTCGGGGTTCAACAGAAATGTACTTGAAGAATTCGCCGGGAAAAGCCAGTTTAAACATATTAACCATGGTATTGCCCGAAATTACATTTGAACTTCGCAATGCCATTCATCACGCCATAAAAACAAAGCATACCGTAAATAAATCGGGCATTGAAATAAATTCCGATAAAGTTAAAAGTGCTTTACAAGTTGTTAATTTAGAGGTTATGCCGCTAAAAATTGAAGGAGAGGAACCTTTGCTGGTGGTTGTTTTTACCTCACAGCAAATAGATATCTTGCAAAATACAGCTAAAAGTGGAGAAAAAAATACGGTTGCAAAAGACAAAAGAATAAAAAAATTAGAAGAAGAATTGGTGGCAACACGTGCAGATATGGGCACAATTACACACGACCAGGAAGCCCTAAATGAAGAATTGCAAAGTGCCAACGAAGAAATTGTTTCAAGCAATGAAGAATTGCAGAGTTTAAATGAAGAATTAGAAACCTCCAAAGAAGAAATTGAATCCACCAACGAAGAGCTGATCACAAGCAATCAGGAATTGATGGCGCGAAACCAGCTGGTTGAAGAATTGTACACTTATAATGATACCATTCTTTCCTCCATTCATGAGCCTATGTTGATTCTTGACAAAAACATTCGAATCAAGTCGGCCAACAAATCTTTTTATAAAACATTCCACGTAACAGAAGCGGAAAGTTTAGGCCAATCACTTTATAAATTGGGCAACAACCAATGGAACATACCACGATTGCGTGTATTGCTGGAAGAAATTATTCCAAAAAATAATCCTTTTTATGATTTTGAAGTGGAACTCGAGTTTCCATTAATAGGACATAAAATTATGCTGTTAAATGCGCATCGCATTATCAAAGAAAGCACTAAAGAAGAGTTGATTGTGCTCACTATTGTAGATCATACCGAAATTAGAAATTTACAAACCGAAATTCTGGAAAAAGACATAAAAATTCTGGAAAAACAAATTGAAGCAGATAAAAAAGCGTGGAAGCTCATTGAAGCAAGCAATAAACGCTATGATATGATGTTGATGCAGTCCCCCTTTTCTTTTGCCATCTTAAAAGGAAAAGATCTGGTGGTTGCACTTGCCAACAACAGTATGAAAGAGGTTTGGGGAAAAGGTAACAAGGTAGAAGGCAAACCCCTGTTTAAAATTTTACCCGAAATAAAAAATACACCGGTGCCAGAATTGCTTCATAAAGTTTATGCAACAGGCATTCCTTTTGAGGGTTATGAACTTCTTGTGCCTTTAAAACGCAATGGAAAATTGGAAAATGCGTTTTTTAATTTTGTTTATCAACCATATATGGAAGCTGATGAAACAATTTCTGGCGTCACCATTATTTCCTATGAAGTTACCAAACACGTCATAACCAAAGATGAATTAATGGCCGCAAAAATAAATGCGGAGCAGAAAACACAAATTGCTGAAGATGCCATGAAAGCAAAACAACAATTTTTGTCGAATATGAGCCACGAAATTCGTACACCGATGAATGCCATTATCGGGTTTACAAAAGTGGCGTTGAAAACAGGGCTAAATGAAAAACAAAAAGAATATTTGAACGCCATAAAAACAAGCGGTGATTCCTTAATTGTGCTTATCAATGACATTTTGGATTTGGCAAAAGTTGATTCGGGGAAAATGTTCTTTGAGCAAACCCCATTTAAAATGTCGGAATCCATTACTGCAATCATTCAATTGTTTGAGATAAAAATCCAGGAAAACAATACAGAATTAATCATAGAATACGACCAAAAAATTCCTGAAGTTTTACTTGGCGACCCTATGCGTTTACGTCAGATCATTTTAAATTTGATGAGCAACGCCGTTAAATTTACTTCGGGTGGAAAAATTAAAGCAAGTGTTCGTTTACTGAAAGAAGATAAAAAGAAAGTGACCCTTGAATTTGCAATTGCCGATACCGGAATTGGCATTCCTCCAGCTCAAATAGCAACTATTTTTGAAAACTTTCAACAGGCATCTACGGGTACTTCAAAAATGTACGGAGGAACCGGATTAGGGCTTGCCATTGCCAAACAATTGGTAGAATCGCAAGGAGGAAGCATTGGCGTTAAAAGTAAAATTGATGAAGGTTCAACTTTTAATTTCATCTTGAGTTTCCATAAAACAAATAAAAAAATCATAGAAAATATTGAAACACAAATCATCCCATCAGAAACTGAAACCAATAAAATTAAAGTGTTGGTGGTGGAGGATATTGCGCTCAATCAATTGTTGATGAAAACCCTTTTGGATGATTTCGGATTTGATTGCGATATTGCTTTCAACGGAAAAATAGCCATTAATAAAGTTCAAAACAACCATTATGATATTGTTTTAATGGACTTGCAAATGCCCGAAATGGACGGATTTGAA
>Ga0209643_1001362_pt1 | contig 23699 bp, 15 predicted proteins | sample AutmiccBRH37_all_FD_187383 | JGI IMG/M metagenome (GOLD analysis project Ga0209643, IMG submission 187383) | Deep subsurface microbial communities from Mt. Terri, Switzerland - Autotrophic microbial communities BRH/37_all (SPAdes) (version 2) | ecosystem: Environmental > Aquatic > Deep... | reverse complement strand
TTACTCTTCTTAGTTATTTTGGTTCTTCCTTTTCGTACTAATTGCGAAATTGTTGGCATACTGAAATTTTGTTATAAATTACTTTTAATATATTATGCTCTTTTCAAAGAGTTTGCAAATGTACAATTATTTTCTTCTTAATCAAATATGAATATATTTTATTTTTTCTAAATAAATTAACAGTATATATAATAGGTATAGAACAACTAAAAATTGAGCCGAGAGAAAAAAGTTTCGTAAAAAATGAATTGAAAGAAAACTATTGAATGTGAACAGATAACCTTTATATTATTGAATTTCAATATTTATTTATCTTATAAAGTTGATTTTTTCAGTAAGCTATTTAAAAGACCGAATGACTCAAAACAATGACAAAATAAAGGCTGAAATCACACAACCATCCACCTTATAATAATACAGAATAATTTTAACCCTTAAAATTATTGTCGAATTTTATAATGTGATTAACATAAACATAATTCATTCAACAAAATAGTTTTTAAATTTCAAACTTTTATTAAAACAGTGATGTTTACTATTATAAATAATATTTTATTTGAATTACAAGCAACTTTTTCAAAATATTTACATCTTTATTAGTAAGTCATAAATAACCTAATAAGTTATTGCCATATTTTTTGAATTTTCTTAACATAGAATAGAGACCTTAACGCATCAATTTAAGGAATCTTAACATCTTTTAAGATTTTAACACATAAAAGTTTGGTTTATTAACAAATTATTAAGATTTTTGACCTAATTAATTCAAATAATTATATAATGAAAACAAAGTTAAATGGTTTTTTAACGCTCTTGCTAGCGTTGATGGTGCAAATATCCTTTGCCCAAGAAAAAACTGTTACAGGAAAGGTTTCCGACGCGAGCGGACCATTACCTGGTGTAACAGTTATTATTAAAGGTACCAAAACAGGTACACAAACTGATTTTGACGGAAATTATTCCATTAGAGCCAATACTGGAGCTGTGCTTCAATTTAGCTTTATTGGGATGAAAACTGTAGATCAAACTGTAGGCGCTTCAAGTAGCATCAATATTGTGATGCAAGAAGATGCTCAAAGCTTGGATGAAGTTGTAGTGACTGCTTTGGGAATTTCCAGGGAGAAAAAATCACTGGGCTATGCTTCTCAATCTGTTTCCGGTGAAGATGTTTCCACTGTTAATTCAGGGAACGTTACCAATGCCTTATCAGGTAAGGTAGCAGGGGTTCAGATCAAAAGAAACACAAACATGGGTGGTTCAACCAACATAGTGATTCGTGGTAACACATCATTAACTGGAGACAACCAAGCGTTGTTTGTAGTGGATGGTGTACCTATGAGTAACGCCAACTTAAACACTGCTGGTCAAAAAACTGCACGTGGTGGTTTTGACTACGGTAACTTTGCATCGGATATTAACTCTGATGATGTTGAATCTGTAAACGTATTAAAAGGTGCTGCTGCAACTGCCCTTTACGGCTCAAGAGCTGCCAATGGTGCAATTATTATCACCACAAAAAAAGGAACTAAAAATAACAAAGTTGACATTACACTTAACTCTGGTATTACGGTTGGTACCTTGGACAAATCTACCTTTGTAAAATATCAAAAAGATTATGGTTCTGGTTACGGAGCTTATTATGGCAATACCGGATATTTTGATGAAGGAGATGTTGATGGAGACGGAATTGATGATTTAATCGTTCCACTTACTGAAGACGCTTCTTTTGGTGGAAGATTCGATCCAAATTTAAATGTATTTCACTGGAATGCCTTAGATCCAGATTCCCCATATTATTTGCAAAAACGCCCTTGGGTAGTTGCTGAAAATATGCCAGACACCTTCTTTAATGATGCTGTTACTTATAATAACAACATCTCTATGGCTGGTAGCACTGATACAGGAACTTATCGTTTTTCCTATACCAATTTTCTTCAAAATGGCATCATGCCTAATAGCGAATTAAGAAGAAATTCATTTGCGTTAAATGCCTCTTCTAAGTTAAACGATAAATTAACAGTAAATGCCAGCGCTAACTACGTTAAATCGGATGCTACAGGTCGTAATGAAACAGGTTATAGCGATAACATTATAACTTCATTCAGACAATGGTGGCAAACCAACGTTGACATAAAAGAATTAGAAGATATCTATTTCAAAACCAGAAGAAACGTAACATGGAACCCATCTTGGTATGACAATCCTGCACCTATTTATTGGGATAACCCATATTGGGCCAGATATGAAAACTACCAATCAGACAGCAGAAACAGATTCTTTGGTAACATGGGATTAAATTACAAAATAACTGACTGGTTAAATGTTGACGGTAAAGTTTCTATTGATACTTACTCTTATATTCAAGAAGAAAGAGTGAACAACCATAGCAACCCTACAGCAAGATATTCACGTTATGACGTTGATTTTTCTGAAGTAAATTATGATTTAATGTTAAATTTCAATAAAGACTTAACCGAGAAAATTAACCTTAATGGTGTAATCGGTACAAACATTAGAAGAACAGATTCAAGATCAATATATGCAGCTACCAATGGCGGTTTAATTGTTGACCGTTTGTTTGCCGTATCAAATTCTGTTGGAATCCCATCTGCTCCAACTGAAGGTTCTGCACAAATAGGTGTAGACGGTATCTATGGTTTGGCTTCATTTGGATATGACAAAACGTTTTATATTGATGCTACTTTTAGAAGAGACCATTCTTCAACCTTGCCTTCAGATAATAGTTATTATAACTATCCTTCTATTGCAACCAGTCTTATTTTCTCTGAATTGGTCGACGCACCATGGTTGTCATTTGGTAAAGTTCGTGTAAATTATGCTGAAGTTGGAAGTAGTGCCGGTTTTGCACAATTAACAGATGTTTTAACAAAACCAGACCCATTTGGAGCTAATCCTATTTACTCTGTAAATAGTACCAAGAGAAATCCAGATTTAAAACCTGAATCTACTGAAAGTATTGAAGCAGGTTTGGAAATGTTTTTCTTAAGCAGGCGTTTAGGGCTTGATTTCTCATGGTACAAAACAAATACCGTTGATCAAATTATGCCAGTTTCCATTTCAACTGCTACAGGTTATAGCTCAAAATATGTGAACGCCGGTGAAATTCAAAATAAAGGTATAGAGGTGTCTTTATTTGCATCTCCTATTAAAACTGATGATTTCAAATGGGATATCAATGTTAACTGGGCAAAAAATGAGAATAAAGTAATTTCTTTATATGAAGATGTTACCAATTTACAGTTAGGATCTTTTCAAGGTGGTATTACTATTAATGCTACTGTTGGACAACCTTACGGAACTATCCAAGGTACTACTTTTGTTTATCATGAAAACGGACAACCAATCGTAATTCCAGGTGGATCAAGAGGAGCTGTTTACAAAAAATCAACAACTACCGATAATGTTATTGGTAACATGAATCCTGATTGGAATGGTGGTGTAAGCAACAAATTCACTTATAAAAACTTTAACTTGAGCTTCTTGATTGATGTTCAGAAAGGTGGAGATATTTTCTCTTTGGATACATGGTATGGTTATGCTACAGGTTTATATGCAGAAACTGCAGGTTTAAACTTTAATGGTGTTGAAAAACGTGCGCCTTTATCAGAAGGTGGTGGTATCATTTTACCAGGCGTAAGTGCTGATGGCACTCCTAATACGCTTGTCTCTAATTTTGACTTCTACGGACACGCATTAGGTTACAGTAGAGCAGTTAGTAAACAACACGTTTATGATGCTTCTTATGTGAAATTAAGAGAAGTTGCTTTCTCTTATACGTTGCCAACTAAAGTGTTGGATAATACTTTCATAAGCGGAATGCAATTCAGTGTAATTGGCTCTAATCTTTGGATCATTTCAAAAAACATGCCTCATGCTGATCCAGAAGCTGGATTAAGTTCTGGTAATTTACAAGGATACCAAAGTGGTGTTATGCCTTCAACCCGTGACTTAGGGTTTAATGTAAAAATTCAATTTTAATAATAGTACATTATGAAAAAAATATCAATTTTATTATTAACTCTTTTTCTAGTTTTCTCTTGTTCAAAAGACTTAGAGAATCTAAATCAAGATACGAAGAACGCCACCGTGGCAGCCGGAGAATCTTTTTTCACTGGGGCGCAAAAAAATATGGTGGACTATATGGCAAGTATCAACGTTAACAGAAATGTTTGGAGACAATTTGCACAACAGGTTACGGCTACAACCTATCCTGAAGAAGCTAACTATAACATTACGGATAGAAAGATTCCAGATAACCTTTGGGCTGCTATGTATCGCGATGTATTGAAAGATTTAGATGAAAGTGCAAAAGTTCTTAACGCAACTCCAACTGTTGGAACTGCAGGAGCTACAACACTTAAAAATCAACTAGCAATCATCGAAGTAATGAATGTTTATGCATTTGCGACATTAGTTGAAACATTTGGAAATGTACCTTACACTGAGGCTTTAGACTTTACAAATGTGTTACCAAAATATGATGACGGTAAAACTGTTTATCTTGATTTAATTGCACGTCTATCTGCTGCTATCACAAGTATGGATACTTCAGGGTCTAGTTTTGGTGATGCTGATATTATCTATGGCGGAAATGTTGCAAATTGGAAAAAATTTGCAAACTCCTTCAAATTAAGAATGGGTTTAATAATTTATGATGTGGATGCTGCTTTAGGAGCTTCAACTGTTTCATCTGCTATCACTTCTGGTGTTTTTGCATCTAATAGTGATAACGCTATATTCCAATATATGAACTCTACACCGAACACAAACCCAATGTGGGTAGATTTGGTACAAAGCGGACGTTTAGATTTTGTTGCAGCAGCACCATTGGTTAATGCAATGAACGGACTTAATGATCCTAGAGTCAATGTTTTCTACAAAGACCCAGTAGGTGGAGTAATCAAAGGAGCTCCTTATGGGGCTAATAATTCTTATGCTTTATTTTCTCACATAGGAAGTTTGTTTTATGAATCTACTTTACCACACGTTGTTTTAGATTATGCCAATGTTAAATTTATGTTAGCAGAAGCTGCTGAACGCTCTCTAGGAGGAATGACTCCTGCTGCTGCTGCCGCACATTATAACGCTGCTATTACTGCTTCTTTTGATTACTATGGAGTCTCTGGCGCTGCTGCTTATTTGTTACAACCATCTGTAGCATATGCTACTGCAACGGGTACATGGAAACAAAAAATTGGTACGCAAAAATGGATTGCTTTATACAATCAAGGATTTAACGCCTGGACAGAATTCAGAAGATTGGATTATCCAGCCTTGGTTGCTCCATCAACTGGAGTAGTTAATGTAGTTCCTAGAAGATTTACCTACCCTATTGGAGAACAGACTTTGAATGGTGCTAGTTACACGGCCGCCGCATCTGCTGTTGGAGGTGATTTATTAACTACTAAATTATTCTGGGATAAATTCTAATTAGAATAACTCATAATACTTAAAAGACCCTCTTCACAGAGGGTCTTTTTTATATAAATTCACAGATATCCGAAAGCTTTAGCAAAAATCTAAATTTCCTTTGTTCGCTAATGTTTTTTATTGACTCTATTTTTATTTATAGAGAAAAATAAGCCTTTTTCGAACGCTATTTAGTTTGATTACTGACTTTTTTTGCTCCTTCACTTACTTGATTAAAAATATATTTAATACATAAATAGAAAACCAAATAGATTCTGATTTTTTCGACAAAGTTTAAAAAGGCATAATACTCAAAAATAGTCGGTAAATAATTTGTTAGACCTTATGACCATTGGTATTCCAGAAAATTCGATAAAATTCGTTTCATCAAATTTTTTTAATATTAAAAAATCGTCAAAAAAAAGCCTTGTTGGGGTTTTAAAAATCTTGATGATATTCTATAGGAAACAAAATAACAAACAGCGATTTAAGTGTAAAAATTGCGGATTATTATTCACTAATAATAGACCAAAGCAGCGTTTAAAAAATAGATTCGTTTGGTTTAAAAAATGGGTTATTGAATGTCAAACATATAAAACTCTCATTCGGACAGTGGTTATTCAAAAGACACTTTCCAACCAGCATTTTATTTAATTTCAGATCGATCTCCCATGGTAAAAATCATCAAAAGAAGTAACGCTAATTTGAGAATGGACACAACTTATTTTGAGAAGTTATGTTTGATCTGTTATTCAGACAGTTTGAACGGTTATACGCAGCTTAGTCATTTTACTGATAGTGCGAATTATTTAGAAATGAAGGAAGATCTGGAAAACTTAATAAAATTAGGCATCCGAATCGAAAGCGTTACAACAGATTGTCATAAAAGCATTTTAAGAGCAATACAATAAAAAAGTAATTCTAGAGGTGAAAGTGCAATTATTTAGTGCAATAATCAAGCATCCATCGTGGAACTAAATGTATAATTTGGCCGAGTTCTGATTTTTTGCTATTTTTGATGCATCTGAAGAGTCCCATAAATTATTTTTTTTCATAATTTATTTTTTTTCAAAGTAAAAATAAAGGGTTCTCATGCACTTTTAAATATCAACTTTCGGATGTTAGTGCGAATTTTCTGCCATTCGTTTTTTTCTGCTTAATAATGAGAATAAATTAATTACTTTTAAAAATTGTAATCTTAACTAATTGAAAAAGATATATTTCATATTACTGCTGACTTTATGCTTCACTAGCGGCTATGCCCAGAGGGAAGCTGGGATTTGGTATTTTGGCGTTAATGCCGGCATCGACTTTAACAGCGGTGCTCCTGAAGCTTTAACAAACGGAAATTTAATCACAGAAGAAGGTTGCGCTACTTTTTCAGATAAAGATGGCCATTTATTATTTTATACAGACGGCACTTATGTTTGGAACAGAAATCATCAAATTATGCCTAACGGTTATGGTTTACTGGGTGATTCTTCCAGTACCCAGTCTGCCATCATCATTCCAAATCCATCCAATCCAAACAGTTATTATATTTTTACGGTTGATCAGCCAAGACAAGATGGTGACGGTTCCTTACCAAATCCTGACGGTAAAAATGACGGGTTAAATTATTCTGAAGTGAATATGTATTTACAAGGCGGTTTAGGGGATGTCAACCCCGCCAAAAAAAACATCCATTTAATTACCTATAATCCCAGTGATTCAAAAGAAGCTGAATTTAAGTGCTCAGAAAAAATATCGGCTGTGCAGCACAATGACGGTATTTCCTATTGGGTAATTACCCATTTTCTTGACAGCTTTTATTCTTTTAAAATCACAAAAGCCGGCGTTCAAAACAATCCCGTTGTTTCAAAAACCAATACTTTAATTCCTTTAGGCGGTTATTTAAATAATTCCCAGGGCTATTTAAAATCATCTCCAAACGGCAAAAAATTAGCCATTTCCCATGCAGCTACAAAGACCACCAATGAAAAAGGCCCAAAAGGGAATACGGTAAGAAATACCGGAAAAGCATTCCTTTATGACTTTAACAATGCAACAGGGGCAGTTTCAAATCAGCTAAACTTACTTTCCGGCGAAAATCCTTACGGCGTTGAATTTTCCTCAAAATCGAAAAAACTTTATGTTACTTCGAACAACTTTGACAGCGAAAGCAACATTGCGGGAAGCAATCTTTACCAATTTGATTTGGAAAGCAGCAATATAGCAGCCTCCAAAACTCGGCTTAAGCAAAGTAATTATTCCGCCGGTGCCCTACAACTTGCCATAGATGAAAAAATATATATAGCTGGAATTAACCGTCCTAGCATACCTCCAGATGTAAGAGTCCATCTTTCCGTAATTAACAATCCTGAAGCAGATGCCAATAATTCTACTTTTAGTGAATTTTCTTTGGCGGGTAAAAGCGCAAAATTAGGCTTGCCTCCCTTTATCCAATCACTTTTCTTATTTAATTTTAAATACGAATTTACCTGTGTCGGGGACGCAACTCATTTTTTTATTAATACAGTAGAGACTATAGATTCTGTCCTATGGGATTTTGGAGACGGCACCACTTCAACGGATATTGATGCCTATCATATTTATGGTGCTCCAGGCACCTATAACGTTTCATTAACCAAAACAACTAACGGAGAAACTAAAGACCCTATAGTTAAAGAAGTGGTTATCAACGAAAAGCCTGTCATATTAAGCACCGCTTACCAGTTAATTCAATGCGACTCTTATGATAGCAATCCAAATGATGAGTTGTCTACCTTTAATTTAGAAAACAGCATCGCTGCATTAACTTTAAACAAAGCTGATGATTTTAATGTTTATTTTTATTTAAATGATACAGATGCCAAAAATGACCTTTATAATGAAAATTCATTAACTTTAATTTACAAAAACACGGTCCCAAATCAAATATTGACCGCTAAAATATTGTATAAAGATTCGGATTGTTTCAGTCTGGGCAAAGTTGAACTGATCGCTAATTCGAGCTTACTTCTTAATGCCTCTGATTTTATTGGATGTGATATTGGAGACGGCACTGCATCATTTGATTTTTCTACTAAAGAAAATGAAATAAAGAGCTCTTTGAATCTTCCCAGTACTGTCGTAATTTATTTTTACGATTCAGAAGAAAATGCAATTAGCGATGTTTCACCTTTAGGCAACGATTATATTTCTTCAGAAAAACCTATCTATTTTAGAGCCGAAAATAATGGCCTTTGTTATGGCGCAGGAACTTTTAATCTAATTGTAAATTATTTTCCACCAGTTGAATCAGATGAAAATGTTCCAGTTTGCGAAAATAGTTTCCCAATAGAAATAAACGCTGGTATCCCTTTAGACATTCAACAAAACTATTCCTATAATTGGAGTAATGGCGAAAATACCTATCAAATATCCGTGGCAAATGAACAACAGATTTCTGTTATTATAAAAGACAAAATTTTTCTATGTGAAAAAGTAAAAACTTTTAACATTAATAAAGTGTACACCCCTAAAATTATAGATATCAATATCAATCTAAACAACAATACCGTAGCTATCATTACGGAAAATAATTTTGACAATTTATATGTCATTGATAATCCATATAATAATTATCAATCAGAAAATACGTTTTATAATGTCACTCCTGGTCTTCATACAGTTTATGCAAAAAACAAATACGATTGTGGTATAACTGCTAAAAATATCTTTGTTTTGGGATTTCCGAAGTTTTTTACGCCAAACAATGATGGTATAAATGATTTGTGGGAAATAAAAGGATTAAATTTTGAAGAGTTTAGGTATTCTAATATCCTCATCTTTAATAGATTCGGTAAACATTTAGCCACCATTAATCCTGATTCTGGCTGGGATGGTATTTATAATGGAGAGTTTCTTCCCTCTGATGACTATTGGTTTTCAATCGATGTTACAGATGATAGGAATTTAACGAAAACTTATAAAGCTCATTTTAGTTTACTTAGGCTCTAAATTTACGCTTTTTAAAACAATTTTTTAAAAATATTAAAGATTCATTAAATATACAGGGCAAACGCATCATAATTTAAAATCACGGGAGAACTCGCCGGCAGAATAACCGCTAAATTACATTTAAACTTAACAAAGCTACGTTACATGTGAAATCGTCAAAAATACAATATTAGGATATCGCAAAAACCCAGTAAAATTGTCTTGCCCTGAAATTGCTATACACAAACAAAGCATGTATGGAACACAAAGAACAAAAATTTTATGCTCCACGGGAGAATAAACAAAGTCGTTATGACAAACGTTTGATTTTTAAGATTGTCAGGGAAGTTGAATCGGGTCTCCCCCGTAAGGAAGCCAATCGAATTTATGGATTAGGCGAAGCATCATTAGACAATTGGATGCGGGATTATGAATCGCCTGAATATAAAGAAAATATGAGGCGTAAAAATTATTCCAATCTTCAAAAACGAACTATCGTGGCGGCTATTAGTAAGGAAGGATGAGTATAAAAGATGCGCAAACAGCCTATGGTGTCAAAACGGAAAAAAATAAGAGAATGGCTGGCACACTACATAACAGAAAAAGTTGAACTTTGTATTGTAAAAGAATCGGTAATGGCTAAAAAAACAAATAACTACGTTAATATAACATCTTTTAATCTAATTTTATTTGTCAAATATTATAAAATATTTAAAAACACATAGAAAATACCCTCGCAATAATTTCTCAAGAATTGTTAAAAATATCTCCATGTAATCTTCTTTCAATAGATTATCGCTATTTTAAAAAACACTGGTAATAGAGAAAAGATTGGGAATATTCATTATACCTATATTTCGAGATTTATTTGCAAACTCTCAAATAATTATCAAAATAATTTAAAAAATATCTCTACGCAACCAAATAAAAAAATTCATAAAATTACGTACACGAAACTGCAGTATTTGAAAAAATAATCCAATTACTTTAACAAAAAATTAGGAATATTAACATTTTATTAGGATTTTTGAAAATCATTAATTCAAACAATTATAATATGAAAACAAAGTTTAATGGAATTTTAACGCTCTTGTTAGCGTTGATGGTGCAAATATCGTTTGCCCAAGAAAAAACTGTTACGGGTAAAGTCTCCGACGCAAGCGGACCGTTACCGGGAGTAACAGTACTTATTAAAGGTACAAAAACAGGTACACAAACTGATTTTGATGGTAATTATTCCATTAGAGCTAATACTGGGGCTGTGCTTCAATTTAGCTTTGTTGGAATGAAAACTGTAGATCAAACTGTAGGCGCTTCCAACAGCATCAATCTAGTAATGCAAGAAGATGCCCAAAGCTTGGAAGAGGTTGTTGTTACAGGTGTGGCAGGAGCAACTTCAAGAAAAAAATTATCAGTAACCGTAGCTTCGGTAACTGCGGAAGAGCTTCAACAAGTACCTGCAGGATCGGCCGCAAGTGCATTACAAGGAAAAGTAGCTGGGATTTCAGTTACAAACTTAGGACGTCCAGGTGCAGGTGCAACAATTCTTTTGCGTGGCGCAGCTAACTTTTATGGCTCTCAAGCTCCGTTGGTAATTATGGACGGTATCTTCGTTGAAGGTGGACTTGCTGATATTAACGTAGATGATATCGCATCGTTTGAAATTGTAAAAGGTGCATCTGCATCATCTTTGTACGGTTCTCGTGCAGGAAATGGAGTAATTGTAGTTACTTCTAAGAGAGGGAAAATTGGTAAAACCCAAATTACTTTAAGATCTGAAATTGGATTCTCTGAAATTAACAATTTTATTGACACCAATCAGTCACATTCATACGAATTGGCATCAGATTGGCAAAATTTTCAAGGTCAATACACAAAGTACCAAGGTGTAACATATGGCCCTAACTATCAAAGTGTTTATGCAGCCTCTGGTCCTGACGCTGTAGTGGGCACAAGAATTTTATCGCCTGATCGTTATTCTGACAATCCATACGGAGTATATAATAATTTTCAAGATTTATTCTTTAAAAAAGGTAACAATATCACCAATTACGCTTCTATTTCAAATGGTAATGACAAGACAAAAGTTTTCTTTTCATCTGAAAATACAGAAGCAGATGGTGTCTTAGCTGAAGTAGGGGGTTACACAAGAAACAGCATTCGTTTAAATGCCGATTATAACTTTAACGACTGGTTAAAATTTAGTGCCAGCAATAATTTTATAAAAATTACTGATAATAGCCCGATTGGAAATTCGGATACCTATAGAATTGTATCTCGTATTGCGCCTGATGCAAATGTGTTGGCAAATAATCCTGACGGACAACCTTACTATTTTAAACCAGATCCATGGGAAAATGAAATTAACAACCCATTATATGGATTGTCAGTAAGAGATGCCGTTGCAAAACAACAACGATTTTTAGGTGGCTACAAGTTAAATTTAAAGTTCACAGACAACTTAAATGCTGATGTGGAATATTCATTTGAAAACAACACTTATAGATATACCAACAATGTGAAATATGAAACATACACAACCACAGGAGATCCTATAGGTTTTGGTTACAGCAAAGGGTCTTTATACAAAAGCAGCTCATTAGATTTATCGCAAAAAGCACAAGCAACCTTAAACTTTTCTGAGCAATTTGGAGAACTTGACGTTAATGCGAAATTAAGTTATTTGGCTGAAGACCGTGCTTATGAGGATTATTATGCACAAGGAAATGATTACTTATATTCTGGTTTACCAACATTAGACAACTTTAATGGCGCTGATATATCTGCTGGTTCACATCAAGAATCTGTAAGAGCACAAAATTTGTTTGCCATTGCAGGGTTTGTTTACAAAGATCGCTATATTTTTGATGGTCTTGTTAGAAGAGACGGTTCCTCATTGTTTGGAGAAAACCAAAAATGGAACAACTATTACAGAGTTTCTGCAGCATACAGGATTACACAAGATATTGAAATTCCGGGTGTACAAGAATTAAAAATTAATGTGGCTACCGGTACTGCTGGTCAACGTCCTGGATTTTCTTGGCAATATGAACAAACTGGAATTACTGGTGGTGTTTTATCAACCAATAGAATCAAAGGAAATCCAGATTTAAAACCATCTCTTACAACTGAAACTGAAATTGGCTTAAATGCTGCTTTCTTAAATAGATTTAACTTAGAATTTGCTTATTCTAACCAAATTTCTTCAGACCAATTTATGCTTGTTAACCTTTTTGCTCCGGCAAATGCGGGTAAAAATAAGCAATGGCAAAATGTAGGTGATTTAGAATCTGATACCTATGAAGTTACTTTAAAGTCTAAAATAATTGACCAACCTAATGTTAAATGGAATGTTGGTGTAAACTTTACAAAATCCGATTCTAAAATCACTAAATTAAATGCTCCGGAACAAATTGTTGGACCTGATACAGGAAACAGTGAAGGGGTAATGTTCTTGTTAAGGGAAGGTGTTGAGTTTGGGTCTATGTATGGCAGAAATTTTGTTACTGATTTAGCAACAATGGCAAATCAATTACCCGCTGGAACTTCAATTACCGACTTTGTTGTAAACAGTGATGGTGTAGTTGTTAGAGCTGATGCAATAGGGACTATAAACGAAGCAGCAATAATCAAATTAGACGAAAACGGTGTTGCAGCTTTCGAGAAAATCGGAAATCAAAACGCAGACTTTAGAGTAGGTATTACTTCAAATTTCTCTTATAAAAATTTCGACTTCTATATGCTTTGGGATTGGAAAAACGGTGGTGATGTTTACAACAGAAATGGTCAATGGACTACCATAAGTGAGCGTAACGCGATAGTTGACCAAGCTGGTAAACCTGAAAGTGAAAAAAAGACCACTACTTATTACAGTACTTTATATGATACTAACTCAAACAACGGTTTTTGGGTAGAAGACGGCAGTTATATGAAATTAAAAGAAGCTTCAGTTTCTTATACAATTCCAGCTGCTATGCTTAGTAATGTGGCAAATGGATTCTTTGAAGAAATTAAGTTTAGTGCAATAGGCAGAAACTTATTGACTTTTACAGATTACAAAGGATGGGATCCGGAAACGGCAGCTTATGACAGTGGCACACAACAGTATTTTGCTGTAGATTATGGGGTATATCCTAACCAAAGTTCGTACTCATTATCAGTTCAACTTAAATTTTAATTAAAAATATTTAAAAATGAAAAATATAAGAAAAATACTTCCAATTTTGACCCTGCTTTTTTTAGCGGTATCATGTCAAGATTTTTCTACTGATTTAGATGTAGAAAATTTGGAAAATCCAAATGATTTCATTCTTACTTCTGACCCTGTTGCGCTTACGGCATCGGCTGGTAGTATTATGCAAAACTGGTTTATGGCTACACATAGTACTAATGCCCCAGGTGCTGCCCTTGCAACAATGGCAGATGTTTCAACTTGTTCTTGGGGTAACTTTGGTATGAGAGATTTATCAAGTGAGCCAAGAGTAGCTTTTAACAATAGCACTTCATATAGCTACGCTTCAATAACCAATAGTTATTTCAATGCATTATATTCTGTACTTTCAGATTCTAATACATTGGCATTGGCAATTCAAAATGAAACGCAATTTGATAATCCAGCACAAATCGAGACGATAGCAAAATTAGGCCAGGCATTATCTATTGGTTACTTAGCATTGATATTTGACAAGGTTTGGCTTTCAGATGAGAATGGCGTTGTTGGAGAAGATGCGTCTGACTATAAAGCCTCTATGACCTTCGCTTTAGGAAAATTAGACGAAGCAATTGCAATTGCCACAGCCAATAATGTTTCTTTTCCTGAAACTTGGTTACCTGGCGGTGGAGGAAGTAATAGCTCCCTTGTGGCTTTTATGAACAGTATGGGTGCACGTATGTTGGTTGGAAACGTTCGTAACAGTGCACAAAAAGCTACTATAGATTGGAACAAAGTTCTTACTTATACAAACAGTGGGCTTACCAGTGATTTTGAAATTTATATGGATGATGTAACTTGGTACGACTTAATTCCAAAAACCTACTTAATTTACCCAGGATGGGCCAGAATTGATATGAGAGTTATCAATTTAATGGATCCAAACACCATTTCTTATTGGACCGATAACATTACAGTAATGCCTCCATCTACATCACCTGATGCCAGATTGCAAAGTGATTTCGGGTATTTAAGTGCTCAAGCATTTCCGGCAGCAAGGGGAATTTACCACTATAGCAGCTATAGATATAGCAGATATGATAGCTATATCACAAATTGGACAGAAAATGTTGTCGAATTTTCAGCTGCTGAAAATGATATGTACAAAGCAGAAGCGTTAGCGAATACAGGTAATGTTACCGGTGCCGCTGCCGTTATAAATGCTGGAACTAGAGTTACTAGAGGTAATTTACCGCCTGTTGCAGCGGATTTAGCAGCTGTTAAAAAAGCAATTCACTATGAAAGAATGGTTGAGTTTTCATTTACTGGAATGGGACTTGGCTTCTTTGAAATGAGAAAAGAAAATCTTTTACAAGCTGGCACTTTATTGCATTTTCCTGTCCCTGGTACAGCACTAGCATCTATTCCTGCCCCAACTTATACTTTTGGAGGTACTGATGGAGTTGCTGGTGAAGATTATTCAAATGGAGGTTGGAGATAGTAAAAATTAAATTTAAATAATTATATAAAATGAAAAATATTTTAAACAAATACCTTTATTTAAGCATATTTTTAGCTTTAAGTTTAGTATTCTCATCTTGTACAGATGATGAAAACTTCGGAAGTGATGCACCAAAAGTGGTTCCTTTAATCTTTAATGTAAGTGGACCTACTTTAGCTTTTCAAAGTTCTACAGCAACTTATTCTGTAGGTTATCGTGGAGGTTCAGAATACATTTGGACGGCAAACAACGGGGCAGAAATACAACCTGTTGAAGGGAGAAACAATATGATTAATGTGTTTTTTAAGCAGTCTGGAGAAGTTACAATTACAGTTTATGAAAAAGCTTTTAATGGACTAACCTCTGAAGTAACAGAAATAAAAGTTAATGTTGCCTGTAATCCACAAGCTGGAGTATGGATGGTTGAAATGAGTGACGATTATGGTGATGGATGGCAAACTGATGATCCTAATGGCGGAAGTGGTATTAAAGTTAATATAGATGGCACTATTGTGGAAATTGGTATGTGCAATCCTTATATACCAAGTAATTTTGCTTGTGTTGAAGGAGATGGTTCTTATGCCGAAACTTCAGTAACAATTCCTGTAGGAACCATTAGCGCATCTTGGAATTTTCCAGGGGATCAATATGGTGAAATATCTTTTAAAATTTATGCTCCTGACGGTTCCCTAGCTTTTGATTCTGGTGCACCTGGTGAAACAAAAAAAGGACAATTACCTATAGTTGTATGTAATTAATAATTTTTAAAAACTATATGTTAATAAAAAACCACCTCAATCGAGGTGGTTTTTTTATGCTAATTATTCATATGTAAATTCCAATATTTTAAAACATGTTGTAATTTTAAAATAAGTTGCCCATCTTTTGAAATAAGTTGCCCGACTTTTGAAATATTTGCCCAACTTTTAAACTTTTACTTTTTGATTAGAGTACGCAACAATAATTCAAAATAATTATCTTACATCATTTTAACAAAACAGTAAACAATCAATCTAATTTGAAGGTAAAATTTTTACGGAGCAATAAAAACCATCCGCTATGAAACGGATGGTTTTTTTATGAATAATACCTAAAAAAAATCATTTTGAAAAATATTCGCAATTTAATATTGATATTTTGCTTTAAATCCAAAAAAAAATTCGATAAATAAAAAATACCACCATAAAAATTGTTCAACTCTCACAAAAAATAATGTAAAAATATGGACATCTACGCAACCAAACAAAAAATCCATCATCTACAATACAATATCAAAAACTTAAGTTCTTTAACATATTCTTATTTCTTTAACAACAAGCTTAGAATATTAAGAAATTCTTAAGGTTTTTGGTAATTAATTAATTCAAACAATTATAATATGAAAACAAAGTTTAATGGATTTTTAACGCTGCTACTGGCGTTGCTTGTGCAAATCACATTTGCGCAAGAAAAAACTGTTATCGGGAAAGTCTCCGACGCAAGCGGCCCACTGCCTGGTGTAACAGTGCTTATTAAAGGAACCAAAACGGGTTCCCAAACTGATTTTGATGGTAATTTTTCCGTCAAAGCGAATGTAGGTGCGGTTTTGCAATTCAGTTTTGTTGGTATGGAAACAACAGAAAGAACCGTAGGTGCATCCAACGTTATTAACGTGACTATGCAAGAGAGCGCTGAAGCATTGCAAGAAATTATAGTTATGGGTTATGGCACTAGAGGTAAAAATGAAATTACCGGCTCAACGGTGCAATTGAAAGGTGAAAGCATCAGCAATGTTCCAGTAGTAAGCGTTGATCAAGCACTGCAAGGTAAAGTTGCCGGTTTAACGATTAACTCATCGTCAGGTACTCCTGGTTCTACACAAGATATTAGAATTAGAGGTGTTGGCTCAATCACTGCAGGAAATGACCCACTTTTTGTTATTGATGGTGTTCCTGTGATAAGCGCTAACTTATCGGGTTCAACAGCCAGAAGCTCTCTAAGTGCGCTATCGTCTATCAATAGCAACGATATTGAAAGCATAACAGTATTAAAAGATGCTTCAGCCACTTCTGCTTTTGGAGCAAGAGGATCAAACGGGGTAATTGTAATAACCACTAAATCGGGTAAAAGCGGAAAAACTTCTTTTAAAGCTTCCAGCAGTTACGGTTTTCAAAATGATGCAGTTGACGGCAATACGCCATTATCAGGTGCTCAAAGAAAAGAACTTTATTTAGAAGCACTTTACAATACTCTAGGTGCAGCAAATGGCTTCACCAAAGAAAATGCATTAACTTGGTTACAAGCAAATCCAGTTAATGACAGAGGTGGTTTATTAGGCTGGGATGGAACGGAATACAATTGGGGAAAATTAGTGGCAAATAAAGATGCAACAGTTCACAATATAGATGTTTCTGCAACTGGAGGCTCTGAAGATTCCAATTTTTACACCTCATTAGGTTACAATAAAACGGAAGCAACTGTAATAAATAGTGATTTTGAAAGAATCACAGCAGCCTTAAATTTTAATAGAAAATTTACTGATAAACTAAAATTTTCAGTAAACTTAAATGGTTCCAACACACGCCAGAATGGGTTTTTAGAAGGAGCAGGTTATTTTGGAAGCCCACATCTTACAAAATACTTTATGCGTCCATGGGCCAATCCTTATAATGAAGATGGTACTTATAATATTAATAATTTAGGGACTTCTCTTCATAACACTTTATTTACAATGGAGAATAACATTGCTACAAACGATTTAACAAGAGCAATTGTTAATTCCTATTTAGAATGGGAAATAATTGAAAATCTGAAATTTAAAACGCTTGTAAGTATGGATTACAACCTGGCAAACTACAAGCAATATTTACATCCCGCTCATGGTGATGGTAAATCAGTTAATGGATCTGCTGCCAATTCAGATATTCGTAACTTTAACCAAGTTTACCAAAACTCCTTGGATTATAATTTCACTTTAGCAGGAGATCATAATTTTGCTGTGAAAGCTTTAATGGAATACCAAAAAAATAAATACAATTATTTATATGCATATGGTACCAATTCACCAACACTTGGTTTAACAAATGTGGCAAGCTTTCCAACAAACAGAGATGCAACTTCCTCTTTCTCAGACTGGTCTAATTTATCATACTTAGGAATGGTGAATTATAACTTTACATCTAAATATATTGCTGATTTCACTTATAGAAGAGAAGGATCTTCAAGATTTTCCCCAGGCTTAAGGTTTGGCGACTTTTGGTCAGTTGGTGCAGCATGGAACCTACATAAAGAAAATTTTATTAGAGATATCAAAGCCATAGATGAATTAAGATTGAGAGCTTCTTATGGTTTAAGCGGCAGCAATTCTATTGATATTAACTCCTATCAAGCTTTATTGGGTTATGACGCTGATTATGCTGGAAATGGAGCTGTTTATCCAAGTCAGTTTGGTAATTCTGATTTAAGTTGGGAGAAAAATAAAAATTATGATATTGGAATAGATTTTAAAATTTTTAACAAATTAAGTGGTTCTGTTGCATATTTCAACAAAGAAACCTATGATTTATTACAAAGCGTTCCATTATCATCAACATCTGGCCATACAAGTATTCTTAAAAATATTGGAACTGTAGTTAATAAAGGTATTGAAGTTGAGTTAAACTTAGATATTATTAAAACGGGTAGCTTAAACTGGTCAATTTCTGGTAATTATGCCACTTTAGATAATGAGGTTACAGAGTTGGCATTGGACGGACTTGGAGAACCAATTAATATAGAGACGGGCACAACAATTGTTAAAATTGGAGAACCTATCAGAGCTTGGAATATGCAAAAATGGGCTGGAGTAAATCCTGCTACCGGACAACCACAGTGGTTTATAAATGGTGTTGATGGCGATGTAACCAGCACTTATTCATTGGCTCAAAAAGCAATACAAGGCAGCAGTGCAATTCCTGAATATAGTGGTGGCTTTTCAACACATATAGATTTTAAAGGATTTTTTGTGGATGCAAGTGTTTATTTAGCTGGTGGCAATAAGGTGTATGAAAGCTGGGTTGGACAAACACATCACGCTGGATGGACTTCTCTTTCGAGCTTTAATGGTGTTACACAGTTGATGGATAGATGGCAACAAGCTGGTGATATCACCGATGTTCCTAAAATGGTATGGAACGCAACTGGAGATCAGGGTACTTCAACTTCAACAAGATTCTTATATGATGGAGATTATATTAGAATGAAAGACTTGGTTGTTGGATATAACGTACCAGAAGCATTTTTGAAATCAACCGGTATTAATGGTATTACTTTTTCTGTAAGAGGCACCAATTTATTTACCTGGGTGAAAGATAACAGGTTAAAATATGATCCTGAAACAAGAGCTGACGGTTTTACACAACTCATCACACCTCCTGTAAAATCAGTAGTGTTTAATGTAAATTTAAAATTTTAAAAAAATGAAAAGTAAAATATATTTATTCATTGCCTCATTTGTACTTTTAGGGAGTGTCCTATCTTGTAGTGAGGATGATCTTGATCCAACGCTTGCGCAATCCAAAGCGGTTGAGACAAGTATTACTGACGTTGCCGATTTAACAGGTATTCTAAATGGCGCTTTTAATAGAATGACAAGTGCCTTCTATTATGGTAGAGATTTTATTATCATCAATGAAATTCGTTCAGATAACGCATATTCAAGTGCAATTTCTAACAGGTTTCCAACCGTTACTAAAATGGATATGTTAGCTACGGATGCTTACGCAAGAGATACTTGGGTGCAAATTTATTCAGTAATAGCATCTACCAATATCTTAATTGGACAAGATCTAACCAAAATTACTGGTGATGAAACACTTAAAAAACATCTTGTTGGACAAGCATTAGCGCTTAGAGCTTTGGCTCACTTTGATGCATTAAAGCTTTATGGCCAACAACATGTGACAGGCGGTAATGATTTGGGAATTCCTTATGTTTTTGAATATAAAGGAACGAACTTGTATCCAAAAAGGAATACAGTAGCTGAAGTGAAAGGATTTATAAATAAAGATTTAGATGATGCCTTAACCATGCTAGCTCCTGCTCTTGATACTAAAAAAGATTATATGACAACGCAAGCGGCAAATGCATTAAAAGCTAGAGTTGCAATTTACTTTAAAGATTGGGCTATTGCTAAAACCGCATGTGAAGCTGTTATAAATTCTAACAAATTCTCAATTGCTACATCTACTGCTTATGCAGGTACATGGATCGCTAAATCTCCTTCAAATTCAATTTTTGAATTGGCTTATACACCTACTGACAATCTAGGAATTAATAGTTTGTACCAGATCTATAATAATACAGCCTATGGAGATATAGAAGCCTTACAAAATTTAAAAGATGCTTTTGACCCAGGGGATGTAAGAGCTAGTGCAACTATGATTGGACTAGATGCAAAAAACAAACTTAGAAACCTAGGTAAATACCGTTCAGCAACCTTTGCTGATAATATTTTCTTAATGAGGTATGAAGAGGTAATATTGAATTACGCTGAAGCGTTATTTAGACTTAACCCGGCTGATGCTAATGCGCTAATACGTTTAAACAGTATAACTTCAAACAGAGGTGCTGTTCCTTATACAGCGGCTACTGAAGCTAATATCCTACTAGAAAGAAGAAGAGAATTGTGTTTCGAAGGTTTCCGTTTTGATGATTTGGCTAGAAATGGTAAAAATATACCGCTGGTAGATGCCGTTAGACAAACACATGGTGGGCCAGCTTATGGAAGCTACAATTATGCTTTCCCTATTCCTACTAATGAAATTAATGCCAATTCAAATATGGTACAAAACAAAGGATATTAAAATATTCTAGTTTTAAAATTTTTAAAACCATCCGCCCTAAAGCGGATGGTTTTTTTATTCCTACAATATCCCTACATTTGCACCATGGAAAATGAAACTTCAAAAATATTTGGCATTCGTACGGTAATAGAAGCCATCAACGCTGGTAAAACCATCAGCAAAGTGTATCTGCAAAAAGACTTAAGCGGTCATTTATTTTCGGAATTAAATAGCCTTATTAAGCAACATAACATTGCAACCAGCCACGTGCCCGTTGAAAAACTGAACCGCATTTCAAAAAATGGGAACCATCAAGGTGTTGCCGCTCAAATTTCTCCTATTGAGTTTTCAGATTTGGAGGAATTGATAACAACTGCTTTTGAAAAAACCACCACGCCCCTTTTTTTGCTGTTGGATCAAATTTCTGATGTCCGTAATTTTGGAGCCATTATCAGAACCGCAGAATGCGCAGGCGTTCAGGCAATTGTAATTCAAAAACAAGGAAATGCGCCCATAAGTGCCGATACCATAAAAACATCTGCGGGTGCAGCGTTTAAAATGCCAATTTGTAAAGTGGACCATATCAAAGATGCCATTTTTCAATTTCAGGCGGCAGATATTCAATTGGTTGCGGCCACCGAAAAAACAGATACCTTAATTTACGCCATCGATTTAACGTTGCCAACAGCCATTATTATGGGATCGGAAGATCGAGGCATCAATCCGTCTATTTTAAAAATTGTAACCCACAAGGCGAAACTCCCAATGCTGGGAGAAATTGATTCTCTTAATGTTTCTGTGGCTTGCGGCGCTTTTTTGTATGAAACAATCAGACAACGATTGAAGCTGAAAGACTAAAAGAAAAGAGAGCAGAGAAAAGAGACAAAATGTTAAAAGTTATATTTCGTTTTACGCAATAAAACTGAAAACTGTAACTGAAAACTGAGAACTTACAGAAGCGATTTCACGTAGTGTTTATGAATTACCCTAAGTTTCTTAAGTTCTTTTCTCAATAATTTTACAAAATCTTTTCCCTGAATTTTTGTGCTTTCAAGCTGCAGGCAATTTTGATAAAGACGATCGATAAAATACCGAATTGATACGGCATATTTAAGTTTTAATCCGGGATTTTCTTCGCACTCAGTTTCCACAATTTTAGGCACCAATCCAAAAGCATTCATCACTAAATTATCCGCATATTTATCTATTTTATTCATAGACAAATACATAGCCATAACACTTTTATCGTTGCTTATATAGGAAGCAATATGTCTGGCCAACTTAAAAATATCCAGAGATTTTTGATAAATCACCAGTTGATTTAAATTTTGCTCATCAGGATTAACCATTGATTTTTTTATTTAGTATGCAAATTTACTTCAGAAAATAAAATTTTATATTTAATAATTAAAGCATTTGTGTTAATTTAGATTATAATTTAATATTTTTATGCTATCAAACTTTAAAATATGAACATAGATACCATTAACTGGAAAATCCTGGATTGCTTGCAGCAAAATGCCCGGCAATCAAACACGGAAATTGCACGAAAAGTTGGAATTTCTTCACCGGCTGTTGCCGAACGTATTCATAAAATGGAAGACATTGGTATAATTGAAGGCTATCACGCAAAAGTCTGCTATATTGAAACAGGAAATCAGTTAAAAGCCATCATTACGTTGCGCGCATTTATGGGAAGGCTTAAACCATTTATTGAAAAGGTGAAAGAATTTAATGAAGTGGTAAATTGCTACAGAATTACGGGAAATGAAAATATTGTGATGGAAGTTGTCCTAAAAAACCAACAACATTTAGCGAAATTTATTGACCAGTTAATTACCTATGGCGAAACCACCACGCATATTGTTTTGTCCAATGTCATAGAGAACAATCCAATTGTGAAATCGGCGCATCTTTGATGGAAAAGTTATAGGTTATATGTTTCAGGTTTCAAAATTTTAACCTTTTTATTCCACCTTCAGGACAATGTCATTAAGTTAAGGAAATTTGTCATTCCGACAAAGGAGGATTCTCATCAAATTAGCTAACCATTATGAGATTCCTCGTGCCTCGGAAGGACAAAAAAAGAGCATCATCAATGAATTAAATGAATTAAATTAATGACACTGGATCAGGAGGCCTTTTCAAGTATCGATAGCGCCAATCTAATTTTAAAATATTCCATTTCGTCATTTAAGAAATCGTAATAGGGCTTTAATGTTGCTGGACTATCCAAAGCTTCTTTGGCTTTTCTGACAAGTTCCACTTCTTCTTTTGTCACAAAATCATAAATATCGATCTCTTTTCCGTCGGCATACAATTTGGCCAAATGCGAAAATATGGTGGTTGGACTCAAATTTCTGTTTTCGGCAATTTCATCAATGGTTAAACCTTCCCTGTACAAATCATACGTAACTTTATAGGTATCCCCTTTTTTCTTTTTTGGTATTTTTCCATCCATAAATGAAATGATTTCCGAAATAAATTCATCGCCGTACACTTCCAGTTTCCGTTGCCCTACTCCGCTTATTTCGAGAAAATCTGACTGACTCATCGGCCTTGCCCTTTCCATTTCCTTTAAGGTGGCATCACTAAAAACCAAATAGGCAGGAATGTTTTCTTCCAAAGAAATTTTATAGCGAAGCTTTCGCAAACGTTCAAACAACGAATCTTTTTTGGCTTTTGTTTCTTTTATTTCTTTTTGAACAATGGCTTGCTCCTTAAACGCCACCGGTTTTGTTAAATAAACCAATAGCGTCCTAAACGATAAAAAAAGAATGGTTAGTTTTTAACTCAAAGTTTACCTTTGAGGTGACCAAAAAACAAAAACCATTCTCATGACAAATGTAACATTGTT
>Ga0209643_1001361_pt1 | contig 23710 bp, 20 predicted proteins | sample AutmiccBRH37_all_FD_187383 | JGI IMG/M metagenome (GOLD analysis project Ga0209643, IMG submission 187383) | Deep subsurface microbial communities from Mt. Terri, Switzerland - Autotrophic microbial communities BRH/37_all (SPAdes) (version 2) | ecosystem: Environmental > Aquatic > Deep... | reverse complement strand
TGACCGGCGGGATGGCCTTCGTACACGATCTGCGCGGCGGCTTCCCGGTCCGGGTGAACCCGGATTCGGTGATCTGGCAGCGGATCGACAGCGCCCATTGGGCCGCCGTCCTCAAGGCCCTTGTGGAGGAACACGAGCGCGAGACCGACTCGCGTCACGCTGCGAGCCTGCTCGCCCACTGGGAGCGCGAGCTCAAGAATTTCTGGCAGGTGGTGCCCAAGGAAATCGTCGCGCGCCTCGCCTACCCCCTGAGCGACAAGGCCGCTCGCGAACCGGCGTTGCGGGCATGAGCGGGGCCCTCCTGATCGCGCCCCCCGCGGGTTTTGCCCCCGTCGAGCCAAGGCTGGCGGCGACCGTCATTCTCGTGCGTCCCGGGGTGGAGGCCCCGCTCGAGGCGCTGCTCCAGATGCGCCACGAGAAAATGACGTTCATGCCCGGCGTGTTCGTCTTTCCCGGCGGACGGATGGACAAGGGCGATACCTCGCCCGTGCTCCTCGCGCGCACCCGCGGGATCGGCGCGCTCGCGCCCCAGATCGCGGGCCTTTATATCGCGGCGATCCGCGAGACGTTCGAGGAATGCGGCGTGCTGCTCGCCCGGCCGCCGGGCCGTGACGAACTCATCGATCCCGCGCGTGTGGCCGCGCTTGGCGACGCGCGCGTGGCGCTCAACAGCAAGACGCACAGCTTCGAGGATTTCGTGCTGCGCGAGGATCTTGAACTCGCCGCCGACCTCATTCGCCCATTCTCGCGCTGGATCACGCCGTGGTGGAATGCGCAGCGCTACGACACCTACTTTTTCGTGGTCGCCGCGCCGGCCGAGCAGGATGCGGCGCATGACGGCGGCGAGGCCGTGGAATCGCTCTGGCTCCCCCTCACCCGGGACCGGATCGGCGAAGTCGTCGCGAAGAAGCAGCTCAAGCCGCCGACCTTCGCCAGCGTCGACCGCCTGCGCACGCTCGGCTCGCTCGATGCGGTCTTTTCCGCCGACACCGCGCTCGCGTTCAACCCGATCGATCCATGGATGGAGCGGCACGGGGACGATTATTTCCTGGTCAGTCAGGTCTACCCGGACAGGACACCCGACCGCCTGAAGATCTCGAACCTCTCGCATCTCGGCATGTCGAAGGAACTGGCCATGGCCATCGGCGCCCCGCCGGCGCTCTGCAACGCGGCGGACTGAGCGACCCGGCGCGCGCAGGCACATCATCAAGGGCAGCGCATTTTTCTGTGACGGAGCGGACGGTTTGGCGCGACGCAAATCTCGTACGACGTGGCGGCGATTCTGGCGCCGCCGCCAGCGCTGGCTGGCCAGGATCGCAAAGCGCGCGTGGCCAAGCGTGCGCCAGTTTGCGCTGTTGATCGCACTCAGCCTTGCGATCGCGCCGCCTCTCTGTGTCGCGATCTTCGCGGTCGTGCCGGTCCCGCTGACGCCGTTGATGATCGCGCGCCTGATCGATGGGCGCGGGCTGGTGCGCGTGCCGGTGCCGCTCGATTCGATTTCTCCCGCGCTCATCGATGCCGTCATCGCATCGGAGGATTCGCGCTTCTGCCTGCATGACGGGTTCGACTGGAAGGCGATCCGCGCCGCAGCGGCGACAAACGACAAGGGCGGCACCTTGCGCGGCGCCAGCACCATCTCGATGCAGACCGCCAAGAATGTGTTCCTGTGGCCGGGCCGCACCTATCTCCGCAAGGGGTTCGAGGCCTACACCACATTCTTCCTGGAGCACCTGTGGTCGAAGCAACGGATCCTGGAGACCTATCTCAACGTGATCGAATGGGGGCCGGGCATCTATGGCGCGGAAGCCGCCGCGCGCTATCACTTCCAGACGACGGCGAAAAATCTCACCGCCACGCAGGCCGCGCGCCTCGCGGTGATCCTGCCCAACCCGATCGAATACGCGCCCTCGGACATCTACGTCATCGGGCGCGCCAACACGATCCAGCGCCGGATGGGCGAGGTGCGCAGCCAGCGTCTTGACAGATGCGTGCGCAGGTAGACCATCGCATCTATGGAAAAGCCGCGCGTCGTCATCACCTATTGCACGCAGTGCCACTGGTTGCTGCGCGCGGCATGGATGGCGCAGGAAATCCTCTCGACCTTCAACGACGATGTGAGCGAGGTCGCGCTGCGGCCCGCGACCGGCGGCGCGTTCCGGATCGAGCTGGACGGCGACCTCCTGTGGGAGCGCAAGCGCGACGGCGGCTTTCCCGATCCCAAGACCTTGAAGCGTCTGGTGCGTGACCGCCTCGACCCGGCCCGAGACCTTGGCCATGTCGACCGCGATTAAAATCGCGGTGCACCCTTGACCTTCCCGGAAGGGGAAGGACCATTTTTCCTTCAACGGTTGAGAGGAAGGTCTTCCATGGAAGAGCATTGCTGCACCCATCACGCGCCCGCCGCGGCGCCCGCGCCCGGCTACACCGGCAAATGGACGTGCCCGATGCATCCGGAGATCGTGCGCGACGGTCCGGGCGCGTGCCCCAAATGCGGGATGGCACTCGAACCGATGGACGCTCGGGCCGCAGGCAACGCCAACCCCGAACTCGACGACATGACGCGGCGCCTGTGGATCGCGCTCGCGCTGACCGTGCCGATCGTCATCCTCGACATGGGCGGTCATTTCCTCGGTCTCGAACATCTCATACCACCCCGCATTTCGGCGTTCATTCAATTCGCCCTCGCAACGCCGGTTGTCGCGTGGGCGGGCGCGCCGTTTTTCGAGCGCTTCTGGCAGTCCATCCACAATCGTTCGCTGAACATGTTCACGCTGATCGCGATGGGGACCGGCGTTGCATGGGGCTACAGCACTGTCGCGACCTTCGCGCCCGGGCTGTTTCCGATGCGGTTCCGCATGGACGGCGCGGTCGCGGTGTATTTCGAGGCCGCCGCCGTCATCACCGCGCTGGTGCTGGTCGGCCAGGTGCTCGAACTGCGCGCGCGCGCAGCGACCGGCGGCGCGATCAAGGCGCTCCTCGATCTTTCGCCACAGAACGCGCGCCGGGTGAAGAACGGGGCGGACGAGGACGTTCCGCTCGACGCGATCGTGCGCGGCGACGTGCTGCGCGTGCGGCCGGGCGAGAAGGTGCCGCTCGACGGCGTCATTCTTGAGGGTCGCAGCACGATTGATGAATCGCTCGTGACCGGCGAGGCGATGCCGGTGACAAAGGAAACCGGTGCGAATGTGATCGGCGGCACGCTCAACCAGCAGGGCAGCTTCACCATGCGCGCGGAGAAGGTCGGCCGCGACACCCTGCTTGCGCGGATCGTCGATATGGTCGCGCAGGCACAGCGCAGCCGCGCGCCGATCCAGCGCCTGGCCGATCAGGTCGCGGGATGGTTCGTGCCGCTGGTGATCGTCGTGGCGGTGGCCGCCTTTGCTGCATGGATGATTTTCGGTCCGGAGCCGCGGTTGACCTTTGCGTTGATCGCTGCCGTCAGTGTACTGATTATCGCGTGCCCGTGCGCACTCGGGCTGGCGACACCAATGTCGATCATGGTCGGCGTCGGGCGCGGCGCGCAGTCCGGGGTCCTCATCAAGAATGCTCAGGCGCTGGAGCGCATGGAAAAAGTCGACACTCTCGTGATCGACAAGACGGGGACGCTCACACAAGGCAAGCCCGCCCTCACGGCCATCAAGGCGCTGACCCTGAGCGAGGACGATCTGCTGCGCCTCGCCGCCAGTGCCGAGCAGGGCAGCGAGCACCCGCTCGCGCGCGCAATCGTGGACGCGGCACGGGCGCGCGGTCTCTCCCTGAGCGAAGCGGAGGATTTCGACGCGCCGCCGGGCCAGGGCGTTACGGCGCGCGCCGACGGCCGGACAATTGCGATCGGCAATGCGCGCTACCTCGCTTCGCTCGGCATCGAAACCGACGCCCTGAGCGCGGAGGCCGAGAGTTTGAGGCGGGACGGCGCGAGCGTCGTGCTGGTCGCGTGCGATGGCGCGGCCGCGGGGCTGCTCGCCATCGCCGACCCGATCAAGGAGACGACGCGCGAGGCGTTGCACGATTTGCGCGAGGCGGGCCTGCGCATCGTCATGCTGACCGGCGACAACGAGGTGACCGCGCGTGCGGTGGCGCGCCAGCTCGGCATTGATGAGGTGGAGGCGCAGGTTCTGCCCCAGGACAAGGGCGAAATCGTCAAGCGCCTGCAAGGCGAGGGACGCATCGTTGCGATGGCCGGCGACGGCGTCAATGATGCGCCAGCGCTCGCCGCCGCCGATGTCGGCGTCGCGATGGGGACGGGCAGCGACGTCGCGATCGAAAGCGCCGGGCTGACTCTGCTCAAGGGCGACCTCACCGGGCTTGTGCGCGCGCGGCACCTTTCCGCCGCAACGATGCGCAACATTCGCCAGAATCTGGCCTTCGCGTTTCTCTACAACGCGATCGGCGTGCCAGTGGCGGCGGGCGTGCTTTATCCTGTGTTTGGAATTTTGCTTTCGCCGGTGATCGCGGCGGCGGCGATGGCGGCAAGCTCGGTGTCGGTCATCGTCAACGCGCTGCGGCTGCGCTACACAAAAATATAACGGAGGCACGCATGCGGATCGGTGAAGCGGCGGCGCGGGCCGGAATGACGGCGAAGGCGATCCGCTACTATGAATCGATCGGGCTGATCCACCCGCCCGCCCGCGCACAGAGCAACTACCGCGCCTATTCGGAGCGCGACGTGCACGTGCTCAAATTCATCGAGCGCGCGCGCAGGCTCGGCTTTACTCTGGCCGAATGCCGCACGCTGCTCGCGCTTTATGAGGATCGCACCCGCGCCAGCGCGGATGTGAAGGCGCTCGCGCTCTCGCATCTCAGCGACATCGACGCCAAGATCGCCGAGCTGAAAAGCCTGCGGCGCACCATCGAAACGCTGGCGGCCGCCTGCCACGGCGATGCGCGGCCCGATTGCCCGATCCTCGATGAACTGGCAAAGCGCGACGCCTCGTAATCGCGGCGTTCTCTAGGCAGGGTTCTTCGGCTTCGGCGCAGGTCGGCGCTTCGGCGGACGCTTGGGCGCGTCGCGCCAGCGGCGGTGGAGCCACAGCCACTGCTCGGGATGTTCACGCACCCAGCGCTCGACCGTCCGGTTGACCTCGCTCATCAGCGCGACGATTTTTTCGTCGCGCGTGCCTTCCTGGGGAAGCGCAATCGCGGGCTCGATGGAGACGCGGAAGCGCCCGTGCGGAAGCCGCTCGACGCGCGCGCCATGCACCGCGCAATTAAACTGGAGCGCGAGCCGGGCGAGCGTCGGCGCGGTGTGTGCCGGGAGGCCGAAAAACGGCAGTGCGGGTCCGCGCGAAAAATGTTGGTCCACAAGCAGACCGATGTGCTTTCCCTCATCCAGCAGGCGCGCGGCGCTGATCGCGCCGCCGATGTCGGTCGGCAGCAACGTCCCCATGTTCTCGCCGCGAATCTTGCCGATCAGGCGGTTGATATAAGGATTGTTGGGGCGGCGGAAAAACACCGCGACGGGCAGCTTGTAATGGGCCGCGCACACCGCGAGCAATTCCCAGTTGGCGAGATGCGCGGTGAAGATGATGGTCGGCCGCCTGCTTTCGCGCAGGGCGAGGAAATAGTCGATCCCCTCGACCTCGATGCGCCCGGCACCGGGCGCGCGGCCCAGCTCGTAGTCCCACAATTTGTCGAGATGAGGATATTCAAGCGCGGTACGCCCGAGATTTTCCCACACCCCCTTGGTGATCCGCTCCACCTCCGCGTGGCTGATGCCGGGATAAGCCATGCGCAACTGGCGCCGCGCGATGTCACTGCGCGGGATCCTGGGCCCAAGGAAGCTCGCAACCGCCCCCCCGATGTCGGAAGCCCGCGCCGGCGGGATGAGGCGCAGCGCCGAAAAAATCGCGCCGACGATGACGGCGACGAGCCACTGCCCGGTTCTCAAGATGCGAATGCGCCAGGCCAATCCATTCCCCCCGGGGACACGGTCAAGCGCCTCGTTTGCCGTTTTGGCATCGCCAGGTCAAGACAATTGCGCAACGGGTGCGGGACGAACCTAAAAGGCGAAATCGACGATCACCGGCCGGTGATCGGAGCCGACCCGCCGCCCGACGCGCTTGGTCGCGCAGCTAATGCCGCTGCCGGCCAGCGCCTGATCGATCGGCAGGCGCAGGAACGCGGGCAGATTGGTGCGCCAGGTCCCCACCCCCGTCAGCGGTGTGAGGGCAGCCTCGCGCGCCACGCGCTTGACGATTGCGCCCCACGGCACCGCGTTGAAATCGCCGAGCACAAGGCGCGGCTCGCGGACCGGGGCAAGCGCCTGCGCGAGGGTGTGGGCTTCGCGCTCCTGCAGTTCGGGGTGATGGAACGGCCAGGGCCGGTAAAGATGCACACCGACCAGGGTCAGCGTTCCATCCGTATAAGGAATTTCGACGGCGGCAAGCGAGCGGGGACCCGTTGGACGGGAAAATTTCGCGGTGACCTCGGTGAGGGGAAGCCGCGAAATGATGAAGGCCGAACATCCGTCCGCGCACGCCGTCTGATAGGGATAGGTACCTGAGAGCCGCGTGATCGCCTGCCGGAAGCGCGGGCGGAACTCCACCATTACGATCACGTCGGCGTCGAGCGTCGCGAGATAGTCGATGGTGTCTTCGATGTGCAGGTTGCCGTCCCACACGTTCAAGAACGCAACGCGATGGGTGCCGGCGCCGGGCGCGCACGCCTCGATGTCCCTGGACGGCCACACAAACACGATCGACGCCACCGCCGTGACGAGCGCGAGCGCCGACATCACCTTGAGCCGCATCGCACCGTAAATAATCGCCGCGATCGCAGCGCCGAAGCCGGCCTGCGGCGCAAATTGGGCGAGAATATCGAGATAGGGGCTGTAGGGGCCGAGCGGTACCCCCAGAATGCAGATCGCCGCACCCGCAAGCGCCAGGCACAACAGTCCGGCGACCGCCGTAAAAAGAAATCCGCTGCGCGTCACGCTGCCCCCAAACCGATCGTCAGCGCACTGTCATGTGCGATTGGGGCGATTTAGCGGCGTCATGCGCTCCAGGAGCGCTTCGCCGAGCGGCGCGGCGTCGCGCCAGTCTTGCGCGCGCGGCAGCGCGAGCACGGGCGTATCCCCGACAAACGCGCGCAGCTGCTTGACGGTGCCATCGAGTGCGACCGTGCTTGCCGGCGATTCGCTTATCACGACACCCGCGCAGGCGAGCGCTCGCGCACGCAGCACCTCGAGCGCCGTCAGCGTGTGCGACAATGTGCCGAGATACGAACCCGCGACCAGAATCACCGGCAGCCCCAGCGCCGCCATCCAGTCGAGCACCGTAAGCGCGCCGACCAGCGGCACCATGACGCCGCCGACGCCCTCGATCAGCACCACGTCCTCGGGCCCGCGCAACGCCTCTTCGCACACCGCGACGAGAGCACCGAAATCGAGCGTCTTGCCTTCCTGCTCGGCCGCCATCGCAGGCGCGAGCGGCGCCGCATAGCGGATCGGCGAAATCCAGTCGAGCGCCTGCGCGCCCGGTGCCTTCTCCATTGCCGCAAGCAGGACGCCCGGATCGGACTGTTCGAACGGTTCGCTTTCCAGCCCGGTCACGATCGGCTTGACGGCGCGCACGGATTTGCCCGCCGCGCGCAGCTGATGGGTCAGCGCCGCGGTGACGAAGGTCTTGCCGATCCCGGTGCCGGTGGACGTCACGAAACATGCCTTCATGGGCGCACCAGCGGCCGCACCGCATCGATCAGGCGCGCGATATCGCCCTCATCATGCGCGGCGGAAAAAGCGAAGCGCAGGCGCGCGGTGCCCCTGGGAACGGTGGGAGGACGGATCGCCGTGACGAGAAATCCCTGGGCGGCAAGCGCCTGCGACGCGGCGAGCGCATCCGCGCTTTCCCCGATGACAAGCGGAACGACGGCGCTTTGCGCTTGCGGCAGATTGAGCGCCGCCGCAAAGGTGCGCGCATGCATGAGCGGCCGCGCGACCCAGTCCGGATTCGCGGTTATGAAATCAAGCGCTGCAACAGCGCCCGCCAGCGTGGCGGGCGGCAGTCCGGTCGAATAGACAAAGCTCCGTGCACGGCTTTTGAGAAGCTCGGTCACGGGCATGCTCGCGCACAGATAGCCGCCGTAATTGCCGATCGCCTTGGAGAGCGTGCCCATCTGCAAGGGCACGTCGACCTTCTCATCGCCGAACGCGAACGCCGAGCCGCGCCCGCCGCCCACGACGCCGAGACCGTGCGCGTCGTCGCTCATCAGCCACGCGTCGAACCGCGCGGCAAGCGCGGCCAGCTGCGGCAACGGCGCCAGATCGCCGTCCATCGAAAACACGCCGTCCGTGAGAATGAGGCAGTGGCGTGCCCCGGCGCGGCGCGCATTCAAGATCCGCTCCACGGCAGCCAGATCGTTGTGGGGAAAGCGATGCTCCTCGGCGCCGCTCAGTTTCGCGCCGGACATCAGGCAGGCATGGGCGAGCTCATCGACCAGTACGAGATCGCCGGGACCCGCCAGCGCGGGCACGATACCCAGATTGGCGAGGTAACCCGAGCCGAACACCAGCGCCGACGGTGTCTGCTTGATCGCGCTCAGCCGGCGTTCGAGCTCGCCGTAAAGGGGATGATCGCCCGTCACCAGGCGCGACGCCCCCGCGCCGGCGCCATAGTCGCGCAACGCCGCACCGGCCGCCTCGATCACCTGAGGATGGGTCGCGAGCCCGAGATAGTCGTTGCACGAGAACGATACCATGCGCTGCCCGCCGCGCAGCACATAAGCGCCGCCGCCGGTACGCGTGGTCGCACTCAGGGTGCGCCGCTCGGCCCGCGCCTCCAGGCCGTCGAGCTTTTGCCGCGCGAACGCGTCAAGGGAGTCCATGGTCACACGAGAAGCCCGCGCTTCGCCGCCAAGTCTTTGAGCGAAACCAGCGGACGCGGACCGAGATGGGAGATCGCCTCCGCCGCACACAGCCCGGCGAGCTTGCCGGCGGTGGTCAGGTCCTTCCCCTGCGCGCGGGCATGCAGAAAGCCGGCGGCATAGAGATCGCCGGCGCCCGTCGTATCCACCACCTTGGCGACCGGCTCGGCGTCGATCACGTGAACCTCGGTGCCGCCCAGGATGACGGAGCCCTTCTCCGATCGCGTCAGCGCGACCACCGGAATGCGACCGCGCACCGCCTGCAGCGCCTCGTCGAACGATTTGGTTTCGTAAAGCGAAACGATTTCGTGCTCATTGGCGAACAGCACGTCGATCGCGCCCTCCTGGATCAGGGCCTGGAACTCGGCACGGTATCGCCCAACGCAGAACGGATCGGACAGCGAAAACGCGACTTTCGTGTGGGCCGACTTCGCCGCATCGATCGCCTTGCGGAATGCGCGCTTGGCGGCGGGCGGATCCCACAGATAGCCCTCCAGATAGACGAACCTGGCGCCGGCAATGAATGCGGGATCGATATCGGCGTCGTGGAGATCCTGGCTCGCACCGAGAAAGGTATTCATCGAGCGTTGCGCGTCCGGCGTCACCAGAATGAGGCAGCGCGCCGTGGGTGCGCCCTTGCTTGCCATCGAGGTCTCGTAGGTGACGCCGAGCGCGCGGATATCGTGCGCGAAGACGGCGCCCAGGCCATCGTTCTTGACGCGACCGATGAAGCCCGCCTTGCCGCCGAGCGAGGCAATGCCCGCGATCGTGTTGGCGGCCGAGCCGCCCGAAATCTCGACCGTCTGGCCCATCGCGGCGTAGAGCGTTTCGGCGCGCTCGGCGTCGATCAGCGTCATCGTGCCTTTGGCGATGCCGAGCCGGGTCAAGAAGGCGTCGTCGGTGGTCGCGAGAACATCCACAATCGCGTTGCCGATGCCGATGACGTCGAGCTTCGTCGCGCTCATGCCATTTTCCTTTTGAAAGCTGGGTCGTACCGGGGCGCAGTATAAGGGGTGAGGACACACCCGCAATGGCTGGAGGGGAACATGGTCAATGCCGCGCGGCTGGCGCTCCAGGAGGTGCTCGGGCCCGCATTGCGCGGCGTGCTGCTCCGCGCGCTGCTGCTCACGATTGCCGGGCTCGGGGCACTGGCGGGCGCGCTTTACGGCATCGTCGCCTGGTTTTCGCAGGACTGGACGGGGTGGCTTCACCGAACGGTCGAGATTCTTGCCGGCATCGGACTGGTCGCGGGTAGCATCCTGTTGATCCCGGTCGTCGGGGTGCTGGTGGTCACGCTCTTTCTCGATGAGGTGGCCGATCGCGTCGAGACGCGGCATTATCCCGGCGCGCCTCCGGGGCATGCCGTGCCCTTGCGCGACGCGTTGATCACCGGTGCGCGGTTTGCCGGCGTCGCGCTGGCGCTCAATCTCGCGGCGCTCCCACTCTATCTGCTCCCGGGACCCAATCTGGTGATCTATCTCATTCTCAACGGCTACCTCACGGGACGCGAATATTTTGAGCTGGTGGCGCTGCGCCATCTCCCCCCGCGCGCGGCGCGCGATCTGCGTGGCGCGCACAAAATCAAAATCTACAGCGCTGGCGCGCTGATCGCCCTTGCCTTCACCGTCCCGATCATCAATCTGTTGGCGCCGCTGTTCGGCGCTGCTTTCATGGTCCACGTCTTCAAAAATGTTCAAAGCCTCCCTGATCCTGCTCGTTAGCGTGGTTGCCCTGTGCGGGTGCACCTCGTCCCTGCCGCGATTGACGACGATGGCCGATTCGCCGGGCGCCAAGGGCTCGGCGCCCGCCCGGGCGCCGGTGCGGGTCGCCAATGTGCGCGTGCCCGCACCCGACGAGCTGATGGGTAAGGACCCGGACGGCGTGCGCGAGCGCCTCGGCAATCCCTCCCTGCTGCGCAAGGAGGGCGATGCGCAGGTGTGGCAATACGCCGGTTCGGGGTGCGTGGTGTTCCTCTATCTCTATGACAACGCGGCCGGCGCGCCTCAGGTCACTTACCTCGACGCCCGGGGCAAGAGCGATGGCGCCGTCCCGGTCGGCCCGTGCCTCAACGATGTCGTGCGCACCCGAGCCGCGGCAGGCCTCAGTTGAGCCATATGGTTAATGAAATCTTGTTGCAGCGCACAAATTGCGCTTAAAATGCGCTCTAAATAGCAATCCGTTCCTATCGCGTTACCGCACGCACGGCCAAACCGTTACCAAACATGGGAATAGGAAATGATTCTGATGCCTTTACACTTTATTAATTGAAATAGGAATTTTATCCGATCCTCCTGAGGGGCTTGCTGCACCGGGCACCATGCGGCCACGCCAAATTAGGAAATCCGATCTAGACTGTGCGCAGACGATCCTTGAGGACTTTTCGATGCGCCACCTGGTGTTGATTGCCCTGACATTGGCCGCGGCGGCCTGCACCGCGCCGCCCCCGAAGGACCCGGGCCCGGAGCCATTGCCCGCTCATCCCGCCGGACAGGTGAGCAGAAGCGAGCTTCCCGCCCCCGCGCCCCGCATGAACTGACTGAAAACGTGGCGAAGCGGCGTGACCAATAACGCGCACGCAATCCGCAGGAGCGTGCTTGGTATTGCCTTTGCCCTGACGATGGCGGCCGAGGCCATCGGCGCCGATCTCACCGTCACGGTTCTCGGCGTGCGCTCCGATCGCGGCCAGATCGCGCTCGGCCTTTATGAGGGCGCGGCCAGCTGGCCGGACGGTACCCCCGCATTTCAGATCGATCTTCCCGCAGCGCCTGCCACGCTCAGCTATGTTTTCAAGGACCTGCCGCAGGGCCGCTATGCGCTGTCTGGCTTTCACGACGAGAACGCCAACGGCCGCTTCGATACCGGCTTTCTCGGACTGCCGCGCGAGGGCTTCATTTTTTCGCGCGACCGCAAGCCGCGTTTCAGCTCGCCAGGCTTCGAGGCCTGCGCCATCGACGTCGGCGCGGCGGGAACGCACATTACGGTCAGCGTCCAGTACTGGCCGTCCGCCGCGCCGTGAGCGCGCCCTTCGTCAGCTTGCGGCGAGGCTGCGCAGTTCGCCCTCGGCGACCGCAAGCTTGGCGATCGTGAGTCCGCCGGACTCAAAATCCACGATCATCTGGGAAAGCCGCTCGGTACCGCGCCCGTTGCGCTCGACCCAGGCGAGCGCGGCCGCTTCGCCGGAGCCTTCCCGTGCACGCGACAGCGCCGAATAGGATATCGCGCGCTGGTGGCTTTGCACCTCGTTGACGAGACGCAGGCGCGCCTGCGCGTCCCAATGGCTGTCCGTCTTCATCGTCTCGGCGGTGTCGACGAGCCGGTCGAGCGCGAGCGCCTCGCCCAGCGTGAAGAAGCAGCGCGCCGCGTCCTCCACCGGCCGGTCGGCGTCCTGCGCCATCGCGACGATCGCGCTCGCCGAACTGAGCGCATCCAGAAGCGCGATCGCGCGCGCGAGCGCGTCGGGCACGCCCGCAGCGGCAAATTCACGCGCCTGGCTCGCACCGCGCTCGCGCTGAAAGGGCGAAAGGACGCTGTCGGCCTCCATGAACAATGCGCCGACGCCGGGCGCAAACCGCGCGACGGTTTCTTCGACGCCGAGCTTGCCCGGACCATTGCGCAGGAACCACAGCGTCTGGCGGCGCAGCAGCTGCTTGGCCTCCAGGTGGAGCGTTGTCTGAAGCGCCGCGGGAACCTTGTTGTCGAGGGCATTGATCGCATCGTAGAGCGCGCCCACGTCATAGACCGCGCGCGCGATCGAAAAGGCGCGCGCGACATCCTCCATCGAGCGGCCGGTTTCGTCGCTCACAGAATAGGCGAAGGTGGGGCCTGCCGTGTTGACGATGAGATTGGCGACCTCCGTCGCGACGATCTCGCGCCGCAGCGGATGATCGCCGATGGCATCGCCAAGGCGCGCGCGGATGGGGATCGGAAAATAGTCGGTCAGGAAGATCGTGAAATGGTGATCGTCCGGCATTTCGCTTTCGAGCAACTCCTCAAATAGCGTCATCTTCGCATAGGCGATGAGGACCGCGAGCTCGGGCCGCGTCAGGCCGAGTTTGCGATCCTCAAGCTCGCGCAGCGCCTCGCGGTCAGGCAGCCGTTCCACCGCACGGTCGAGCAGACCCGCCCGCTCAAGCGTGTCCATGAAACGGGCCTGACGTGCGACATCGCGCGGCGCGGTTGCCTCGCTCAGCGTGAGCGCGAGGGTCTGGCGGTAATTGTTCTTGAGGACAAGGTGCCCCACCTCGTCGGTCATCTCGCGCAACAGGCCGAGCCGCTCGCCTTCGGGAAAATTCCCGGCACGGATTTCCGCGTCGATCAGGATCTTGATGTTGACCTCGTGATCGGACGTGTCGACGCCGGCCGAATTGTCGACCGCATCGGAATTGATGCGTCCGCCCTGCCGTGCGTATTCAATGCGCCCGCGCTGCGTGACGCCGAGATTGGCGCCCTCGCCCACCACCTTGGCGAGGATCTCCCTGCCGTCGGCGCGGATCGCATCGTTGGTGCGGTCTCCGGCCTCGCCGTGGCTCTCGCCCGACGCCTTGATGTAGGTTCCGATGCCGCCGAACCACAACAGATCGACATCCGCCCGCAAGATCGCGCGCAAGACATCGGTGGGCGTCGCGCTGTCGCCGCGCAGGCCCGTCAGGGTCCGGATTTCCTGGCTGAGCGGGATCGATTTCAGCTTGCGGCTGAACACACCGCCACCTTTGGAAATCAGCGTCTTGTCATAATCGGCCCAGGACGAGCGCGGCAGATCGAACATGCGCTTGCGCTCGGCCCAGCTCATCTGCGGATCGGGGTCGGGGTCGATGAAGATGTCGCGGTGATCGAACGCCATCACGAGCTTGATCTGCTTTGAGAGCAGCATCGCATTGCCGAACACATCGCCCGACATGTCGCCGACACCGGCGACACGAAACGGCGTGGACTGAACGTCGATTCCGATCTCGCGGAAATGGCGTTTCACCGCCTCCCATGCGCCGCGTGCGGTGATGCCCATCTTCTTGTGGTCGTAGCCGTTCGATCCGCCCGAAGCGAATGCATCGCCGAGCCAGAACCCGCGCTCGATTGCGATGCCGTTGGCGATATCGGAGAAGGTCGCGGTGCCCTTGTCGGCCGCGACGACAAGATAAGGATCGTCGCCATCCTTGCGCACCACGTCGCGCGGCGGCTCTATCCCGCCTTGCGTCTTGTTGTCGGTGAGGTCGAGCAGCGTCGAAATGAAAATCTTGTAGCAGGCGATCCCTTCCGCCTGGAGCACGTCGCGCGACGCGTCGCTGGCCAGCGCCTTGAGCACAAAACCGCCTTTCGCGCCGACCGGGACGATCACCGCGTTCTTGACGCGCTGGGCTTTCACGAGTCCCAAAATTTCGGTACGGAAATCCTCGCGCCGGTCCGACCAGCGCAGGCCACCGCGCGCGACCTTCCCGAACCGCAGATGGACGCCTTCCACGCGCGGGCTGTAAACGAAGACTTCGACCATCGGGCGCGGCGCGGGCAGATCGTCGAGAGCCTTGCTGTCGAGCTTGAACGCCAGCGCTGGCTTGTAGCCACCGCCCTCCTCGCGCTGATAGAAATTGGTGCGCAGCGTCGATGTCACGACATTGAGAAACCGGCGCACGATCCGATCCTCGTCCAGCGAGGCGACCTCTTCAAGCGCGTGATTGATGTTCTCGATCAGTGCGGCTTCGTGCGTTTCTCGCTCCTGCGTGCCGGGAGAAAAGCGCGCGTGAAACAGTTCCACGATCGCCGCTGCGATCGGCGCGTTCTTCGACAGCGCATCTTCCATGTAGCTCAGCGAGTAGGGAATTGCGGCCTGGCGCAGGAACCGCGAGATCGCGCGCAGCACCGACACATCGCGCCACGGCAACGCGGCCAGCACCACCAGACGATTAAGTCCATCGCTCTCCGCCTCGCCCGCCCACACCGCCTTGAACGCTTCCTCGAACGGCGTCTTGATCCGGTCGAGATCAAGCGCATGTCCCATCGGCTCGCACATAAAGAAATCGTGGAGGAAAAATGCGCGGGCGCGCGGCAGGTTGACCGGATAGCTTTGCTCTGAGGTGATGCGCAGCCCAAGGTGCTCTAGCACCGGCAGGACGTCGCTGAGCACGGCGCGCTCGCCTTCGTGATAAAGCTTCACGCGCACCACGGAGGCGTCGTCACTGGGCAGGCGGTAGAGCCGCACCGCCAGATCGCCCTCGATCGTCTCGATGACCTGGCTGTCGATCAGCGCCTCGCCGGCCGCAAAAGATTCACGGTACCCCGCGCTGAACGCGCCGCGCAGGCGCTGGAATACGTCGAGGCCGTGCTCCTCGCCGAATTTTTCGTTGACCGCGTCCTGCAGATCGTCGTCCCAGTCGCGGATCGCCATTGTGATCTTGCGCTCAAGGTCCTCAAGGTCGACCTGCGGGCGCGCGGCGCGGTGGCGGCCGATGATGAAATGGATGCGCGCAAGCGTTTCGTCGTTGAGCGAAGGCGCAAACGCGGAAAGGTATCCGTCGAACGCCTCCGCGAGTATCTGCGCGACCGCATGGCGCGTTTCGGTCCGGTAGCGCTCGCGCGGGAGATAGACGAGCACCGAGACGAAGCGATCGAATTTGTCGAACCGCACAAACAGCCGCGTGCGCGGACGCTCCATCAGCCGCAGGATGCCGATGCTGATGTCGTGAAGTTCTGCGTCATCGATCTGGAACAGATCGTCGCGCGGAAAATCATCGAGAATTGCGAGATAGGCTTTGCCGTCGTGACTCCCCGGATCGAAGCCCGCGCGCTCGACGGCGCGCGCGATCTTGCCGCGCAAATATGGAATCTCGTGCGCACTGCGATGATAGGCGGCGCTGGTGAAGAGCCCGACGAAGCGCCGCTCTCCGACCACCTTGCCGTCGACGGAGAACCGCTTGACGCCGATGTAATCCATGTGGACGCGCCGGTGCACGGTCGCGCGCGTGTTGGCCTTGGCGATGATCAGCGGCGAAGGCGCCATCACATACGCCTTCAGCGCCGGGCTCATCGCGTGGGGCGTGTCATCGCGGCGCACGATCCGCCGTGCCGGATCGCTCAGAATACCCAGCCCGCTGGTGGCGATCGGCTCCAGCATCATGCCGTCGCCTTCCGCCTTGAGTTCGTAATCGCGGCAGCCAAGAAACGTGAACTGGTCGTCGCGCAGCCAGGCCAGAAAAGCGAGCGCTTCGTTGAGCTCGCCGGCCGGAATATCGGGCGGCATTTCACCAAGCTGATGTGCCGCCTTGTCCAGGCTGTCGCGCATCGTCTTCCAGTCGCGCACCGCGAGGGCGACATCGCGGAACACGCCGCGCAGTTCGTGCTCGAGCAGCTCGCGGCCGTCGGCATCGCCGATCCGCGTGACCTCGACATGAATCATCGATTCCTTGCGTGCCGTTCCCTCCGCGCAGCGACGCCCGGCCGCGTCGCGCGCGATCGGGACGATCGGGTGCCACAGCGCCTTGACGGTGACGCCGTGCCCGTGCACCGCCGCAAGTACGGAATCGAGCAGGAACGGGCGGTCCGCGTTGACCGCTTCGATCACGGTGTTCGGGCTGGCGTATCCGTCGCGCGCGCGCTCCGGGTTGAAGACGCGCAGCTTGACCTCGTCCTCGCTTCGCTGTGCGGCAAACGCAACGAACGCTGCGACCACGGCCGCCAGATTGGCATCGTCATACTGGACGAGATCATCGAGCGGAACCGCACCCAGAAATGTCTGCGCAAAATCGGCCGCCACGGCGTCACCGGCGGATCGCAGCAGTGCGGCTACGCGCGCGGCACGCTCGCCTGCGCCGCGACGGAATGGCATGATACCCGTATCCTGGTTCAAGGCGATCGGTCTCCGCTTGAAGAACGGCTTGGTGTTATTCTCGCGAGTGCGTAACGACGACTGGGCGCAGCGCCCGGCGGTCGAATCGGGCAATGCATCTTAACGCCTGCGTGAAGCGGGGTCAGCCCGGGATGCGGCGCAAGCGGTCAGGCGATCTTGCGGGTTTCGCGCTCGAAGCGCAACGCGCAAGCCGACTCAGGCCCTGCATACCCCGAGCAGTCGGCTCCAGGAAACGTCACGGTGACGGAGGTGCCCTGGCCGGGTACGCTTTCGATCGAGAGCGTACCTCCGTGAAGCTCCATCAAGTCCTTGGCGAGCGAAAGTCCAAGTCCGGAGCCGTCGTAGCGCCGCTGCAGGCGATTGTCCGCCTGGACGAAGCGCTCGAGTACACGCGCCAGATCGCCTGGCGCGATACCGATGCCGGTGTCGCGAACGGTGATCGCCACGCCCCCCTCGACCGCTTTTGCCGAGATGTGAACCGCTCCGGCCGGGGCCGTGAACTTTACACCGTTGGAGACGAGATTGACCAACACCTGACGCGCGCGATCACGGTCCGCGCTGATGGACCGCGCCGCCGGTTCCACCTCATAGCTGATCTTCACGTTCGACAAATCGGCGCGTTTTGCCATCGTATGAAGCACCTCGACGATCAAGCCCTCCGTTTCGTTATCGCTCCGGAGCAATCGAAGGTGGCCCGAATCGATCTGGGTGAGGTCAAGTACGTCCTTGATCATGCTCAGAAGATGCGTGCCGCTCTGCCGGATGATGCCCGCATAGTCGCGGCTGCGCGTTTTTTCGAGCGGACCGTCGGGAGCGTGCTGCATCAGTTCGGCAAACCCGATGATCGCGTTGAGTGGCGTGCGCAACTCATGGCTCATCGTTGCAAGGAAGCGCGATTTGGCCGCGCTGCCCGCCGACGCCGCTTCGAGCGCGACCGCAAGTGCCTGCGCCGTCGATTCGAGCTTCTGGCGAGTGTCTTCCAGCTCGATCACATGCGTGCGCAACCGGTGCATTTCATCCGCCGCGCGCCGCGCGAGATGCGCGTCGAGCAGCGCGCTGGCAAGCCCGGCCGCGACGATCAGAAACGTCACGGCGAGAATTGCGACGCCGAGCATGTGCGGATCGAGCACATGATGGGCCACATGCCGCAGCGGATCCGCGGTGAACCGCAGTCCAGCCATTGCCACGAAATGGAGAGAGACAATCGCCGCACCGGCCAGGATCGTCGACAGCGGCAAGGCCCAGGGGGTCGACGCGGTGCGCGCGTCGAAGACCGGCTGGTAGGCAAGGACCGCAAGCGGCATCGAGATCGCGATCGACGCGAAGACATATTCGGGGTCGTAGGAAATATGCGCCGGTATCTCAAGCGCCGCCATGCCGACATAGTGCATTGCCGCGATCGCTGCGCCGCACAGCGATCCGCCGATGACCTTGAACCTGGGAGCAAAGGCAAGCACCCCGTAGCCCGCCGCCGTGATCGTCACGGCAAGGACAATCGACAGCACGGTCAGAACCGGCTCATAGCCTACCGGCCCGGTGACGCTATAGGCGAGCATCGCGACAAAATGAGTCGACCAGATTCCGCAGCCCGCAACGACCGCGGCCGTCAGCAGCCACGCCCGCTTCGGCCCATTCGGCAAGATGTTGATCCGCTTGACGATATACATCGTCGTCGCCATCGAGAACACACACAGAGCCATCGCGACGAGAATAAGCGGAATATTGTGCCGCTCGACGACACAATCGAATACACTAGTCATGGCGTTTTTATGCACTGGCTTGTGCAAAGACCGGGTAAAGAAAAGCAACGGCCTGACAAGTACTTAAGCGTGCGCAAAGCGCATTTAAGGTTGTGCCCGTTCACGGAGGCGTCAGGCCGGATCGGGCCAGTAACGAAAATGCCCGGCCATCGGAAACGAAAACAGGACATCCTCCAGCATCGGGCCTGCACCGATATTGTGCTCGATCAGCGGGCGCTCCGCGTCGATCGAGCGCTGATGCGTCACGATTCCGATATGGGGAAGCCGTCCCCCCAGTCTCCACGTCACAAGCTCACCGGGCAAATAGTCCGTACCCGTTGTACTCAGCGGCAGGCTGCGGCCGTGGCGGGAAAAAAAGCGCTCAAGGTTGGGCACCCGGCGGTGGTCGATGTTGCTGTCCGGCGCCGTCAGGCCCCAGCTGTCGGGATAGCGATGGAACGCGGCCCGCATGTCCTCGTGGACGGCCTGCTGGAGATCGACCCCGAGCGCACGGTACGCGCGGACGATCTCGTCCGCGCAGACCCCGCGATCGGCCGGCACGTCGCCCATCGGATAGGCGATACGCACATAGCTGGGATCGTAGGTGACATTGAGGGTCAGCCGTGCCGTCGCCGCGCGCGACAGGCGCATGCCGAACGTCTCGTCCGCCCCTGCGCGCCGGGCAGGTGACAGGGCGGTTGCGAGCAGGCAGGTGAGGACGGTGCGACGGTTGAGCATGCCCAAGTGAGGCGCTCGCTCGTGGCCACTTCATGGCAAGAGCGTGACCGCGGCGCGGCAGCACGGGTTGCTAGCGGTAGGAGGAGGTGCCGTCCGGCGGACATCGGTTGAAATAGAGGGGCGCGTCGCAGTTGCACGCCGCTGCCCATTCGGTCGCCCGCAGCCACGGCTCCTGGGCGTACAGCTCGGGGCTTGCGGCGCCCGAGCGGGCGATCTCAAGGGTCAGCAGGCGGCCGCCCTCATCGAAGTACAGCGTGATCGCCGACCCGCCCGCGCTCCAGTTCACGTCGAAGACCTGATAGCGGCCCTGGAACTGGCTGTGCTCGCGCCGGCTGGGACCGTATGTGGCCGACAGCATCTGGTAGACCTCGACGAAATCACGCGTCTTCGCGCGGTCGGCCGTCAGGACGAGCATTTCGAGGGAATCGCGCTGCCAGTGAAACAGCGGCAGCGGACGCATTGCCACCCCCTTGGTCATCTGGATCGGTGCGCCGCGAAACTGCGCCTCGTAGTCACCCAGCCGATAAGGCGCCTTGAGCGGCTCCACCGCCTTGCCCATGAGCTTGCGCACCTGATCCGCCGTCATGCCGAATTTGTACTGTTTCCACGGTTTGCCGACGGGGGCTTTCGCCGCCGCAACGGCAGGCGTCGCGGCGGGCGCCGGGGTTTTTGTTTCGGCCGCGGAACCAGCGCCGGGAAGCAGGAGCAGCCCGGCCGCCACAGTCGCCACGACACATAGATCCCCGCCCCGGCCCATCTGTCCCTCGCCCGTGCCTGTACCATTTCATTAAGGTTAACACATTACGTCCACCGTGTCAGCGGGGCGCGCTTGCCGCGAGGCGTTACTCCGCCGCCCCGGCGCGCCCGGTAGCGGCGCCCCGCTCGGCCCGCTCACGCTCGCCAGGGGCGTGGCGCGACAACGCGGCGGCAAGTTCGCGCAGATCAATCGGCTTGGTGACGTAGTCGTCCATACCCGCTGCCAGATACCGCTCGCGATCGCCGATCATCGCGTCCGCGGTCACCACGATCAGCGGGGTCCGGGCAGCGTCTCCGCCAAGACGGCGGATCTGGGTCGCCGCCTCGGTGCCGTCCATCACCGGCATGTGGGCATCGAGCAGCACGACGTCGTAGCGTGCCGCCTGAAGCGCGGCCACCGCCTGAGCGCCGTTCGATACGACGTCGAGGTCGTGCCCGAGGTGGTCGATCAGCGCCCGGAACAGGCTCTGATTGACCGGGTGATCCTCCGCCACGAGAATTTTGAGGCGCTTGCTCTCGGCCGCCTGCGCCGGCACCGGCATGCGTGATCCGGCCGGGCCCACGTCGCTCCAGTCCTCTCCCGCCGCGATGTCGCAGGGAACATCGACCCAGAACACCGATCCGACATTCTCGACCGTCTCGACGCCGACCTCGCCGCCCATCAATGCGGCCAGCTCGCGGCAGATCGCCAGCCCCAGGCCGCTCCCGCCGTGGCGCCGCGCGAGCGAGCCGTCGACTTGCGAAAATTTCTGGAACAGCAATCCGAGTTTGTCATTTGCAATCCCGATCCCGGTATCGCTGACCTCGAAACGCATGCGGGCCTGGGTCGGGCTCTCTGAACGCAGGCGAACCTTGAGGCAAATCTCGCCGCTGTCTGTAAACTTGATCGCGTTGCTGACGAGGTTGGTCAGGATCTGCCGCAGCCGAACCGCGTCGCCCATCACGTTGCGCCCCTCCTCGGGCACGTCGAGGCGGAACTGTAATCCCTTGGCCTCTGCAAGCGGCGCCCAGGTCGTCGCGGTGTGGCGCGCAACGACAACCGGGTCGATCAGGGTCGAGTGAACTTCAAGTTTGCCGGCCTCGATTTTCGAGAGATCCAGAATGTCGTTGAGAAGCGTAAGCAGCGCATCACCCGATTCCTTGATCGTGTGCGCCCATGTCATCTGATCCGCGCGCAACGGCGAATTGATCAAAAGACCAATCATTCCCAGGATCCCGTTCATCGGGGTGCGCAGTTCATGGCTCATCGTTGCAAGAAAGCGCGACTTGGCGGCATTCGCCGCCTCGGCCTTGTCGCGCGCCTGCGACAACTGCCGCGCGGCGCGCACCAGTTCGTCCGAACGCAACCGAAGCGCCTGCTGAATTTCCTTCTGTTCACGGACAGACTCGATCAGCAGATCCTTCGCGGCCTTCTGCTCGGTCACGTCGCGCAGCACGACCGTCGCGACGTCCTCGCCATTGATCACGCCGCAGGTCAGCGCGAGTTCGATCGGAATGCGCGATCCGTCCTGACGGCGCCCCGTCACCTCGCCGTCCACGCGCGCCTCCTTCCAGATCGTCAGATCGCGAATCCGGCGCAGAATGTCGACGGTCTCGGCATTGGCGTCTTCCGCCATCAAGATATCGAACGAACGGCCGATCAGCTCGTCGGGTTGATAGCCGAAAAGCGTTTCGATCGCCGGATTGGCGCTCAGGATGATCCCGCGGTGAGAGACCGTCACGATCGCATCGGCAACGGTATCCATAATCGCGCGCAGGCGCTCCTCCCGTTCAAGCAGAAGTGCGGCGTCCTCGCGCGACAGCGTGTTGACGAGCGCGGTCGTCGTGCGCGCCGTGTAAAACGCGATCAGCGCCGAGAGCGCGAGTGCGAACAGCAATGCGGTCGCAATCGACTTGCGGATCGAGAGTTCGCGGTGATCCGCGTTTCGCATCACCAGAATATCATTGTGTGAAAGCACCGCGTGATCCCTGGCAGAGATGACCACAACGTCGACGCATTCGCCGTGCACGGTCCCGGTCACGCCGAGGCGGCTTTCGGAAACGAGCGTCCGCACGAGGCGAGTGAGCTGGCGCGTCGCGTTGAGTGCGTTGGCTCCGTAGATCTGCGAAAGTGCACCGGGCACGGCATCGCCGACAATCTTCTTTCCGACGAGATCCGGCTTGCCGAAGATCTTTACCGCGATCCACGGCGAGAGCGTTTGCGCGATGTCGAGTTCGTCCTGCACGAATTCGATATACGCAGTCTCTGCGTTGCCCATCGCCCACGGCACGATAACGCGCAGTTGCGCGCGCCCGTCGGCAGAAATCCGCATCTGAGTGCCGCTCAGCGGGCGCACGTCTTCGTCGAGCTGGGATCCGTCCTGCCCCCTCTCATTGGTAATGATCTCGCCGCCTGGCAGGAGGGTTAGCAAAGGCGCGCCGGAGCGGTCGTAGAGGCGCACGCGAGCGACATCGTGGAGCGCGAAGACGTGATGGAGGTTGTGCTGCATCTCCAGGCCGAGCTCGTCGATCTGGCGGCTTGCGAAAAGTTCGCGCGCCGACGCGCTCTCCAGAATCGGTTCCAGCTCGTGGTCGAAGGTGAGCTCGTGGCCCGAAACCCACAACGCAAGGACGCCGTTGAACGCATCGCGGAATTCTTGGTACTGAAGATCGCGCTGACGCTGCGCATTGCCGAGCAGATAGACGACCACCGCGCCGAGGGTCAGCGCGAGCACGAGGATGCACGGACCGAGAAGCCCGATCCAGGCGTTCGACCGCAGCTTGCCTGCGGCAGGTGGTGGAGGCGACGGTGCCGGCTGGTCCATGGGTTTGCGAGCGAGGTTCTTCGGTAGCTTCGATTGTCCCCGGGAAGAGTAGGGCCTGCGCCGTTTCAAAATTGCTAAAGCCCTGATCCGGATTGCAATTTACGCGATTGCACGGCGCCCGCCGCCGCCGGTGTACATTGCAGTGCACCGCCATGTCCCGCTACAATGATCCTCGCCCCACAGCGCGATCCGAGAGGCCCGTCTTGAACCCCCATGCCCCGCCCGTCGAAGTCTGTGCGCCCTCGCATCTGTGCACCAATTGCGACGTGAAGGCGGACGGGATCTGCGGTGCGCTCGAACCGGACGGGCTGGCGCGGCTGGAAAAGCTTCTGCGCAAGCGCCGTTTTGCGCGAAATGCCGTCATTTTTCACGAGCAGGACCCGGCGAGCCATGCCTTCATCATCACCGAGGGCAGCATCAGGTTGCTGAAATATACCGGTGACGGACAACGCCAGGTGGTGGGATTTCTGCTGCGCGGCGACTTTTTCGGCTTCGGTCTCGCCGAGCAGTATGGCGTCACCGCGGAGACCCTCGAAAGCTCCCTGCTGTGCCAGTACCCCTGCACCGCACTACTGGAGCTTGTGCCACTCTATCCCAAGCTTCAGAGGAAGCTGCTCGCGCTCGCCGAGCACGAAATCGCGGCCATGCAGGAACAGGTTGTGCTGCTTGGCACCAAGAGTGCAGACCAGCGGATCGCAGCGTTTCTGCTGCGCTTGCACAAGCGGATGGACCCCTTGCGGATCTCTCCCGTGCTCGAGGTGCCGATGCGCCGCCTCGACATTGCCGAGTATCTTGGGTTGACGTTCGAAACGACGTCGCGAGTCTTCACGCAGCTGCGCGAACGCGGCCTGATCGCGATCCCCTCGACGCGCGAGGTTGAATTCTGCGACATGACCGGATTGGCCCGGCTCGCGGAGGGCGAGGTCTAGCGCGCGGGCGCGGCGCTTTCGCGCGTCAGGTGGTAGAGCGCGATCGCGCCC
>Ga0209643_1001360_pt1 | contig 23710 bp, 20 predicted proteins | sample AutmiccBRH37_all_FD_187383 | JGI IMG/M metagenome (GOLD analysis project Ga0209643, IMG submission 187383) | Deep subsurface microbial communities from Mt. Terri, Switzerland - Autotrophic microbial communities BRH/37_all (SPAdes) (version 2) | ecosystem: Environmental > Aquatic > Deep... | reverse complement strand
TTGTGAAGCAACAAAAACTGAATTTTTTGAAAATGCAAAATCGAGAACTCTTTCCCCTTCAAGAAAATTATTCCAACTGATACCACCATTTGGAGATTGGCTTACCGCCCAAAATTCTGAAGCACCTTCGGCTTTCCAAGTGGCTGCCCATATTGATTTATCTAACGGATTTTCTTCGATTGCGAGAATATGATTTCCGCTAATTGGCTCTTCTTGATTCGAATGATTTAATTTTACCCAAGAAACACCTCCATCATCAGAGATATTAATCCCACCTGCAGTGCCTGCATAAATCCATCCTGTCGATGCGGTAAGAAGAGAAAAACCGATATGGTTCAAATTAGCTTCTTTACCGAAAGCACCGGCTACGGGTTGAAGTGAGAAGTTTAATGTATCAGTCTGCTTTATTCTATCTAAATAATCAGGAGGAAGAACAACACGCTGCCAAGTTTTTCCTTCATCATTGCTTTTTCTTATACCACCTGCATTTGTAGCTATAAATACTGTATTATTATAAAAAGTTATATCTCTTATAAAATTCTGTTTCTCGGTTGTAACCGGCAATGCTCTAATATTATTAATACCGTAAACAATACTTGAATCGGCAGGATTATCGATCGGCTGTGGAATGATTGTCCACGATTTTCCTTTATCTTTTGAAAAGCGAAGACCAGAACCGGTAGCGATATCAGAACCCGCAACATTTTCAAAATGCCAAGTAGCTGCCCATATTGTTCCTCTATCATATCCTACTGCCGAGACACTCTCATCTCGGAAAATTTCATCATTAAAGAAATTTTTCCATGACTCACCTTTATCAAAACTAACTGAAAGTCCTTTAGAAGTTCCCACAAGAATGGTATCTCCAATGATAGAGACTCTTTCAATAACATTGCTAAGCGGAGTAGCATCTTCAATTTTATTTAACCTGTTTGAAAGATCAAAATCAGTAGGAAGCTTTTGTGCTGAAACTACAGATGAAATAAGAATAATAAAAATAATTTTTTTCATATCACTTCACCTCCATATTTTGTGAAATGAGATTACTTAGAGCACCGTTTCTATCTTTGGCCTGAAATTCAAATCGCCAAGTTCCTAATGTTGTTGTAGAACTAAAAGAGTTCTTGAAAGAGAATATTCCATCACCGGCCATTTCATCACCGAATACATCTTTATTTCCTAAATCATTCATTACAAAAAATCCCAATCCATTTCCCGGATCGACCATACTATTATCCGGTCTATATAATTTGAAATAAACATATTGCAAGTCATCATAACCGTTTGGATCTGATGCTTTAACTGAAAAAGTAAAAGTCTCCCCTCTTACTACCGATGCGGCAAGAACTACATCTGCTATAATTGGAGCGGCGTTATTCTGGCTATTATCAAAATAAAATTGTTTGGAAATTATCTTTTTTGTTACCCCGGAATTATTTGTAACATAAATCTGTAAATTGTAATCGCCTGATGAAAAAGATTTTTTCATCGGAGCATAAGCAGTATAGATACCGTCATTTGCTTTTGTATCTCTATTCATACCCATATCACCGTTATCGTACATAATTACTTTTTCAGCAACTTTTTTATCACCATCCTTCGATAAAATATTCATATAGACCTCTCTTAAATAAGAAGTATTATCAATTTTTATAGAAGCCGTAATATTTGAATCAGCAGCAGAATAGGTAAAACTATTGGGAGACTGAAATTCGAGAATTGAAAAACTATTAAAGTCTTTGTCAATTACTTCAGAGGGGATTTCTTCGCAGGCGTAAAATTGTAGAGCCGCAAGAAAAAGAGCTATAATGGAGAACCTTTTAATCAACTTCATCACTCGTAAGTTAGTTATAAATAAAGTATAAAGATTCTCTCGCTTTTCTCCTTAAAATTAGTAAGGTAAAATAATACTCTTTTGTTTTTAATGTCAAGTGGATAAATAAATGCTTAATTTATCGTTATTATAAAAGGTGTAGGAGAAAATGAGAGAAAGAAAATAATAATTGCAATATATCCAAGAATTTTTCTTTTTAAATCCAACGGTTCAAAATTAGGAACTGGAGGATGCTTAATTTTAATAAAAAAATAAAGTATAAAAGACCATAAAAGCCAACCGGTCCATCCAAAACTAAAATTTAATTCTAAAAATGTATCTAATATTCCAAGTCCGCCAATCAAAATTAATAATATCAGAGAAATACTGGCGATAGCTTCATGAATTTTACTTCCAAACATGCTATAAATAATATGGCCGCCATCCAATTGCCCAACGGGAATTAAATTCATTGCAGTAACAAAAAGTCCGAACCAACCGACACATAAAAAGGGATAATGATAAATTTCGCTCATAGGAGGAATAAATACATTCGGAGATACAAATATATTTCTTAATAAAGAAAATAGAAGAGTATCTCCGAAAATTAAATTTGCTCCTCCCGTTCCATACTCCGGCGAAAAATAATCGGGATGAATTGCCAAGATATAATCTACAGCCGGAAGATGAGTAAACCCATAAACCAATAAAATCAAGCATGCTATAAAACCGGAAAGAGGTCCATATATACCGATATCAAACATCGATCTATTATCAGGGATCACCTGTTTAGTTTTTATTACGGCACCCATTGTTCCGAAATTAAAAAAACCGGGGATCGGAGGGAATGGAATAAAATATGGAAGCGTGGCTTTTACCTTATGATATACGGCTGCGAAATAATGCCCGAACTCATGAACACCAAGTACAAATATAATCGATAGTGAATAAGGCAATCCTTTTGCCAATTCAGTATATTCATAAGGACCCATTTTACCGGTGGTCCATTCTACTCCGGCTATTGTTGTAGTAATGAATGTAACTATAACCAAAAGAATATTTATATAAACAGAATCTTTTTTCATTTTACAAATCTAAGTTTAACCCAAGAGCGGAATACTCTTTATTAGAATCGAAATACTCCCCGTGAATATTCATTCCGTTATAATAATTCAGGTAAAGTGAGAAACCTTTTCCTTCCGGTTTGCCAAATTTCAATCCTATACTTAATGTATGGTTTGCATTATATCCATTAATATTAACTACGCGTAGATCATAAGCCGCAAATGGAGTAATGGTTTCGTCAATTCTTCCTATATCAAAAAAATCGAATCCTGCGTGATAAATATCTTTACCTATGAAAGTAGGGTCAACATGAAACAAATATGTAAATCCTCCATATACTCTTAGATTTTCAAATTTGTAATAAGGAAGAAACTCAATAAATTCGCGGCTAAAAACACGCGGTGTTTTTCCATCGCGCCATTGATGATTAATACCATCAAAATGACCATCAACAAAATGGGCACTTATGTGACTAATCCTCACTCGCACGCCGGTTTCACGGTTATTATCTAATTTTAATCTATAACCAAAATTTAATCCAAATAGATAATCAACTGCATCAACGGGGAAATGAAAATCTTTTTCGCCGCGAAGCATCGTATAGGTAAATAAATCGGCTCCTAAAGATAAAGTAGTATTAGAATTATAAACGTGCAATATGTCTAGTGAGTTGCCTATATCAAGACGCAGTTCATTTCTATTTAATTGAAATAAAAAACCTAATTTTGGTTCAAGAAAATTTGCTGTATAGGGTTGTATATTTAATTCGTTTGGGAATATTTCAGATTTATTTTGTCCATTAAAATTTGAAAACGTTATAAAAAAAACGAAAAACGAAAAAATTAAAATTCTCTTCCTTTCCACATTACTTTCCTATTTGGTAAAACAATAAATGGTAATATCAGTACATAAATAATAAAATAGATTTCAAATGCTAAAAAATGGCGCAATTTCAATTTCAGATTCAATTTAGAAAATACGGGACTGATAAAGAAATAATCTAACATAATTTTAGAAACCGCCAAATATAACGATAGAGTAGTGAAAAAGAAAGGCAATAAAACAATAGCAATATGGGAGAGATATCCTCCCAGCATGGTGAAATATCCGAACCAATCATTTTTCATTCCTCCCACACCCCATCTTTTCTTTTGCCAATAGAGAGTTTTCCATGTGAGACATGGCTCAGAAACCACAAGTATGTCCTCTTCAATTGGAGTAAGTACTTTATATTTTTTCAATTCGTGAATTGCCTTCAATAAATTAAAATCTTCGGTAATACTAAACGGAAGATTTTCATATCCACCAATTTCGTCATATGCTTTTCTACTAAAAGACATATTATTACCTATACAACCCGAAGGCTTACCGATATTCATCACCCCTGCGCCGACAGTTAAAAGGTAAAGAAAATCTATCCCCTGCATTCCACCAAAAATCGTATCAGCCTTTTGATAAGTATAGCCACCTACAAAAGCAACATTATCTTGATAGTAAGAAGCAATAGTTTTAACCCAATTAGGATTTACTCTGCAATCTGCGTCTGTTGTAAGAATTATCTCGCCAACACTTTTTTTAATTGCATAAGCAAGTGCATTAGTTTTCCCTTTAAGGTTTCCGATTGGTTCATCAGGAACAAAACACTTAAATCGCTCTTTCCCTTTGATAAATTCATCAATCAATGCTCCGGTATTATCCGTGGAATGATCATTGACAATAATAATTTCTAACTTATTACTTGGATATTCTAATTTATCCAAGGTACAAAGGCACTCGATAATATTTGATTCTTCATTCCTTGCAGCAACAATTAATGATGCTGTAGGATACTGTTCTTCTTTTATTTTTTTGTATTTTGCGCTCGCACCAATAGTAAAAACAAATAATTGAATTAGATATAAGCTTAGTCCAATTAGAAAAAAGAGCTCAAAAGCAGTCATTTATAAATTCCATTTGTTCTTTAATTTAATTTACGCAATATTTGATTTATAAACATATTCTAAAACCTATAAAGTATTATTAAATAGTTAATTATGAGCAAAATTGCACCTTTAAAAAGATTCGGGCAGAATTATCTGGTTGATAAGAATGTTATCACAAAAATTATTGAAGAATTTAATCCTCAGCCGAATGAAATAATTCTTGAAATAGGTCCAGGGCAAGGAGCATTAACCGAAGAATTAATAAAATCGGGTGCAAAAATTTATGCTGTGGAAATCGATTTTAGAGTGATTGAAGAGCTTCAAATGAAATTCCCCCTTCTTACTATATTAAATATGGATTTCCTAAAAACGGATATTTTTCAATTTATCAAAACAGACCAAAAAATCAGAATTATAGGCAATATCCCATATAACATAACATCCCCTATTGTGTTCAAATTACTCGATGAAAGAGAAAAAATTAAAGATGCAGTGCTTATGGTTCAATATGAAGTAGCAAAAAGGTTTGCAGCAAAACCAAACAGTAAGGAATATGGAATCCCGACTGTATTTTTAGATTATTATACAAAGACCGAGTTTTGTTTTAAAGTACCGAGTACGGTTTTTTATCCAAAACCGAAAGTGGATTCTGCCATAATTCATATAAATTTTCTTGAGAGTCAACGAGATAAAGAATTCGAGGAGATTTATTCTAAAGTGGTAAAAGCATCTTTCGGGAATAGAAGAAAAACTTTAAAAAATTCGTTAAGTAATAGTATATTTAGAGGAATTAATTTCGGAGGTTCACCTATTGATTTATCAAGAAGAGCGGAAACCCTTAGCTACACTGAATACATTACCTTAACAAATTTCATATTCGGAAAATTACATGGCGGAGAATAACAACACCACAAATGTTAAGAATTTGATTCAAATAGATCAGGAGATATTAGACAATATTTCCGTTCTCTTGGAAGAAGAAGCAGGCGAATCGGTTAAAAATATTTTCGCCAGTCTGCACCCTGCCGATATCGCAGAAATAATTAATCGCATAAAAATAGATGAAGCAATTTACGCCTTTAAACTTTTAACCACAGAAGTTGCGGGCGAGGTTGTAATTGAACTTGATGAAGATTTAAGAGAAAAGATATTACGTGAGATTGATCCGGGAAAAATCGCCGATATAGTTGATGAACTTGATTCAGATGATGCAGTTGATATCGTAAGTGATTTACCTAGAGATGTGGCGGTCCATGTATTAGATAATATTGATAAAGAATATTCTGACGATGTAAAGGAACTATTAAAATACCGTGAGGATAGCGCCGGTGGTATTATGTCCACCGATTTTATTTCTGTTCCTTCGGATGCCACTGTTAAAGATGCTATCGAGCAAGTCCGCCTTAATGCAGACGAATTTGAGCATATTTATCATATATATGTAATTAATGACCAAGAAAAATTACTCGGCTTTGTTCAATTAAAATCACTTCTTTTACACCCATTAGATGCTAAAGTAAAAAGCATAATGGAGGATGAGCTACTTACTGTAAATCCGGAAATGGATCAAGAGGAAGTGGCTAATCTTATGGAGAAATATGACCTTGTAACTATTCCGGTAATTAATCCTCAAGGGATGATGCTCGGCAGAATTACAATCGATGACGTAGTGGACGTTATTCATGAAGAAGCAGCCGAAGATATTCAGAAATTCGCTGGCCTATCCGAAGAAGAAGAAATGAGCCACAGCTCATTTAAGATTTCACGCAATAGACTTCCATGGCTTCTCGTTGCATTAGTCGGAGAACTTGTAAGTGCAATGGTTCTTTCAAATTTTCAAGCATCAATTGAGAAAATTCTAATAGCGAGTTTCTTTATTCCAATAGTTATGGCAATGGGTGGAAGCTCCGGTACTCAAGCAGCAATCGTTATGGTACGTCGCCTTGGGAATCAAGAAATATTTATTAAAGAAGCATTCAAAAAAATCGGTAAAGAATTCGCCGTTGCCGTAATTAATGGTTTGGTCTGCGGATTATTGCTTTTAGCAGCAACACATTATCTCTTCCGAGCAGAAGTATTGTTTTCAGTCGTTCTATCGTCAACTTTACTAATAATAATGATATTTGCAACAATCGTTGGAGCTATGGTTCCGGTTATCCTTAAACGATTCGGTGCTGATCCTGCTATTGCAACAGGACCATTTGTTACAACAATGAATGATATATTTAGTTTAACTGTTTATCTAACAATAGTTTCTCATTTTCTAATTGTTAGTTAGGCGATTCATCTACTCGTTTAATTACATCAACAATAAGCATATAATAACGATCTAATGAACAATTTGCATCTTCCCTTAAATAACAATCACCATCATCACCCGATGTTCGGCAGTGACTGCAAATTTTATCTCGAAGTAGAATTTTTAATTCATCTAAATTCTTTCCGTCATACTTATGAACTAAATCCACAATTTCAGGAAGATATAATTGAACTGCACATGTTTCTTTATTTGTTAAAGTACATGCTCCATGATCTGTTGAATCTACACAGATTGCACATACATTTTCTCTTATCGCTTTTTGATATTTATCCATTAGAGATATTTCCATTTTTTGGTTTAAAAAAGTTAGTAATATGATAATCATTACGCAAGCGGATTAATAATGACCATAAATAAAAAAAAACAAGTACAAAGAATTTTCGATTCGATATCAACAAGATATGATTTCTTAAATCATTTTTTGAGTGTAGGAATAGATATTTATTGGCGAAGGAAAGCGCTCCGTTTAACAAAGATTGGCAAGGAAGCAAAATTACTTGATTTAGCATGTGGTACAGGGGATTTTGCTTTGGAAGCTAAAAAATTCGGGGTGAATGAAATTACCGGAGCGGATCTATCTTTTAATATGCTAAAAGTATTTAATCAAAAATCGGAGTGGAGCAATGGAAGAATTGTTCAAACAATCGCCGAACAGCTTCCATTCAAAAATAATTCATTCACTAATATAACCGTAGCTTTCGGAGTAAGAAATTTCTTCGATATTCAGTCAGCATTGATAGAATTTAATAGAGTACTATCTAATAACGGTAAAGCTACCGTATTGGAATTTCGTTTACCCGAAAAAGGAATTATAAAAAGTCTTTATCTGTTTTATTTTAATAAAGTATTGCCCGCAGTCGGTCGATTAATATCAAAAGACAATGAAGCATACACTTATTTACCAGAATCAGTAAATGACTTTGATAAGAATATCGATCTTATTGCTCTTTCTAAGAAAGCGGGTTTTGCAAAAGTAGAGAAACATTCTCTTACTTTTGGAATCTGCCAAGTTACAATAGCTAATAAATAATTATTAGCTATTTATATACTTAAGTAGTTCTTCTTTGATTTGTGAAAAAGAGATTTTTCTATGACTAATTTTATTCTTCTCATCGAATGTCAATTCGGCGATAGTTTTTTCAAAGCCATCCGGAATAAATATCGGGTCATAGCCGAAACCTGCGGTTCCTCGTGATTCCAAAATAATCCTGCCGGGCAGCTCGCCCATACAATCAATCTTTTGTTTACCATCAAAAAACACGGCATGACTAATAAACTTAGCTAAATGAGGCTCGGGGAGATTTTCAAGTTCTGAAATCACTTTTTTATTATTGTCTTCATAAGTGCAATTTTCACCCGAATACCTTGCTGAATAAACTCCCGGTCTTCCATCGAGCTGCTCAATAGTCAACCCTGAATCATCGGCTATTACCGGTTCTTTATATATATCATAAATAGCTTTTGCCTTAAGAAAAGCATTCTCTTCAAATGTAACACCTGTTTCAGGTACATCGATACTATTTCCTAAATCAGCAAGCGAAAAGACTTCAATACCTGTACCTTCAAATAATGCTTTTACTTCTTTAGTCTTTCCTTTATTCTGCGATGCAAAAATTAATTTCATATTATTTATTGCTTTCTTTCTCGTTCATACATTCATCAAGTTTTTCCATACCGAATCTTAAATGTGGAATTACGATCGAACCGCCAACAATGAGTGCAATATTGAACGATTCATGCAATTCTTCGCGAGTGGCACCTTCTTGAATGGCTCTATCGATATGGTAAAGAATACAATCATTACACCTTAATACCATAGAAGCAACTAAACCCATTAATTCTTTTGTTTTAGAATCGAGAGTACCTTTTACGTAAGCTTTATTATCTAAAGCAAAAAATTTATTAAAATCTCTGAACCCCGAATTCAATATTTTATCATTCATCTCAGAGCGGTATGTTTTAAATTCACTTAAAGTTGTTTTCATTTTCTATCCTATTTTTTCCTGTTAAGTTCTTTTTTTAAGTACATTCCTGTAATACTTTTCTTCATTTTAGAAATTTCTTCAGGTGTTCCGGTAGCGATAATTTCACCTCCATGAGTTCCACCTCCTGGACCTAAATCTATTACGTGATCAGCAACTTTTATTACGTCAAGATTATGCTCAACTACTACTACAGTATTTCCCTTATCCACCAATTTCATCAATACATCCAATAATATTTTTACATCTTCAAAATGCAATCCAGTTGTAGGTTCATCAAGGATATAAAGGGTTTTGCCTGTACTCACCTTGCTAAGTTCAGTAGCAAGTTTCACCCTCTGAGCCTCGCCTCCGGAAAGTGTAGTTGCCTGCTGCCCCAATTTTATATAACCCAATCCTACATCGTGAATAGATTGAATTTTTCTTTTAATTCTGGGCAGGTCATCAAAAAATTCTAATGCATCATCGACAGTCATTTCGAGCACTTCTGAAATACTTTTTGTTTTATAAAGGATTTCCAAAGTTTCACGATTATATCTTTTACCGTTGCAAACTTCGCAGAGGACATAGACATCAGGAAGAAAATTCATTTCGATCTTCTTTAGACCATCGCCATGGCATTCTTCGCATCTTCCGCCGGCTACATTAAAACTAAATCTACCCGGTCCATAACCGCGCATTTTTGATTCAGGTAACTGTGAAAATAGATCTCTTATATGAGTAAATAAACCCGTGTATGTAGCCGGATTTGAGCGTGGAGTCCTTCCTATCGGTGCTTGATCGATCTCTATTACTTTATCTATCTCATCCGTTCCTGTTACCTTTTTATATGGTAGCGGAATTAATTTTGATTGATAAAACTTATGCATCAAAATTCTTACTAAAGTTTCGTTTATCAAAGAAGACTTTCCTGAACCGCTGACTCCTGTAACGGTAGTAAAAGTTCCTAACGGTATTACCAAATCTACATTCTTTAGATTATTACCGTTTGCTCCGAAAATAGAAATAGAATTACCATTACCTTTCCTTCTTTCAACAGGCATTTCAATTCGCTTGTCATCTTTTAAATAATCGATCGTTAAGGAATGATAATCATTTTTATTGCTCATGATTTTTTCTGTATCACCAATCACGCAAAGCTCTCCTCCATGCACTCCCGCACGTGGACCAAGATCTATTATAAAATCTGAGCTTTCGATTGTCTCTCGATCATGTTCAACCACAATAACCGTATTTCCTAAATCACGAAGACGCTTTAATGAATTTATTAATTTTTCATTATCGTTTTGATGAAGACCAATGCTCGGTTCATCAAGTACATATAGAACACCGGCAAGCTGTGTCCCGATTTGAGTTGCAAGACGAATTCTTTGAGATTCACCACCTGAAAGTGTTCTTGCACTTCTATCTAAAGTTAAATAATCTAATCCAACATTTAATAAAAATTCTATACGAGAAGTAATCTCTTTTAATATCTGTTTTGAAATTATTTTTTCTCTTTCAGTGAGCGTAATATTTTCAAAGAATTTTTTTGATTCTTCAATCGATTTTTTTGTTACTTCTGATATATTCAGGCCATTAAACTTAACGGCTAAAGATTCTTTTTTTAGTCTGCCTCCATTGCAAGTGGAACAGACTTTTGTATTCATAAAGGCTTCTGCCCAATTACGGATATGATTCGATGAAGTATTATCATAATAATGCTGTACATAATTAAAAACGCCTCGGAATTTATTATAATAGGTTACCGATCTTCCGCCGCCCATTTTATATGAGAATGGTAATTTGTCCTCAGATCCATAGAGTAAAATTTTCTTTTGTTCTTCATTTAAGTCTTTCAAAGGAGTATTAAAATCAAAACCATATTTTTCGGCAATTCCTTCTACTTGATTAAAAAACCAAGTTTTACGAGGTTTCCCGAGGGCTGTTATCCCTTCTTCTTTAATACTCTTTTCCCAGTCAGGAATAATTAAATTTATATCCAATTCTCTTCTCTCGCCTAAGCCATCGCAATCAGGGCAGTAACCATACGGAGAATTGAATGAAAACGAATTTGGAGCAAGTTCTTGGAATCCAATTCCGCAATAAAGACAAGCAAATTCTCTACTGAAAAAATTATCCAATTTCCCATCATTAATAATAAGATTACCATTTCCGAAATTTAGAGCTGCTTCTACCGATTCGCTAATTCTACCTCTCGCCTGCTCGTTTATTTTAAGCCGATCAATTACGATCTCAATATCATGTGTCTTATAACGATCTACTTTAAGCCCATCGACAAGTTCTAATACTTCACCATCCACTCTCACACGAATAAATCCATCTTTCGATATCTCATCAAAAAGTTCTTTATAATGCCCCTTTCTACCCCTGACGATTGGTGCGAGTATTGAAATTCTTTGATCATTATAATTTGTTACGATAGTATCTATAATTTGATTAGTCGATTGTTTTTGAACTGGTCTTCCGCAGCTATAACAATGTGGAATGCCAACTCGTGCGTAGAGTAGCCTAAGATAATCGTATATTTCGGTTACCGTGCCAACTGTAGAACGGGGATTACCGCCAGTGGATTTTTGTTCGATGGATATTGCAGGACTCAATCCTTCTATCAAATCCACATCCGGTTTCTCGAGTATGTTCAGAAACTGCCGTGCATAAGCCGATAATGATTCGATATATCTTCTCTGCCCTTCTGCATATATCGTATCGAATGCTAAGGAAGATTTACCTGAACCGGATAATCCTGTAATAACAATTAGTGTATCACGAGGTATTTCGAGACTTAAATTCTTAAGATTATGTTCTCGTGCGCCTTTAATTATAATTTTATTTTGTAATTCCATTTAGATACATTTGTAAAAGTTCAATCAGGAAGTTTACTTAATAACCGACCTAAAATCAATTTTATTTATATTGAAAGAGTATGAACGAATTAAATAAATCAATAAAAATTATAACAACAGAAAACGAATTTCGTTTCAAAGAAAAAGGAAGCGAATTTATTTCTTATGCTTTCTATATAGCATCTGAAGAAGAAGCAATAGAAAAACTAAGTTTAATTAAGAAAAAATTTTATGATGCAGTTCATCATTGCTATGCTTATTCTATTAATTATGAAATAAGTAAATATTCTGATGATGGCGAACCAAATGGAACTGCCGGTATCAGAATCTTTAATGCTATTAATCATTTTGGATTAACTAATATAATTGTAATCGTTATCCGTTATTTTGGCGGCGTTAAGCTAGGAGTAGGTCCGCTTGGTAAAGCATATTATTTTGCGGCAGAACAATTACTTTCCGGCACAACTATTAACACTAAAGATGCATACCAAGCATTAGAAATATATTACGATTACGACCAAACAAGTAAAATTCATTATTTGATTAATCAAAACAAAGTCAAAATAGAAAGTATTATATACGATCCCGATCTAAAAATAGTATGTTTGGTATTAATTTCAGAAATTGATAAATTTGTTTCGGAACTTATCGATTTTTCGGGCGGTTCAATCAAGACTAAAATAATAAATGGAATAAAGTACCTTTAAAGTCTTTTATTGCAACTATTTCTTGACAAAGCTGTACTATTTACTTAATTTCTATATTAAGATATTAATCTCCCGATAGTCTTAGTTAATGTTTAATAAATAATTAAATTGAGAAAAAAATGATTTATACTAAAACTGGTGAATATGCAATTAGAGCGATCTTGTTTTTGGCTCGTCAACCAAAAGACAGTTTAATTATGTCTTCGGAAATTGCTAAAAGCGAAGATATTCCATCTCACTATTTAGCAAAAATTCTTCAAAGAATGGCTAAATATGGTTACGTTGATTCTTATAAAGGGAGAGGCGGGGGATTTAAAATTACTGAGCTTGCAAAGAAAAGTTCTATACTCGAAATTGTTGAACGTGTTGAGGGACCTGTCATTAACCTAAAATGCGTTACAGGTCTAAAAGAGTGCTCTGATGAAAGTCCATGTCCGCTACATGATGAATGGGCTGAATTAAGAAATCGAATTTATAATCTCATTTCGAGCAAATCAGTTCAAGAAGTTGCCGAAAAATATTCAGAAACTTTAAGAAAAGCTAAATAATAAAAAAAGCGGCATTAGCCGCTTTTTTTATATCTTTTCTAATTATTACTATTCTTTTCTCTTCACTGTTTTACTCCAAAGCCAATCCCATCTCCGATAGGTAAAATAGTAGAAAACAATTGTTCGTTCTCTAAAAAATAGTTATTAAAATTCCGTATTGCTTCGGTGGAATTTCTATATTTATCAGGTACATCATCAGAAGCTGCATATCCTTTCCATAAAAGATTATCAATAAAAATAACACCATCTCTATTTAATTTCTTTAATGAATAATCAAATAATTTTTCATAGTCTTCTTTATCAGCATCTAAAAAGATTAGATCATAATTATTCTCTAAGTTTGGAATTATATCTAAAGCATCCCCTTTGATTACATTAATTTTATCTCCAAAGCTTGATTCTTCAATATTTTTCAAAGCTAATACAATATTATCATTACTTTTTTCTATTGTATCAATAGAATCATTCTTTCCGAGTGAGCGGGCAATTCGAATTGAGGAATAAGCTATGGCTGTACCGATTTCCAATACATTTTGCGGACGGAAAGCTTGCACTAAAGATTCTAAAAATTCTGCTGATTTCCAATCAAGAATAGGAACATTATTCTTTTCTGCATATTCTTCCATCTTAAGAATTAGTTCATTTTTCTCTTTTCTTAAACTCTTTAAATATTTTATTTGAGATTTATGCAATATACCATTCAAATCTCACCTCTTTATTTCAGATACAATAATTTTTTATTTAGTACAGTTCCATTAATTTTTAATGAATAAATATAAGAGCCGGAAGCAATCGATTCACCTAAATCATTAGTTCCATTCCAATAAATATTATTTTTCCCAACCGAAGCGATTCCGGAGAATAATGTCTTAATCTTCTCGCCCAATACATTAAAGACTTCCACTTCTGCATAGTTATTATCTTTTGAGAGAAAAGTGATAAGAGTAGAACCATTAAATGGGTTAGGATAATTTTGAACTAAAATATATTCTTCAGGTAAAACTATTTCTTCTTCGCTTTTTGCAGAAGTTATGATATTAAGTTTTCCGCCATACATTTTATAGCTTTTTTCCGAATTTGCCGGTTCACGCTTGCTAAGACCTTCACTAGATTCATAAGTGAAATAAAAAACAATTGATTCATCATTTACGAATTGAGGTAAATTAGTCGTAAAAACATATCCGCCTTGATAATTCATTGCAATAACTTGCTCAATCCCGCTGCTGCCTTTAAAGTGTAATTTAAGAGTTTGAAGATTCATTTGATTAGGATTCTGAAAAGCTTTTGTAATAACAATATTTCCGTTTGATTCTCTTAAATTAGGGTAAGTAACAGCTTTCAATGCTGAAACAATTCCCCAACCGATATCATTATTAGGAGATTCAGAATTACTTGCCGATTGCATCATTATCTCACGTACTTGAGTGTTTTTTAAATATGGATAGGCAGACATTAAAAGAGAAGTAACACCCGCAGCAATGGGACAGGAAAAAGAAGTCCCGCTGCCATAACTATAATTTCCTGATGTTGTAACACGATACGTATTAGAACCTTGAGCTGCGATCTCAGGTTTTATTCTTCCATCAGAAGTAGGGCCAAAACTGCTGAAATAAGAGACGCCACCTGAACCTGTAACAGAACCAACAGAAAGAATATTATAAGCATCTGCCGGTGTTGTAATATATCCCCAAGAAGTACTTCTTTCATTACCCGCTGAAGTAAAAGTAACAACTCCTTTTGAAAAAGCAATATCCGTTGCTTTAGAAACTAATGAGGTAGAGCCGTTCATATCGGCATAAGAATATGAACGTTGATCTTTATCAAAAGTTGAATAACCTAAAGAGCTGCTTGTTAAATCCACTCCTAGACCTTCCAACCATTCCATTGCTGCTACATAATTATCTTCTTCGATATTTGTTTCAGTTGGTACGTATTCAGTTTTTGCTAATGCAAATTGTGCATTAAACGCCGGTCCAATCATTTCCCCATTTTGAAATCCGCCTATTAATGAAAATACAGAAGTGCCATGACTATCTTGATCCAAAACATCTCCGGTCTCATTTGCCGTAACACCATCTTTTTGTACGAAATCATATTCGGCAATTACATTCCTTCCTCTAAGAGGTGGATTTGATTTCCATCTAAAACCGGTATCTAATAATCCTATAAATACACCTTCACCGGTTATTCCCATATCGTGAACAAATGGAACATCGGATAATATATTTTGATTTAAAGAAGAGCCATAATCATAAGTAAAGTTCGGTGAGGCTTTATCACTTCCTTCAGGAATAGTTCCAATTAGGTAGGAATAATTTGATTCACTTTTTAGGGTTTTTATAATCTCGATTTTTTCAACAAATGGAAGTAGGATCAACTCATTATATTCATCAGATGTCAAAAAAGCAGAAACTGCATTAAACCATTTCAGCACGTGGACAATCTCTATCCCTTTTTTTTCAATCTTGTTAATATATTCGGCATTAATTTTTATATCCGAATAATCTATATAATCTTCGCCAAGAACTTTTTTTCTTCTTTCAATCGCTCTAGAAGAAAGCTCTTTCTCGGCTTCTTTATAAAACTCAGAAGTTTTACTTAATCTATCTTTATAGTCTATCCCCTTGTCTTTGAAATAGATCATATATTTAGTTTGGGCAGAGATGCTTATTGAAACAAAAAAGAAAATAAATAGAATAATTCTTTTCATAAGAGAAACTGTCCTTTCGATAATTTATTTATTATTATATGTAATCAATCATTTATAATCAATGTACTAATTTTGCAAGACGATTTAATTTTACAGAACCTAATAGCTCAAAGAAATCAGAAAATGGAATTGCAGGATTCCAAGACCAATAGATAAAAAATGCTTGACCAACAACTTTATCACGAGCTACAAATCCCCAAAAACGGCTATCCAAACTGTTATCACGATTATCACCCATCATAAAATAATAATCTTTAGTTATTGTGTAACTTGTTACGGGTTTTTTATCAATTAAAATCTGATCGCCTTCAATAGTTACAACTCTTCTATCATATTCTCGATCAATAATAGTGCGCCACTGCTCGACATTACTTTTATTTAATGGGATTACTTCCCCTTTCTTTGGGACTACAACAGGTCCATAATTATCTTCATTGAATTGAGCACCTGATGGAAAAATACGTGGATTTGTAACAGTCGCCGGCATTGCATTAGAATTTAGATATTGTATATGAACCGGAATATCTGCTTCCTTCCCATTTATAAAAACTACTTTTTCTTTAATTACAATCGTATCACCCGGTTCGCCTATTAATCTTTTAACATAGTTATCGATATTAACCGGTTTTAGCTCGTCTTTATCACCCGGAAATTCAAAAACAACTATATCACCTTTCTCCGGTTCTCTAATAGCTGGCAACTGAAAATATGGAAGTGCAATATTTGTAAATGGAATACTTCTCGGAGATGATGATCCATAAAGAAATTTATTTACAAATAGAAAATCTCCTACCATAATGGTTTTTTCCATCGAAGGAGTAGGCACTCGCGAAGTCTCAATTATAAATGTCTTTAATATTAATGCTGCGATAGCTGCAAAGAATAAATTTTTCAAAAACTCAAGAAATTTTTTGAATTGAGTTTTTGGTGTTTCATTTGTTGTCATAGAATTACCAAATTCCTTTAGTCATCAATTTGTAAAACAGCTAAGAAAGCTTCCTGAGGAATTTCAACATTACCTACTTGTTTCATCCTTTTTTTGCCTTCCTTTTGCTTCTCTAATAATTTTCTTTTTCTTGAAATATCACCGCCATAACATTTTGCGAGTACGTTCTTTCTCATTGCTTTAATATTAGTTCTTGATATTACCTTAGCACCAATGGACGCTTGAATTGCAATTTCAAACATCTGCTTTGGAATCAAGTCCTTTAATTTTGTTGTAACTTTTCTACCCCAATCATAAGCTTTCTTTTCATGAACTATCATAGATAGTGCATCGACCTTTTCTCCGTTTAGCATAATATCCAATTTCACTAGATCAGAAATCCTATATCCAATATATTCATAATCGAATGAAGCATATCCTCGTGAAATCGATTTTAATTTATCATAGAAATCAAAAATTATCTCCGATAAAGGGAATTCAAATTGCAAATCCGCACGTGTCGGATCTATATAAGAAGTATTTATATATATACCTCTTTTTTCAATCGCAAGCTGCATTAAGTTCCCGACATATTCGCTCGGAGTTACGATTTGTGCTTTTACATACGGTTCTTCTACATGGTCAATTTCACCAAGAGCGGGCATATCGGCCGGATTATCTACTACTACCTTTTCCCCTTTTTTATTTATTACCCAATACTCAACGTTTGGCAAAGTGGTAACGATAGATTGATCAAATTCTCTTTCCAAACGTTCTTGAACAATCTCCATATGGAGCATACCCAAGAAACCACAACGGAATCCAAAACCAAGAGCAACCGAAGTCTCGGGAGAATAGGAAAGAGCGGAATCGTTTAGCTTGAATTTCTCTAATGCATCACGTAGGTTCTCATATTCATCTGTATTTGTAGGGTAAAGTCCGCTATAAACCATTGGCTTAATCTCTTTGTAACCGGGTAGCGGATTTTCTGCTCCATTACGTGCATGTGTAACTGTATCTCCAACTTTAGAATCGGCAAGATCTTTAATTCCGGAGATTAAATAACCGACATTACCTGCTTGTAATTCTCCGGTTCTAATTCTACCTAATCGAAGTGTTCCCACTTCCTCAGCTAGATATTGATTGCCATTTACAAAATAGCGAATTTGGTCTTTTTCTTTGAGCTTACCATTAAATATACGAACGTAAGAAACCGCTCCTCTATACGAATCAAATACCGAATCAAATACTAAAGCTTGAAGAGGAGCATTTTCATCACCTGTTGGTTGTGGTACCTTTGCTACAATATCTTCCAAGATCAGATCAATTCCGGCTCTTGTTTTAGCACTTGCCAAAATTATATCTTCATCCTTGCATCCGATTAACTCAATGATTTGATTTTTTACGACATCAACCATAGCACTAGGAAGATCAATTTTATTTATCACCGGAATGATCTCTAAGCCCGCATCGATCGCCATATAAAGGTTACTTATTGTTTGAGCCTCAACACCCTGCGCTGCATCAACAACTAAAATAGCACCTTCGCATGCAGCTAAAGAACGAGAGACCTCATAAGTAAAATCTACGTGTCCGGGAGTATCGATCAGATTAAGTATATATGAATTTCCGTCATTTGCTTTATATTTCATCTGGATTGCGTGGGATTTGATTGTAATACCTCTTTCCCTCTCCAAATCCATGCTATCTAAAAGCTGCTGCTTAGATTCGCGCTCGCTAACGGTTTTTGTGTATTCGAGTAAACCATCAGCAATAGTTGATTTCCCGTGGTCTATGTGCGCAATTATGCAAAAGTTTCTTATTAATTCCATATTCCATCTTAAATTTAACCAAGTAATATAGGCATAGAACTTGCTAAATTCAATTTAACTTGATGCTCATTTTTACTATTTTAGTTAATTAAATAATTTAATTGTCTGAAAAATGAAAAATCTCTTTATAATTCTATTCCTATCCTCTTTTATCATATATGGACAGGGTAAAAATATTGCTTTGATATCCAATATCGAATCAGGCAATAATGATAATTTACAAAAGTTAAGCGTACTTATCGATTCATTAAATAGCAGAAACGAGATTGACTATTTAATAATAACAGGCGATTTGTCATATACTAGTGATAACAGTGATTATAAACTTTTAAATGAATTATTGAACACACTTGAATTCCCCTACGCAATCTTAGCGGGGGGAAATGATAACAAGAACTATCCTTATGACTGGACAGATTATTTCGATAAAATTGAAGGAGATAATTTATTAATTGAAACCGACCAATTCCTGATTGCAGGAATAAATGGTTATCTACCATATTCTGAATACCAACATTTTTCAATTGAGAATCTTACTTGGTTAGGAAGCACATTGAAAGATAATGGGAAAAATCGTGCAATAATTTCTATTCTACCTTTTCCTCTCTCCGGCTCGTTTTCCAATAAGGAGAGCTACTTATCAATATTGAAGAATAATGGTGCTAAAGTAATTATTCAGCCGACACAAGGAAAAAGCTCGAGTGAAATAATTGGAGGTATTAGAGCTATATCTCTTCAAGATGGTTTTATCGATTCTAAAGGAAATATATTTTATCATAAAATGTCTTTGGATAATAATTTTGCTTCATTTTCAAAAATTACGATTGAAGGCAATGAAGAGGATATTGAGAATTTCGATCTATCAATCGATATTCCTTCTACAGAACTGAAATCTCCAACTCAAGAAGAAAAATTAGCTGAATCATTATTGCAGATAGAGACAAATACTTCCACTTATTCTCGACCAATTAGAACAAAAGATAAGATTATTTCATTTTCAGAAGAAGGAATCATAAGCTGCTATGATACAACCGGAAGACAGAAATGGGAATATGATTCTTATGGAAATTCCCTCTCCTCACCCGTGTCCGAAAATGGGATTGTAACAGTTGCTAATCTAAATGGAGACCTCTCAAGTATTAGTCAATTAGAGGGAGAACAAATCCAGACAATCGGTTTTTCTGAGCCGATTATTACAGATTTATTGACTATCGAATATAAAGGGAATAAAGAATTAATGATTCCCAAATTGACCAAATCAAAAACGGCAATAGTTTTTGGCTCAATCTCCGGCAAGCTTTCTTGTTATGATTTAGAAACCCTTCAAGAATATTGGGTTAATAATTCTGCTAAAGATTTAATTCTCAATAAACCATTGAGCATAGATAATAAAATTTTCTTTACGAGCCGAGATGGGTTTCTATATTCGATAGATTCAAGAAACGGATTAATGATATGGAAATGGAAAGAAGGTAATACTAATAACGTAACAGATGGTTCGCCCCTTACTGACGGAACAAAGATTTTTGTAGTATCCAAAGACGGTACTCTTTCAGCAATAGATTTATTACTTGGCAAAACCGAATGGAAACTAAGCAAACATAACATAATTGATAAGATCGCAATTGCTTTAGATAAAAAATATATATTCGCAAAATCGAGTGCGAATAAAATTTTGATGATTAATTGCGAGAAGGGAACAATTGTTAAAGAGATTAGGTTGAATTTTAATCTTGATAATTATCCTTCCGATATTTTACAAAATGAAAATGCTGTTTATTTTTCTTCGGGAGAAAATCTCTATTCAATAGATAATAAGTATAGAGTGAATAAAATATTCTCCAATAAAAATGGAGTAATAAATTTTTTGGAATTATTTAATAACAAAATAATGATCTCTGACTTAAATGGACGTATAACAATAATTAATGAACCTTAAGGAATAATGTGAAACAATTTGATGGAATTATTTTTGATATCGATGGGACTCTAACTTCTACATTCGATTTAATTTTTGCTTCTTTTAATCATGTAACCGATAAATATTTTGGAAAGATTTTTACTAACGAAGAGATACAAAAAGAATTTGGACCGACTGAAGACGTTATATTGAAAAAATGGTTTAAAGATAGATATGATATTGCAAGAGAAGATTATTATAAATTTTACGATAATAAACATCATGAGATGGCGGATATCTTCCCCGGGATGCCGGATTTATTAAAACAAATTAAAGAAAAGAATATTATACTTGCCACTAATACCGGCAAAGGTAGAGATTCATCCATAATTACATTAAATAAAATCGGGGTCTTCGATTATTTCGATGAAATTATTACGGGCGATGAAGTAGAGAACCATAAACCTGCGCCGGATGGCATTTTTCTTTTTTTAGAGAAATATAATCTCCCAAAAGAAAAAGTATTAATGATTGGGGATTCATGGGTGGATATTGCAGCAGCTCAATCAGCAGGCGTTAAATCGGCAGCAGTTCTATATGATGAATATTCTAATAAGGATTTTAAAAAATATAAACCCGACTATTCATTTCATACAGTTGGAGAGTTAAGCAAATTTATTTTAGAAAATATCGAATAGTTTAGAAAGATATTGGATAGATTAATGATATCCGTGGCTCAATTCTTTTCTGAGGCTTGTAACCGATAATATTATCTAAGTCATCTCTAATTGGTGTAAAGTTCCAATTATATACGATTGATGCGAGTAAAAATGGATTGATTTTATATCCTAACTCTGCAAATAGATATGAATGTTCATCAGTCGTAAAAAGATCACCAAAGTTTCCAATATTAATTTTGTCATAACCTACATTAAAAAGAAACTGCATTGATTCAGGAGCTAATTGTCCTCGAAGGTGCAATATTCCGCTGTTACTAATTCGATCAAGTTTTTGAAAACTTCCTAATAATTTGAATAAGCCAAGCGCACTTCCGTACAATTCACCATAATAACCGTTGCTTTGGTCGTTGGCAAATTCGAGTTGTTGAACTTTACTTTTAATAGCCCCGGTATTCTTATTCAAATTAAATCTTTCGACTTCATAAAGAGCGTTAAAATAAGAAGGAATATAATTATCGCCATTGAACTGTCTTTCTATTTTTGCTTTTATATCAAAAATACCTAATCCATTAAAATCAGCTATTAACCCGATTGCTAAACCGGAACCGAAATTAATTATTTTATTAAAATCAGTATATAAGTCTAAATCAATAATATCATTATTTAGAAGAGGAAGTCCAATATCAAATCCAATGAAAGTTAAGCTCCCTTTGTCATTAGTAGGTTTTAATATATCAATATCGGGATAAAAAGTTGCTTCTAAAATTCCGGCATTTTCATTCATATCAGTTGCAATCGAAATACCGGCTTCCAACATTCCAAGAATTGGAGTTTCTTTTAAGTCGGTGAATTGAAGCGGACGGGTATAAACTCTTGCTGCAAATAGTCCTGCTCGTGCAAAATTTCCATAAATAGTTTCAAATCCGAAACTATTAAAATCCATATCGAACTCGAAACCAATCTTCTTTGAATCGAAACTTGTATTGTTATTATATAACCCCACTATTGTGCCATGCCCGATTGTTGCATAATCTAATGCTCCGATTCGAGCATAAACATTATCTCCTTTATGCCCATATCTAATAAATCTGATTATGCTAATATAATCGGACGCCTCATTAAAATTTTCGGATCTTATATTACCATCTGAGTTCCAATCAAGATTAAGGTCAAGACCAAAACCGAAATTTGCGAATTGAAATTCAGGGAAAAAGCGAAGCGAATAATTCGGATTTCCATCGATCCAAGTCATACCGGCCGATCCGCCGATAAAACTTTTATCACCATTCATTAAAAAATATTGTGCATCAATTTTACCGACACATAAAAGGAGAATTACTAAAATTATTTTTTTCATATCACCGCATAATTACAAGTTTATTTAATGAAGTAACAGATTCATTATTTTTAATCGAAATTAATTTGTACAAATATACACCATTTGCCAAAACTTCCCCATCTTCATCTTTGCCATCCCAATGAATTCTATTAAAATCATTTTGTAGATCGGAACTAGATAATTTTATTTCTTTAATTTTTCTTCCTGTAAGTGTGAAAATATTTATCATCATTTCATCCGGAATCTGAGTGAGCTTAAATGTGAAATAAGTTGCATCACTAAAAGGATTTGGGTAATTATATACATTATGAATTTCTAAAGAATTAGTAACTTTAAAATTTTTCCGCAATACCCATTCTTTTGAGTTGATTAAATGACTTTCTTTTAGAGAAAATTCTAAAATATATTCACCATCATCCAATTTTGGTTGATAATTTATATCCACCATAGGGTATGTAAGAAATTCATATTTTATTTGTGGATCATTTAGATGAATTTTTTTTCCATTTAGTTTTATTGAAATTAATGAAGTATCATCCATTATTGTATTGTACTGCTCCAACACTTTCAAATTTATATTTGGATTACTGCTTACATAGTCACCATCGATAACTTCATTGCCATCAACTTTCAAATCGAGTTTAATAATCAATGGTTCTAAATAAAAATGAACTTCCTGCATCAATGTATTATTGTCTTTATATAATTCAGCAATTTTATTTTCAGGATCGATATCAAAGAATAGAGTTTTTTTGCCCGGTTGAATTGTAGGAAGATAAATTGAGAATATACCCTGCTTTGCTGAATAAGGAGATATTAAAGGAATTGTAGTTTCAAAAATTCCTTCCGTCTTACCGTTTTCATCCAAGACAGAGCATTTTACTAAAACATTTTCTGCTTTTACCTCTCCTATATTAGCTAATCGAAATGAATAAGAATTTCCATTAATTATTTTTAGTGAGTCTCCCATTAATTCCTGAAATGTAATATCAAAAGTTAATTCGGGACAAGATTCATATTTTGCTGCAATGGAATAGATTTCAGGTGTCGTAGAAGCATCTTCACTTGTTAATTGAGATACTAATTTTATGTAACGATATTTCTTTGAGTCAATATCGGAG
>Ga0209643_1001358_pt1 | contig 23752 bp, 22 predicted proteins | sample AutmiccBRH37_all_FD_187383 | JGI IMG/M metagenome (GOLD analysis project Ga0209643, IMG submission 187383) | Deep subsurface microbial communities from Mt. Terri, Switzerland - Autotrophic microbial communities BRH/37_all (SPAdes) (version 2) | ecosystem: Environmental > Aquatic > Deep... | reverse complement strand
GTGAGGTAAGAGCTCACCAGCAGCTGGGTGACCAGCTGGCTTGGTAAACCCCACCCGGAGCAAAGCCAAAAAGGAGGAGGAAGACGCTGCCCGCCGACTCCTCGGGTAGGCTGCTAGAGGTAGCAGGTAACTGCCACCCAAGATAGATGATCATCCAGCGGTCGACAAGGACCGCGGACAGAATCCGGCCTACAGGCCTGCTCGCTGGACTACATTTACAATGAGTGGAAAGGATAGGCCCAACCCAAAGTGGTTGGGCTTATCCTTGCAGCGTCCTGGAACACGCCCAAGCCCATCTGACTGTAGTCTCGGGCACATGTGGGGTCAATCTCGCTGGAAACGACAAAAGGTGGAACCCTCATTAAGGCGTTGCCTCCACTAATGATCTCCCTCTCCAGTTAGCAGAAAAACTACTACTTTTGTCTGAAGGAATCTGTACCCTCGCGGAGAACCTTCTATATGATGTTTAATATATTACGCAGAACATATTTCATTTAAGGTCTCGGAGAGAAGGTCTTTATAGAAGTAGGAAGGGGTTAGGTAGCTGTGAGACTAGGCAGGAACCGTTACTCGTTAGTAATTGCTCTAACACTTGCGCTAATGATAATGATCAGTTTGGCTGGGTGCAGGACTCCAGAAGATTCGAGCGGAGGTCCTACTGGGGGCGAACTGACACCGCAGGAAGGCGGAACACTGGTTGTTGCTTACTGGAGTGACCCGATTAGTTTCAACCCTGACATGAAGGTTGACGACGCTGGCTATGGGATCTACCCTAACATCTTCAATCAGTTAGTGACTTCAGATGCTGATTTCAATGTTATCCCAGACCTGGCCAAGGATTGGGAGGTCACGAATGAAGGTATGACCTACACCTTTTTCCTTAGGGAAGGTGTAACGTGGCATGATGGAGAACCCTTCACCTCTGCTGATGTCATGTGGACGTTAGCGACAATCATTGAAGAGGGCGGATCCGCCTCCGACAGTCTGTCGATAATCGACACAATCGACACTCCTGACGAGCACACAGTAGTCATCACATTGAAGGCGGCCAACGCCCCGTTCATGAGTTTCTTGGCTTATTATGGCACATACATCATGCCCAAGCACATCTATGAGGGTACTGATTGGGCTGAAAACCCAGCCAACCAGGACCCTGTTGGCACAGGCGCCTTTAAATTTGTCGAGTGGGTAAAGGGAGACCACATAACGCTAGAGGCCAATGAGGATTACTGGGGAGAAGGTCCCTACGTAGACAGGGTTGTCTACAAGATAATTCCTGACGCCAGTACCGCGCTGCAGTCATTCTTGGGTGGCGAAGTAGACATCAATAAGAACCGTGCGCCGTTAGCACAGATTCCCGCATTGCAGAACAACTCCAGTGTTACGGTAAATGTGACATCAACGCCTGCCCGCTACTATGCAGCCTTTAACTTGGCTGACAAGGATAGGCCGATGGCAGATCTAAAGGTGCGCAAGGCCATTGCTCTGGCTGTTGACAGGCACCGCATCGCTGAGCGGGGTTTGCAGGGATTTGGCAGCGCGGCTGAGGGCTTCTACACACCAGCCATTACCTGGGCCTACAATAACGAGTCAGTTCTACCGGATCAGGACCTAGAGGCAGCCAAATCCCTGCTGGATGAGGCTGGCTATCCCGCACAAAAGGACGGGATACGCTTCTCGATTGTCCTACCATACATGACAGGTCAGTCCTATGGAGACATGGCGGCCCTGATTAAGGATGACCTTGTAGCAATCGGAATTGATGTGGAACTACAGGAGTTGGAGATATCAGCCTGGATGTCTACGGTTCTGAGTAATAAGGATTTCGACCTCACGCTCCTCAATGGTACTCAGGGTCCCGATCCGGATAATCTGCGCCTGCGTATAGGCACTGGCGCCTATGTCAACGCCTCCTCTTACAGCAATGATGAAGTCGACCAGTTGCTGGAACAAGGAGCCATTCTGCCGGATCCGGCTGACCGCGCTACCTACTATAAGCAGGTACAAGAGATCATGGCCGAGGAACTGCCAATTCTGCCCCTGGCCGAGGCAATGTCAGTCTATGTCTATAAATCCTACGTGCACGGCACGCCTGACAACGAGGCAAGAGGCCAGGTGCCAGACAATAACTACAGTTTGGTCTGGTTAGAGGGTTTAGATAAGTAGAAGCTAGCTGAGAAAACGGAGGTACTCCCTTTCCGCTGCTATGTCAGGGGAACGGGAGTACCTTCACACCCCCATAGACTGCAGCCGGTGTGGTACTCGGGTAAGCAGCCCCCCCGTTTAAGATCGGACAGCAAAACCAGAATTCAGACTTTAGAAAGGGGGACTAGGATTGTTACAGTTCATTATTCGCCGCCTGATTGGGTTGGTTGTTATTGTATTCATCGTAGTTGTTCTTAATTTTATGTTGATGCACCTTGCGCCAGGAGACCCGATTTCTATCCTAGCTGGAGTTGATCACCCATCGCAGACCATGGTAAATCAGCTACGGGCTAAATACGGACTCGATCAACCGCTGTCAGTTCAGTTTAAGCGTTATGTTGGCAACTTGCTGCATGGGGACCTTGGGCGCTCAATAATCTACGACCAACCAGTAAGCAAGCTAATTGGCCAGCGTCTTCCTCCAACATTGTTGTTGACGCTGACTGCGGCAGTGGTAAGTTTGGTTCTTGGTATACTCTTGGGTACGTGGAGCGCGACGGAATTGGGCAGTCGGTTCGAGGGCGTCATTTCAACGGTATCCTACACGTTTTATGCCATGCCAGCTTTTTGGCTGGGCCTCATGTTAATGCTGGTCTTCTCTAGTATTCTCGATATATTGCCTACATCAGGTATGACTAGCTCGCGGCACAGTTACGTGGGCTTAATGCACTGGCTAGATGTGGCTAAGCACCTTGTTCTACCTGTCACGACCTTGATCCTGATTGAAACCCCTGTTTACTACCGGATTACAAGGACTAGTATCCTCCAGTCCATAAACTCAAACTTTGTCACCATGCTCACGGCCTCCGGCATGAAAGAGAGTACAATCTTCAACAAATATGTGCTCAAGAATGCCATCTTGCCAACTGTCACTATGTTTGGTTTGCGGCTTGGCTATGTGATCACTGGTGCCGCGCTGGTTGAGATCGTTTTTGCTTGGCCGGGGATGGGTCGGTTAACACTTGACGCAGTTTTCAGACGTGATTATACACTGCTCATGGGAGTCTATCTGGCTGTTAGCATCTCAGTAGGTCTAATGATTCTTATTACCGATGTTGTGTATGCTTACATTGATCCCCGCATTCGCTATGAGTAAGCGAGCCCAGAAACCCGGGTTGTATCTAGGAAAGGATGCATGATACGATGTCAAATTCGCGACTTCCACGTCGGGAGAGCGTGTCGACTCAAGAAGTGCGGCAGTCCCTGATGCGCCCACTCAATGAACGCTTCATTAAGACCTGGAGGATATTCTGGGGCCATCGCCTTGGACGGGTGGGATTTGTAGGGCTATGCATTCTGGTTCTGATTGCTGTTTTTGCCTCATGGCTGGCACCGTACGGCCAAAGCGAACTCACTGCTGATGCTCTGGCAGCACCAGGCGCCCAACACCTTCTGGGCACCGACCACCTCGGGAGAGACATCCTGAGCCAGCTACTCTATGGTTCGCGAATCTCCCTGATGGTAGGGTTCACCTCCGCTTTCATCTCTGCATTCATTGGCGTTATTATTGGGGCGACTGCTGGCTACTACGGGGGGTGGGCCGATGAATTGCTGAGCAAGGTCACCGATGTGGCTCTGATGATGCCAGTCTTCTTTCTGATCCTGCTGGTACTGACGCTATTCGGGTCTAGCCTGCTCTATGTCATGATCATTATTGGCTTTACGATTTGGCCGTCTAATGCGCGATTGATGCGCGCTCAGGCCTTGACCTTGCGCGAGAGGACCTTTGTCAAGGCCTCAAGGTTGCTGGGCGAAAGCAATCTAAATATTCTTTGGAGACATATCATCCCCAATGGTCTCCAGCCTGTGATTGCTAACACCACCCTACAGATGGCAGGCGCAATCCTTACTGAAGCCAGTCTGTCCTTCATTGGCCTTGGGGACCCAAATTTAAGCAGTTGGGGGCGGATGATATTTGAGGGTCGGGGCTATTTGACTATGGGTTGGTGGGCTACTCTGTTCCCCGGTTTTGCCATTGTCATTACTGTCCTAATATTGTACTTTGTTGGCGATGGCCTAAACTACATCATGCAGCCAGATAGACGTTCCGGGGGGCTATCATAGTGGGCGTACATGCAGATACCAGTCCTCTACTAGAGATCAATAACCTGTGTGTTGACTACCTGCTAGATCAAAGCCGGGATGGTAAAGAGAGGTTGCGCGCTGTTGACCATGTCGACCTTAGAGTTCGAGAAGGTGAGTCTTTAGGTATTGTAGGGGAGTCTGGGTCAGGAAAGAGTACCCTTGCTAAGGCCATCTTGAGGTTGCTTCCCACTAACGGGAGGGTTAGCGGTGGCGAGACCCTTTACAAAGGACGCAACATCTATGCTCTTACGCGTGAAGAGTTCAGACGGCTACGTTGGGCGGAATTGGCGGTGGTTTTCCAGCAAGCCATGAACAGTTTGAGTCCCGTACATACCATTGAGCAACACCTTGTAGACATCTATCGTGTGCATAACCCTGGCGCCAGTCGGGATGAGGTCAGGGAGCGGGGGTTGGAACTGTTATCTGTGGTAGGTCTTGACAAGCAGGCGCTTCAGAGCTACGCTCACGAGCTCAGTGGTGGTATGCTTCAGCGCACTATGATTATGCTAAGCCTCATTTGTGCCCCCAGTTTGCTTATTCTGGACGAGAGCACAACGGCGCTGGACGTAATAACGCAAAACCAGATTCTTGATGAGATTTCCCGTCTCAAGGAACAGTTTGGGCTGACCACAGTCATAATCAGTCACGATATCTCAACAGTTTCGGAAACCGTGGATAGAGTGGCGATAATGTATGGCGGGCGCCTGATGGAAGTGGGGTCAGTGGACCAAGTTCTGCGAAAGGGTGTCCATCCGTATTCACGAGCGCTGGTGCACTCGTTCCCATATCTTGGTGACACACGCCAGCGTATTGAGGGGATTCCCGGGGCACCGCCCGACCTTACCAAGGAGCATAGCGGTTGCATTTTTGTGGAGAGGTGTCTCGACAAGAGGGAAATCTGCCACCAAGAAGTGCCCCCTCGGGTTGACGTGCAGTCGGAGCACTATGCCTTTTGCCATTACCCTGTCGTATGTCAGCGGGAGGTACAATAACCTATCAAACCGGCACACAACATGAAATGCGAGGGATGGGTCATGAGTGACAATCTTTTGCTGAAAGCAGAAAACCTGAGAAAGTGGTATGCCGTAGAATCTGGGATCAACAAACTTCTACCGGGTGGCTACCGGTCATGGATTAAGGCCGTTGACGGGGTTGACCTGGAGTTGGGCCGTGGAGAAGTTCTCGGCCTGATTGGTGAGAGTGGCTGCGGGAAGTCAACTCTGGGTCGGCTGCTAATTCGCATGGAAGAACCCACAGAGGGGTTCCTTTCTTTTGCTGGTCGCGACATCAGTTCACTGGCAGGTGACGACTTAAAGCAGTTCCGGCGTCAGGTGCAGGCTATTTACCAGAATCCCTTTGAGGCTCTGGATGGCCGCTATACAATCGGACGTAGCCTGTTGGACCCCCTGCGTATCCACGGTATTGGCACCAGCTTTGCAGAACGATTTGACCGGATCCTTGAAATCTTGGAGCAAAACGCGCTGGTCCCGGCCGAGGATTTCACCGATCGTTACCCCCATGAACTTAGTGGCGGACAACTTCAAAGGGTCTGCCTGGCCCGGGCAATGCTGCTGGAACCACAGCTCACGATTGCTGACGAACCCGTGTCAATGCTCGATGTATCCGTGCGGGCTGGTGTACTAAACATGTTTCTTGAGCTTAAGCAGAGAGGTGTATCAACACTGTTCATAACCCACGATCTGGGGACCGCTCATTACTTGGCTGACCGGGTAATGGTCATGTACTTAGGGCGCATCGTAGAAGTTGGTGAAGCCAAGAATGTGCTGAACCATCCAATTCATCCATATACGCGTATCCTAGTATCTAACTCACCGAGCCTGCACGGGAAGGGAAACAAGCCGGCAATTCATGTAGTAGGGGAACCTCCGACACCACTAGACCCCATGCCCGGTTGTCGCTTCGAGCCGCGATGCCCGCTTTCAGAGGATATCTGTCGCAAGAAACACCCCCAGTTGCAGGAGATCAGACCTGGGCACATGTCAGCGTGCTGGGCCAATGAGGCAGGTTGGCAAGGGGAGGCAGTTGCAGCCCTAGCAGGGCTTGTGCGCTAGAAACCGTTAGACTCTACTGAAGCAACTGCGAATGACAGGGAAAGTTTTCGGTTTTACTTTGAACACCAGGCTTGGAGATAGGGGGAACAGAGTCGATGATAAAAAACGCCGCAACCGATATCAAGAAAGTTCTGTTTGAGAAGGCTATAGCTGCTGTCCCTGATTATCAGGAGTTTTTAACTGTTGATGAACTGAATGCTTCCAGCCGCCGGCTGGCCGAGGAGTACCCGGCAGTTGTCAAATATGAAGAGGCCGGACAGACGCGTGCAGGAGACCCCATTCCACTTCTTACCATTGGTGACGGGCACCACAGCGCACTGCTGTTTGGTTGCCCGCATCCCAACGAGCCCATCGGGGCGATGATGCTTGAGTTCCTTTCCTGGGAGCTTGCTGAGAATGATGCTTTACGGGAAGAACTGGACTTTACCTGGCATATAATCAAGGTAGCAGACCCTGACAGCACGCGCCTTAACGAGGGTTGGTTCAAGGGTCCCTTTACTCCTACGAATTATGCCAGGCATTACTACCGTCCGCCAGGCGAACAACAGGTTGAATGGACTTTTCCTATTAAGTACAAGAAGCTAGACTTTCAGTCTCCCATGCCTGAAACAGAGGCGCTGATGCGTATCATCGATCGGACCAAGCCACTGTTCTTGTACAGTTTGCATAATGCGGGCTTCGGCGGTGTGTATTTCTACCTGTCAGAAGCGGCCGCGCCAATGTATGATTTGCTTCACTCATTGCCTAGAGACAGAGATCTGCCGCTAAACCTTGGCGAACCGGAGATGCCTTACGCCAAGACCTTTGCGCCAGCCATTTACTGGATGCCTGAGTCGGAGCAGATCTATGACTATTACGAGGAGTATTCAGACAAGGACCCCCTAACCTTGATGCCTGTTGGCACTTCCAGTTACGATTATTCGCGGCGGGTTGCCGATACCTTCTGTATGGCCTGTGAGATGCCTTACTTCTATGATTCTCGCGTTGCAGACACATCAAAGACTCAGGTTACGCGGCGAGAGGCCCTCATGGAGAACATTGCCGCTAGCTATGACCGACAGGAGTTTCTCTACGACATGTGGGATAGGGTTGAGCCACTGTTATCACGGGATACCCCCTTCTCTGATTTCATGCGTTTCATGGCCAGTTTCATGCGGGGCAATTTAGAGGCCAAGGACAACTGGGTGCGTTCCGCAGACGGACTGGACCAGCACGCCACTGTAGCACAGCTGTTCGATAACCGAGAACTGCCGGCTTTCTACAACTTGTTGACGGTGGGGACATTCATTAGGATGGTTGAAGCTGAATTAGCATACCGTGGCCATGAAGAAGAACGCACTGCCGAGCCTTCAGAGCCGATAACTGACACAGACAGCGAGAGTCTACGTCAACTGCTTGAGTTGCGGTCTAAGCTGATGGCTTACTTCGATGAGCATTCTCAAGCCACTGAGGAGAGCTTTGACTATAAGGTCATACCCATTCAGAAATTGGTGCAAGTCCAGTTTGGCAGCGCTCTCTACATGATGGACTTTGCTCAGCGAAAACACTCAGACTCGTAAGGCTTAGGCCCGCGAGGTAACGGCGGAAGCTGCGATTGTAATGGTTTCGCCTTTGGCTGATGTCTTGGGCTCAGTGGAATGTGAGTGCCTTTGTGACGGCTTTGTTCTTACACATTAATGGAAAGGGGATCGGTATGTCGGATGACATAGCACTGCTTAAGCTGGAACAGGCAAGAGAAGTGCTCCAGGAGTTTGGGCTAGACTGCTGGTTAATGCTTGCCCGTGAGACCGGAATGCTAGGTGAGGGAGATCCTAGCTTGAATCTTTTAGTCCCTACGTCAGTGGTAGGGTTAAGCGCGTTTCTGGTAACCAGGACAGGCCAGTTCTACGCTATTTGCGCAAACTACGATGCCAGCATGCTCAAGGCAACGGGAGTATTTGATCGGGTTATTGATTATGAACTGGGAATTGACCCTTATTTGCATGATTTACTCGAGGAGATCAATCCGAGCCAGATTGGTGTTAACTACAGCCAGGACGATTTCAGTGTCGACGGTTTGTCCTATGGCCTCTATCTGAAACTCCAATCTATCTTGAAGGATACTCCGTATGGCCAGCGTCTTGTTTCTGCTGAGCCAGTAGCGGTCGCAGTTCGGGGGCGGAAGATTGAGCCCGAGATTCAGCGTCTTAGGGCTGCTTCCAGCACAACTCAGGCAATATGGAGCGAGCTAACAGATTTTTTACGGCCTGGTATCAGCGAACTCGAGATCATGGAGTTTGTTCACCAGCAGTGTGAAGAGCATGGCGTTGAGACAGCCTGGGATTCACAATGGTGCCCGGGAATAACGGCCGGTCCACACTCGGAAGGTGGTCACAACAAACCCAGGGCGGACATAAAGGTAGAAGCGGGCACCATAGTATCGATTGATTTTGGCGTAAAGCAGAATGGCTATGTGACAGATTTTCAGCGGACCTGGTATGTTCCATCAACGTCGCAACCCACCCCCCCCCAAGAAGCGGTAGTCGCAGGTGAAACTGTGCGGAAGTCGATTCGAAAAGCCAAGGAAGCGATTCAGCCTGGTATGCTGGGCTATGAGATTGACCAGATAGGACGCAACATCATAGTTGAAGGCGGATACAGGGAGTTTAAGCATGGGCTGGGACACCAAGTTGGGCGTTCTGCTCATGACGGTGCCACCCTGCTAGCGCCGAAGGACTGGCCGCGATATACCACTAGAGCTACAGGTGTACTTGAAGTCGGCAATGTATTTACCCTGGCGCCCAGCGTAGCCACAGAGCTAGGACATTATGGGGGAGAAGAAATGGTGTTGGTGACCGAAACTGGGGCAGAGTGGTTGTCTCCGCCGCAGAGGGAACTGTGGATCACAAGAGGCTGACTCGTTTTACACTATCCGGGGCCAGCCCTTCCCCCTGCCAGTGTCTACTGTGGGAAGGAGATTAGTAATGGTTAGCGAAGAGACGTATTATACATAATATGCCAACAGTAGTCCAAGTTGTAAGCAAGGTCCCTACGCTGACACAGCTTAAGACAATGGCTGCATTTGGCAGCCTTTTGTTTATCGTTGTTTGCAGGGGTTTGGAATCCGTAGGAAAGAACCGGAGGAGGGAAGATGATTGCCGGATAGTGGTGTATCGATTCAGCCAGTTAATAGAAACACACTACAAGATCAGGCTTACGAGGTACTAAAGACAGCCATCATCACAGGACAGCTGGCATCTAATACTATTTATTCGGTCAGATACCTAGCTGAGGAGTTGGGCATTTCAACTACACCGGTGCGCGAAGCGCTAGTCAGGTTGGCGGATAAGAACATGGTTGAGTTTGTTCCAAACAGGGGCTGTCGCATTATTAAGTTAAGCGACAAGAAGCTTGACGAGCTATTCACTTTGCGAAGCTTGCTTGAGTCTTGGGCGATGGCGACAGCAGCGGAAAACCTATCCCCAGAGGTAGCCAAGAAAGCCCAGGCCATTCTGAAGCAAATGGTCGAAGCTGCTCAGGAGTCGGACCTTACCAGCTTTCTGTCTGCTGATATGGATTTTCACCTGCTTATTATGGCAGAAGCGGGAAACGACACTCTGCTTGATATTGTGACTGGCCTGAGAGAACGGACGCACCTGCATGGTCTGGAGAAAATAAGAAGAGAAGGTCGGCTGGTAGAAGTGGCAAATGAGCACCACGATATTTTAGATGCGGTTGCGAAAGGCGAAAGAGAGCGTGCGCACGCGTTGACTTTGGATCATCTGGGCCACACCCGGACTGATTGGGCAGGGGAGTAGATGGCATGTTCAGAGTCCTTGACAGTTTAGATGGCTGATAGTTCACGTTTCACGGTAGTATCAGCAAATTCAGGGTCTCAGGGTCAGTTACATTGGGTACCGGTACCATCCGCGTTTGCTAGGAACACGACCCACCAGGATTATCGCTGGTCCCTTCTTGTGCCCCAGCGAGGCCAGAATCAGGCATAGAAGATAAACCCAACTTACCTTGGTTGGGCTTATCCTTTTATCCTCAGACATAGAGATCGCATGCGGCGGGAGAGCTTGTTTTTTAGCTGTGCATAGACACTAGCCAGTATACACCAGCCAGTATTACCCTTGCCAAGCGGCTCTTTTTGTGCCAAGATGGTCTAATAGCCATCAATCTGAGGAGTTGTGCATATTGAGCCGGAGCCTGGCGATTCTAGCAGCAGTTGTGGTGACTTTCCTGTGGTCGACTTCATACATTCTGAACAAGGCCGCATTTGACGCCGGCGTAGGTCCCCTTACTTTGGCCGGCCTTCGATATTTCGTAGCGGCAATCTCATTGGGATTAGCTCACCTATTACAGCAGAAGGGCCGCCGTGGTCAACAAGGGAGTGTTTCAAGGGGCTCCCACGTTGGTCAGAGTATCTGCTTCTTGGGGTTACTGGTTACATTACGGCACAGGGGCTGCAGTACATCGGGCAATGGTATGTGACTCCCACGCAGACCGGCCTTGTGCTATCCATTGGGAACACACTGTTTGTCATAGCGGTTAGTTCTGTTTGGCTGAGAGAATCCCCGTCATCGAGGGCAGTGGTTGGTATCGCAGTTGCTTTGAGCGCTGTTGTCCTATTCTACTACCCGTGGGCTATTGGCGACACTAATTTACTGGGAATTGCCTTCATCACTCTTTCTTCTGCCGGGTATGCCATTAACCTGACCGCCACTCGGAAGTTAATTGCTGGCCATCGCGCAACCACAGGAAGTTAGTGCTTATTCCAATGGTCATTGGCGCCGCTGGGATGCTTGGAGCTGGTCTCGTGTATGAGCCTCTTCCGGCACTTAATTGGACTATTGCCGTCATAGTGATGTGGCTTGGAGTACAAGTCACCATGCTTGATGTTCTAATCCTTGGTCGAGAGCTTGCGGTTACTCAGATTCTCGCGCTCATCGTTGTAACTATTTCCATAGCCATGGTCCAGCTGGCTCCGGGGCGGAGGCCAGATCTTGAGTCCACGAGATCTGAAACTACTGCAGCGGGAGTGGACTCCACCTAACAACCAGGGGTGGCAAGAAAGAGGTACATACGGGGGGAGGACTCAACATGTGCAGGGCCGCCGTGGGCGCTACAGCCAGGGCCCGTTTCAGCAATGGTTTGTTGGAGTACAGGGTCCAAACCACCAGATTAGTCGAAGGGGATAGGAGAGAATGAGGTGGCTCCTGGGGCGGAAAGCCCTTGGGTTTCTAATCAGTCTGGCCGTCGGTGCCTTTCTCGAGCACGTGAACTCGCATGTCAGTTCTGGTAGCATGCTCTTCGAGTTTCGTTACCCGGGTGTCCAGTTGAGTCACTTTGCCCCTCGTATCGACACCTTCAATCATCAGTTTAACCTCAGTTGTGAGACTCTCGAGAAGTACCCTTGTTTCACGGATTACACGCTCAAACCCTTCATGCATCTCTTGGCGAGTGGCGAACTTCTCATGCATTTCCTGGTGTAGTTTAGCAAACCCTTCATGCATCTCTTGGCGAGTGGCGAACTTCTCATGCATTTCCTGGTGTAGTTTAGCAAACCCTTCATGCATCTCTTGGCGAGTGGCGAACTTCTCATGCATTTCCTGGTGTAGTTTGGCAAACCCTTCATGCATCTCTTGGCGAGTGGCGAACTTCTCATGCATTTCCTGGTGTAGTTTGGCAAACTCTTCACGCATCTCTTGGCGAGTGGCGGACTTCTCATGTATGTCCTTGCGCAGTTCAGTAAACTCCTTCGTCATGTCCTGGCGCAGTTCCCTAATCTCGTGGCAGGGCTCACACATTGCGAACACCTCCTCTTCGTTCCATCTTATTCCATAGACTTCTCGGGCGGCTGGCGGAATCCTTCTCGCCTATCTGGTGCCAGTGATATGGTCTTTGGCTGTGAAATCATGACGTCGCGTCGAGGTGGTTTCCTTGTCGGTTTCAGTCTTCAAGAAGTCCAAGACAGGCAGAGAAGAGATTAGCCTGGTTGAGGTCATCCCTTGACACACCACAGAGGATTGTCTACTATTACATTGGAGTGAACGTTCAATCTAGATGACCGTGGGGGTGGGCTTGTGAGCAAAAGGGATCTTATCCTTGAGACAACCCTTGTACTCGTGAATGAAATTGGGCTCCTGGGAACGACAGTATCCCAGATCTCAAAGAGAGCCAATATCAGTCCCGGGATTATCTATCACTACTTTAGCACCAAGGAAGAGATCATCCACACTCTTTACAAAGTAGTAGAGGAAGAGTTCGTGAAAGAGGCTACCCGGAATAACCCGGTGGATTTGCCTATCCTTGAGTGCTATCAAGAGATCTGGACCAGGGTCTTCAGCTACTGCGTCGAGAACCCCGAGAAGATGACCTATATCGAGGCCTATCAAAACTCCGCTTACTTCAAAGACTGCATATCCACGGCAAGGAACGAATTACTGGAGACACTATCAAAGAAGAATGAGGCCAGCATCACCGCAGGCGAACTAAAGGACCTGCCCATCGAGGCCATCTACGCCATGACCGGCCGGGTGGCGTTAGAGTTAGCGAAACTGCACATCAGAGGAGTCAATCCCCTGAGAAGCCACTCTGTTGAGGAAATGGCGGAATCAGTCTGCAGAAGCATTCTGGCGTGGGAGGTTACTTAGATGACCAGGATGTCAGTTGCCGCCGTTGAGGCAGAGAAGGAGTACCTCGATCGTGTGAGGAAGTATCCCGACCAGGTTATCTGGGCTCACGAAGACTCCGTTCAGGAAGGTTTTGAGTTCTTCGAGTCTGATATCGGCATGCTTCAGCTGGTGAAGGACAAGTTCCTGTCTGTTGGATTGAGAAACATCCCTAGAATGGTAGGGCTGTTTGCCAGGTACATGCCCGATATGAACCGGGGAAGAAATGAGTGCTTCACAGATCTCAACGAGTATCTTGAGGGCCTTGAGGAAACAGGTAAACTGGCCCTCCCAGAACAGAACAGTGCCCTGGACGAGAACTACCCAAACACAGACCTCTGGGAAGGGTTGACAGGCTATGCTTGGAAGGAGTGGGGGGTGACCCTGGGCTTCACTGAACTGGCCAGGCAACTGATTTTCAAAGGCAAGGCCGTCTTGTTCAGGTATGCCCTTGTCTGCATCCAGGAGATGGACCAGGAGAAAATCGATCTAGCACCAAAGCTTGACGCCGGCCAGGAAGTGCAGCGGGTTTATGTCTCACTGGGGCTTGCCGTCAATGACATTGCCCGGTGGCTGCGGCATAACCATGGAGTCAGCTGCCAGAGCAACCACCCGCTGGCCGGCCTGGTGAACACAACGCCGCTGGCCGCAAAGGCGGGGATGGGCTGGCAAGGCCAGAATGGATTGTTAATCACCCCGCAGTATGGTCAGCGTCAGCGGATTGCCCCGATCCTCCTCAAAGACAGACTATTTAAGTTTACAGACAACGGTGACCATCGTTGGATTGAGAACTTTTGTGAGACCTGTAGGAAATGTGAAAGGGCCTGCCCTGTCCAGGCAATCCATCATGAGAGACAGCCAGGGATTGAGAACATCCCCGGGATTGACCAGACAAGGACCTGTATTGACCGCCTGAAGTGCTATCCTCAGTTCAGCAGAACCCTGGGTTGCAGTATATGTATCAAGGTATGCCCCTTCTCCAGGGGGAACGACAGCTATCACACGATCCAGATGTATCGGGTAGTATAGTGACCCGTCACAACCTCTACCTGAAGACGCCAGCAAAGGTCTCTATCGCTGTGTCCCCCTGTTTCTGCCTGCCACAAACCGTACGCGCCTGGTATCCTGGACCTGGTGAACTGTCTCATAGGGGACGGAGACAGATCCATCGGTTCCAGTTCCCTGCATTTAAGTGCCGCAGTTTCAAAGTTGTAACACCAGATTGAGACAGGTAAAGCCGTGCGAGATGTTGAAGGTACGGAGATAGCAGAAAAGGGAGTTGGTGTAGTAGTGGCTTCAGACATTACCCCACAGCAAAACCCGCAAACGCAAACACCTCAAATTGAAAGCCCAAGACGAGAGAAGCGCATAGATATGACCAGGGGCGCCATCATTCCCAAGCTGTTGTTACTGGCGGCTCCGTTGGTGATCGGTGATGTCTTGCAGACCTTCTACAACCTGGCGGACATGTACTGGGTTTCTCAGGTGGGTACAGAGGCCATGGCGGCGGTATCAATCGTATTCCCCACCGCCTGGCTCCTGATCTCCATCGGGATGGGGGTCAGCATTGCCACGGCGACCTTTGTAGCGCAGTTTACCGGCGCCGGTCGGATGGAAGAGGCGAACCTCTATACCGGGCAAAGCCTGACCCTGGCCACCCTGGTGGGTCTCATCCTGGCAAGCCTGGGGTACGCCTTCCGCTACCCGCTTCTCATACTGATGGGGGCCCAGGAGGCTGGTGTTCTGGACCTGGCCGTCTCATATGTTGAGGTCATTTTCTGGTCCGTCCCCTTCAGCTTTCTGTTCTTCGTCTTTCGCGCGGCCCTGCGGGGCGTTGGCGACACAGTTATGCCGATGATCCTTATGGTCTTCTCAACCCTGCTCAACGTTGTCCTCGACCCCTTCCTTATCCTGGGGTGGGGGCCCTTTCCCGCCCTGGGGGTTCAGGGCGCGGCCATCGCCACCTTCATATCGCGGGCCCTGGTAGCCGTAATCGGGCTTTGGGTCCTTTTCAGCGGCTCAAGAGAGATTACCGTCCGGCCAAAGCACCTCAAGCCAGACTTCCCCATTATCCGCCGCATTGTCTTGTTGGGGGCCCCTGCTACCCTTGATGGGGCGGCCCGCAGTACCTCCGCCGTTACCATGGTGGGCATCATCGCCCGTTTCGGGGCCACGGCAACGGCCGCTTACGGAGTGGGTATTCGGTTCATGTCAATTATCTGGACCCTCTCTGGCGCTGTTGGCCAGGCCGCCAACACCGGGGTCGGCCAGAACCTGGGCTCCAGGCAGCCTGAGCGAGCCGATAAGATTGCCTGGTCCGCCACCTTCCTGGACTTTGGCGCCCTACTGGCCGTTGGCGCCCTTGTGGCTTACTTTGCTCCCGCTATCATTGGTTTCTTCAGTGATGACCCCGCTGTGGTCGCTGCAGGAACCCAATTCCTTCGGATTGTCTCCTGGTCCTTCAGTTTCGCCGGCAGCCTCATGGTGATCCAGGGCGCCCTCCAAGGCGCAGGCCGGACAGGGACGGCCATGACCATCTCAATTGCCTCCCGTTGGGGTCTGCGAATTCCGCTGGCCATCGTGATGAGCACTGTTCTCGGTTTCGGGGTCGTTGGGATTTGGTGGGCGATGTTTATCGCCGACGTCATATCTAGCTTGGCGGGGGCCTGGGTCCTCAAGCTTGGCCACTGGAAAAAGGCGGTTATCAATCAGGCATGAACCCTCATGACACCGCACAGGCCAACCGTATCGCCTACCGGGGAGACATCGTCTTCGCGCCAACCCTGGGGGAGCTTGCCGTCTACCCCGATGGATACCTGGTTGTAGAGGGTCGGCTCATTGACCAAGTCTTGTCAGCCAGTGAGGGAGACCTGTTGTACGGCGGGGGCGACCCGTCGCCCGGTGGTGGCAGCGGTCGGATTGTGGACTACCGGGGGAAGCTGATTATCCCGGGTTTTGTTGACCTTCACTTCCACGCGCCGCAGTTTCCCACCCGGGGCCTTGGCCTTGATGAGGAACTCCTCTCCTGGCTTGAAGAGTATACCTTCCCTGAAGAGGGCAAGTACAGTGATATTGGCTACGCTGGGGCTGTGTACCGCCGGGCCATCAAGGAGCTCTGGCGGCAGGGGACAACCAGGGTGGCGGTGTTTGCCACCGTTCACCGCGAGGCCACTGAGATCCTCTTTCGTCTCTTTCAGGAGTCCGGGCTCGGGGCCTATGTTGGCAAGGTGAACATGAACCGCAACGCCCCTTCATACCTGCTAGAAGATACCGAGCAGTCACTTATGGACACCAGGGAGATCCTGGAGCGGTTTTATGGCAGGAGCCAGGCCGGGCTGGTGAAACCCATCATAACGCCGCGCTTTGTCCCCACCTGCTCTCTAGACCTGCTCTTGGGACTGGGCCGCCTTGCTAAGAGCTACGGCGCCTGTGTCCAATCTCATCTCTCCGAGAACACCGGTGAGGTGGAGTTGGTGCGGGGCCTTCATCCCGAGGCGCCGAGTTACGCGGCGGTCTATGACCAGGCCGGACTGCTTGGTCAGACACCAACCCTCATGGCCCACTGCGTTCACAGCACCGAGGAGGAGATTGACCTCCTGCGGGAGCGAGGCGTCTACGCCGTTCACTGTCCTTCCGCAAACAGCAATCTCTCCAGTGGCGTGATGCCTGTACGCAGGTTTATTGACAGTGGCGTCAGGGTGGGACTGGGTAGCGATGTTGGCGCCGGCCACAGTGTATCCATGGCCCGGGTTATGATTTCCGCCATTCAGTCTTCGAAACTGAAGTGGCTCTGGTCAAGCCGCCAGTCAGTCCCCCTCACAACGGCAGAAGCCTTCTACCTGGGAACCAAGGGTAGCGGTTCCTTCTTCGGCAGGGTGGGGAGCTTCGAGCCGGGATTTGAGTTTGACGCCCTTGTCATCAACGACATGGACGACACCACACCGGGTTTTGAGGAAATGCCCCTGTCAGAACGCCTTCAGCGCTTCCTCTACACAGGCGATGAAAGGAACATTGAGGCCCGTTTTGTGGCAGGGAGTCTTGTGGTGGAGCCCTTCTAGACCTTGAGCTTGTTGACAGCTTTAATGACACTCGGTGGATCAATCCAGCTCCACTTGGCCGCTATGCGACCCTCCTTGTCAATGACATAGGCCATGTTGGGGAGGCTGCCGTACATCTTGTGCACAGCCTCGTCCATGTCATCGACCAGAACCTTGGCGGTGATGTCCAGTTCATCGATGCTTCGAAGGGCGTAATCAAGCTTCTCTTCGTAGTTGGTGGGCTGAGGGCAGTCAAAGAAGTCGCCCTCTTCAGGGTGGGGTTCACGGGTGTAGAGCACCAGGAACACGACGTCGTCACCCAGTCCCTCAAATGCCTTCTCCATGGGCGCAGCCTGCGCCCTGAAGGGGGGTCAGGTGTAAGCCCCAAATTCAAGGACCACGACCTTGCCTTGGAAATCGCTAAGAGAGACCTGGTTGTTGTCGGTATCACGTAGGGTGAAGTCCGGCGCCTCTTGGCCAACCTTGAGATGGTCCTCAAACAGGCCGAACTTATTGAGACTGTCGGTATTTGACATGGTCTTGAGGAAGTCAATCTTCTTCATGTCCCGGATGTCCCCGCGGTGACTGGCCTGGAACAGTGCTCGCCGCGCCTTTGGTGACAGGATCAGCCTTACGGCATTGGCGGCGGCTCTAAAGGCCATGCCGACCCTTGAGCCATCGTTAGTATTAGCCATTGTTAGATCACCTCCAACATAATTTTCCCTTACTAGAACCGTTAATCCTGCATGAAGCGGACCTGTGGGCTACTCCGTAATCCCTGGAGGCTTTTCATGGGCTAGTGAATGTTGTAGGATAGTAGTGAAGAATGAGAGACTTGATGGGAAGGGGACTGTTAAATGAAGCGACAGAATCTGTTAGGTTTCATCCTGGTTGGGCTGGGCATCTACTTCCTGCTCCTGAATACTGGGGTTCTGGGTGGCGACTTCTTTCTACTCTTCCTGGCGGCGGCCTTCATTGTGGCCTACTTTGCCCTGGGCAGGAACCTGGGGATGCTGATCCCCGGCACTGTCATTGGCGCCATTGGAACCTTCTCCGTTGTTGAAGATGCGGATATCATTCCTGGGGATGGAGGACCCCTGTTTCTGCTCTTTCTGGGGATTGCCTTCCTGTTGGTCTGGTTGATCCACACCCTCCCCTACGGTGAGGGCTGGGGCGGCAAGAACTGGCCGCTGTTCCCCGGTGGTATCCTGGCACTCTTGGGGGTGGCCTTCTACATTGAGGATAACCTGTCACTGCGGGAGCGATTGACCCCGGTTGCCCCCTACTGGCCCCTGATCCTGATCGCTGTTGGCATCTGGGTGTTGTGGCAGAACAGCCGAGGACGGGGTAGCGCCAAGAGTGGCTTGGAGTAGACTGATTGAGCTCAGGTTTGGCAAGAAGCGGCTCAATGGTTTGACAAGCCGCCCTCCCGCAGGTAGAATCTAGTAGTAACCTGCACTTAAGAATATCGTGATCTGGCAATGATGGGGAGCAGTACTCCTGTCCACAGAGAGTCGTCTCAGCGCTGAGAGGGCGACACCTGGAGGAACCCGCCCCAGAGCTGGCAGCGAAGCTGCAAGGCGTAAGCTGCCCGGAGAGTTGACCGTTACTCAACAGCCAAGAGGGGTTGCCCCGGTGCCAAGTGTGGCGGGCGGCTCAACTGGGGTGGTACCGCGGAATTAGCCCTTTCGTCCCTGAGACGAAGGGGCGTTTTTGTTTTTCAGAACAGGATTAGCAGGACCGGATCAGACGGACAGCTTTAGGACGAGGCAACTGATAGAAGGAAGGATAGGTGGTTTTGATGATGAGAATGTCTGGCCTTTTCGGCAGCACCCTGCGGGAGGTGCCCGCCGAGGCGGAGATACCCAGCCATCAGTTGATGGTCAGGGCGGGAATGATAAAGCGGCTTGCCGCCGGCATCTACAGCTACATGCCGTTGCTTTACCGCACCCTCCGCAAGATTCAGGATATCATCCGCGAGGAGATGGACGCCATTGGTGGCCAGGAGATCAACATGCCTGTGGTCCATCCCGCTGAACTGTGGCAGGAGAGCGGGCGCTGGTATGACGTGGGGCCGGAGATGGCCCGCTTCAAGGATAGAGGCGACAGGGACATGGTCCTGGCCATGACCCATGAGGAGGTCGTGACAGACCTGGTCCGCAACGAGGTCTCAAGCTACCGTCAGCTTCCGATGATGTTGTATCAGATCCAGACCAAGTTCCGGGATGAGCCCAGGGCCCGGGGGGGACTGATCAGGGTGCGGGAGTTCACCATGAAGGACGCCTACAGCTTTCACACGGATCTTGACGGCCTTGATGAGTATTACGAAGAGATGGTTCAGGCCTATCTCAACATCTGCTGGCGAAGCGGCCTCGATGTCGCCAAGGTAAAGTCAGATACGGGCATGATGGGCGGCACTGATGCCCATGAATTCATGTACCTGACGGGGGTGGGCGAGGACAGCATCATTGTATGTAAGGACTGCAGCTATGCCGCCAACCTTGAGGTGGCGGAACATGACAAGGGGCCAGGAGTGACTGGGGGGCCAGACCGCGGCACCGCGCCCAAGGCGGAGCCAAAGGAGCTTGAGGTGGTCGAGACCCCTGGCAAGAACACAATCGCTGATGTGGCCGAGTTCCTGGGTGTCAAGTCCGATGATACGGTGAAGTCTATGGTATATGCCGCTAAGGGGAAACTTGTCATCGTTGTCATCCGCGGCGACCTGCAGATAAGTGAGAAGAAGCTGGTCAAGGCCGTGGGCGACCCGGATGTTCGTCCTGCCACCGACGAAGAGGTGGCGGAGGCGGGCCTGAAGGCTGGTTTCTTGTCACCCGTCAACCTTGAGGGTTTTTGGGTTATTGCCGACGACTCGGTGACCGAGACCCCGAACCTGGTAGCAGGGGCAAACAAGGTGGACCATCACTACATCAACGCGAACTATGGCCGCGACTTCAAGGCCCACTCTGTGGTGGACCTCAGCGAGGTGCAGTCGGGACACCTCTGCCCTGACTGCGGCGGCCAGTTGGAGATGGTGAATGGCATTGAGGTTGGCAATACCTTCAAGCTCGGGTACAAGTACTCTAAGGCCCTGAATGCCACCTTCCAGACAGACCAGGGCAAGGATGAGAGGATCGCTATGGGCTCCTACGGCATTGGTGTCGGCCGCCTGGCTGCCTGTGTCGTCGAACAGCACCACGATGAGGACGGCATCATCTGGCCGATGGCTCTGGCCCCTTACCATGTGGCGGTGGTACCCATTGGCCGCGAGGAGGAGAACTACACCAGGGCCGAGGAACTGGCCAGGGAGATGGAGCAGCGCGGTATCGAGGTGCTGCTGGACGACAGGGACATCAGCCCCGGGGTTAAGCTGAAGGACGCTGACCTCATCGGCCTTCCCATCAGGGTCCTGATCAGCGGCCGCAGTCTAAAGCAGGATGCCGCTGAGGTCAAGCTCCGGGCCGCCGGCGAGGCAGAGCTCATTGCCATGGATCAGGTTATTGACTGGGTTCGGCAGCGGGTCACGACGGAGATTGAGTCCTACCGCGACCGGGCGGTACGGCTTGAGAAGTCGGCCATTCGAAGGTAGAGGCACTTGTCCCGAAATATCCTGCCTATTTTTGCTAACACTAGTACTACCACTAGAACTGTAATTCATGAGAGGGTGATGCTTTGTGGAGGCAACAGGCAAGGTAAGGGCGGAGAACCTGGTGAACCTGCGCTACGCGGATCTATCTGAGAGCGATATCTCCGTTCTGCAGCGGGCAGAGGACGACATCAACAAGGATCGCGCCGAGAAGAAGGTCTTCCTGATGGCGCTCAAAGAGTAAGGAAGCAGAAGGCAAGGAGGCCTCTTGTTAGAGGCCATGACCTTCCCCTGGCCAGGAGGTGTGCTTATTCGAGACGCTGACAAGGAGCCAGGGGAGGGTCGTTTTTGCTCATGCCTCACGCGGAACCTGAAGTCGAGTGCCCCTCACACCCCCTTTCAACCCCTATCAAGGCTCAGAAGTGGTTAATTTTACAGTTGACCCCCAATAAAGTTAATTTGGGGGTTGACAACATTAAGCAAGGGGGTTAGTATGAAGTCAGAACGACCCCCTTAGGGGGGTGAATGGGGTCCAACAAAGGCTTTCAGGGGTTAGGAGGGGGTCACAGTGTTAACCATCATTCGTGAGATACTGAGGGTACTGGTGGCGCCAATCAAGAACGCGCCTCGGCTAATAAGGGCTTAGCGGCGACGACGGAGTTGGATTGATAGAGCAGGCTGGCGACGGTAAAGAAGCGGTAGTTGGAGTATTTCCAGCTTAGAGGGGAGTGCGTTTTCGTGAGTCAAGAGCAGTTAGCGGTTCTAAAGATGCTTGAGGAAGGCAAGATTGGCGTTGACGAAGCAGAGCGGCTGCTGAAGGCGATGGGAGAGGAAAGCGGGACGGGTCAGAGGTCCAAGGGACATTCCCATTCTGGCGCCGACGCCGTTCAGGGCTTTGACTTCAGTTCCTTTGCTGAGAACCTGTCGGAGATGATCTCTAGTGGGCTGAAGGGCTTTGGCATCGGCGGTAACAGCTACAGGTTTGAGGAGGAGTTCACCGGGGAGTTTGACACCGAGGGGCCGGTGAAGATATTCCTACGGAGCACCAACGGCAAGATTGCGGTGAAGGGCTGGAATCAGCCCGGCTACAAGCTGGTGGTTAAGAAGACGGTCCGGGGAGACAATGAGGAAGAGGCCAAGGCCTACGCCGACGAACTGGCGGAGGTCACCACAGGCAGCGATTCCATAACCGTTGAGCAGCGCAAAAGTGGCTGGCTCTCGGCGGGCGTGCGGATTGAGGCCTATGTTCCCAGCTCCCTCCGTTACAACCTTGACCTCAACACCTCCAATGGCAGGATTGGGGTAGCGGATCTGGACTGTGATATCGTGCGCGGCCATACCAGCAACGGTAGGGTGGTGCTGGATAATGTCGAGTCGCCGGACATCCAGGTGCGCACCACCAACGGCACAATTGTGAGCAGCGGCGCCCGGGGTAACCTGGAGGCCAAGACCACCAACGGTAGCATCAAGGTGAAGCCGGCGGAGGCCAGCGGCGAGATAAACTATAACCTGCGCACAAGCAACGGCTCCATCAAGGTTGATGCCCCTACCGGGCCTGAATACGGCTATTATGTTGATGCCAGTACCTCCATGGGCAAGGTTTCCCTGGACATTGGCGAGATGGTCTACGAGAAAGAGGACCGGGCCAAGGTAGGACGCAGCCATGTCATCGCCAGAACAGCGGACTTCGCCAACAAGGAGAACAAGATTAACATGACAATGAAGACATCCAATGGCAGCATAAAGGTCCGGCCCGGGATACTGTAGGACGAAGAGGGCTGATGTATTAACGGCATCAGAGCGGCCAGTGATATCTGAGGCGTCAGAGTTGAGAAGAGCAGAGAGCAGAGAAGAGGGCGGTAACTACCACCGCCCTCTTCTCTGCTCTCTGCCCGGGCGGCGGGTGGTTCAATCTGTACTCAGAAGGGGTACCCCTGTGCTATACTAGACATGTAAGGGGGTCCTGGGCAAGGTGAAGGCCAGGGCCTGAGGAATGAAGGAATGAGGGGTTTTTCTTGGATAGAGGGTTTGAAGGGGTCAAGGGGCGGCTTCGCCAGGCCATTGCCAAGCTGTATCAGGATGACGCTGCCACAGCCAGGGAGCTCACCGCGGAACTGGAAGGGGCTGGCGATGTGGAGGCCCTGCGGCGGCTGATAGAACGCCTGGAGGAGGGTTGGCCTGAACTGGCCCTTGAGACCAGGTGGCTGGTTGAGGAAGACCTGGGCGAAGAGTTCAGCCAGCGCCTCACCGTTGCCGATATCGACCTGGACTCCGGCTTTGACAGTATGAGGCCCATGCGGGAGCGGATACTGGATATCCTGGGTGATGTCAGCGGCAAAGAGATCCTTGACCTTGGCTGTGGGCTGGGGCGATTGAGCGTGGCCCTGGCCAGGAAGGGGGCCAAGGTCATGGCCCTAGATATCTCCCAGGGCATGCTAGACTTTGCATCTCAGCTCGCTGCAAAGTATGGGGTTGACGACAACATGCGGTTTGTCCTGGGTAAAGCGGAGAGACTTGAGCTTGATGATAGCTCCTTCGACATTGTAGTTGGGAGCGGTATCCTTCACCATGTCGATGTTGATCTTGCCCTGGACGAAATTGTCCGGGTACTGCACCCTGGCGGTGAGATGTTGTTTGAGGAGCCCCTGGGCCACAACCCTCTCCTCAATCTCTACCGGGTGATGACACCAAATCTGAGAAGTGTTACAGAGCGCCCCTTCAGGATGGGTGACCTTGGCGCCTTCGCCAGCAGGTTCGACAGGTTTGATCATGAGGAGCACTTTCTCTTCTCCATACCGCTGTTCTTTCTGAAGAAGTTCGCCAGCCATAACTGGGGAGAGCGGATATTCCGGCCCCTGCTTGTGGTGGATGGTTTCATGGTCAGGGCCCTGCCCTTTCTGCGGCCCTGGTGTTGGGTGACACTAATTCACGGTTCAGGGCCCACCCAAGGGGTGCGGCCCGAGGAATAGACGCGTTGAGAAGTTTACTGCCAAGAATGGAGGGGTCTAAGAGATGTACATTGCCAACTTTGTTACCCCCAGGCGCGACGTTGTCCTGGTCCACGCCGGCGAGCAGTGTTCGGCGGCCATCAGCAAGATGGAAGACAAGGGGTTC
>Ga0209643_1001356_pt1 | contig 23769 bp, 22 predicted proteins | sample AutmiccBRH37_all_FD_187383 | JGI IMG/M metagenome (GOLD analysis project Ga0209643, IMG submission 187383) | Deep subsurface microbial communities from Mt. Terri, Switzerland - Autotrophic microbial communities BRH/37_all (SPAdes) (version 2) | ecosystem: Environmental > Aquatic > Deep... | reverse complement strand
AATTCAGCGTTGAAATTCCTGATGATGCGGCCGAAAAAATCGCCACTGTCAAGGACGCGATCGATTTCATCGACAAAAACAAGGGCTAATTGATTTTGAGGTGCTGCCAGGGAAAAGGGCACGCCTCGGGGCCAATGATCGCTAAAAAACTGCAAAGCGGCTCACCGGCCCGGGAGGAATGTCCTGAACCGGTGGCCGTTTTTGATTTCGGGCAGGTGAAGTCCGCAAGGAGAGGCATGATATGCGCCGTGTAGTTGTAACCGGAATGGGCCTGGTAACGCCGCTGGGCGGAGACGTGGAAACGACCTGGAGCAATATATTGGCCTCCAAGTCGGGCGCGGGAAAAATCACGCGCTTTGATGCATCCGATCAGAAATGCCATATCGCCTGCGAGGTCAAGCCAGCCGACCATGAATATGGTTTCGATCCGAATCTTCGCGTGGACCACAAGGTTCAGCGCCAGGTCGACCCGTTCATCATCTATGGTATTGATGCCGCCGGCCAGGCGCTCGAGGATGCCGGCCTCACCGACATGTCCGACGAAGCCAAGCTGCGTGCCGGCTGTTCGATCGGTTCCGGGATCGGCGGATTGCCAGGAATAGAAAAAGAGTCGATCGTGTTGCATGAACGGGGACCGAGCCGTGTCAGCCCGCATTTTGTCCACGGTCGGCTGATCAATCTCATTTCGGGCCAGGTCTCGATCAAATATGGCCTTATGGGTCCGAACCATGCCGTGGTCACGGCCTGCTCGACCGGTGCGCACAGCATCGGCGACGCCGCCCGCATGATCGCACTGGATGACGCGGACGTGATGCTGGCCGGCGGCGCGGAAGCGACCATCTGCCCGATCGGCATCGCCGGTTTCGCGCAGGCAAAGGCGCTGTCCACCAAGCGCAACGACGATCCGACAGCGGCCTCACGGCCCTATGACAAGGACCGCGACGGCTTCGTGATGGGCGAGGGCGCAGGCGTCGTCTGCCTGGAAGAATATGAACATGCCAAGGCGCGGGGCGCGAAAATCTATTGCGAAGTGATCGGCTACGGCATGTCCGGCGATGCTTATCATGTCACAGCCCCGCATCCCGACGGCACCGGTGCCTATCGGTCGATGGAAATGGCGCTCAAGCGCTCCGGCCTGACCACCGCCGATATCGACTATGTCAATGCCCACGGTACCTCGACCATGGCGGACACGATCGAACTGGCGGCGGTCAAGCGGCTGTTCGGGGATGATCTCAAAACCATGTCGATGAGCTCGACCAAGTCGGCGATCGGCCATCTGCTCGGCGGCGCGGGCGCGGTCGAAGGCATTTTCTGCATATTGGCCCTGCGCGACCAGATTGTCCCGCCGACACTCAATCTCGACGATCCGGATGAAGGCTGCGAAGGCGTAGATCTGGTGCCACATTTTGCCAAGAAGCGGAAGGTGAACGCCGTGCTGAGCAACAGCTTCGGTTTCGGTGGCACCAATGCCAGCATCATCATGAAAGCCATCTGATATCATGCGTCGCCTCGGTTGCCTGATATTGGTGATAGCGGCGATTATTGCGGCGGTTTTGGCGGGGAATTTCCTTTATGGCTGGCACGCCAGCGGGCCGCACGAATTCCAGCGCACGATCATCATCAAGTCCGGCTCCAGTCTCGCCATGGCCGCCCGGACGATGGAATCGGAAGGCGTGATCAAGTCCGCCGATGCCTTTTTGACGCGGGCCAAGATATTGGGTGGCTCCGGTCCGATCAAGGCGGGAGAATTTGAAATCCCCGCGCGCGCAAGCAACGCCGAGATTCTCGCTATTCTGCAGGGCGGCAAGACCGTCCAGCGGCTGGTGACGATCCCCGAGGGCATGCCTTCGATCCTTGTGCACCAAAAGCTGATGGAAGAATCCTTCCTGACCGGCGACATTCCGGTGCCGGCGGAAGGATCGGTGCTGCCGGACAGCTACAGCTTCGAACGGGGCGAACCCCGCGCGGCAGTCCTGTTGCGCATGCAAAAGGCAATGCAGGACACGATCGCCGAACTTTGGCCCAAACGGTCGAGCAACACGGTCGTGAAAACGCCCGAGGAAGCCATAATATTGGCGGCGATCGTTGAAAAGGAGACGGCTCTGGCCCGCGAACGCACCACCGTGGCCGGCGTCTACAGCAACCGCATCCGCAAGAATATGATGCTGCAGGCAGACCCGACGATCATCTATCCGATCACCAGGGGCAAGCCTCTGGGGCGCCGGATCCGGCAATCCGAAATCGCGGACGTGAACGACTATAACACCTATGCGATGGTCGGACTGCCCAAGGGTCCGATTGCCAATCCGGGGCGGGCTTCGATCGAGGCCGTGCTCAACCCCGCACAAACAGATGCGCTCTATTTTGTCGCCGACGGCAAGGGCGGCCATGTCTTTGCCGAGACATTGGAACAGCATAACCGCAACGTCGAAAAATGGTTCGCGCTGCGCCGTGAGCGCGGGGAAATGTAGCAGGTCGACATCGTCGCGGCCCATTGCATTGACGAGATATTCCGGCCCGACGCGCCGAAATCATGATTTCCGACGCCAGCCCTGCAACAGCGCCTGCGCATCCTGATCAATATTGGCGATCACCTGCGCCGCCGGCAGCAGATCGTTGATCAGGCCGATGCCCTGGCCCACCGTGATATGCGCCCGGCTATAGTCTTCCAGCCGCACGCCTTCCAGATAGTCCTGAATGGCTTCGTCAGGGTCGGCCCGCAGGCTGGCGACCCGATCCTCCCATTTCCTGTGGATCTCGTTTCTGATCGCGCGAAAATCGAAGGGAGCGGGCCAGTTCTTTCCTCGCAAGATATCGAAAATGCTGCTCCGTGCAGTATCATCGCCGGCGGCGAGCCGCGCGATTTCCTTGGCTTTTTCTGCAGCGAGGGATTCCGCGGTCGCCCACAATCGCGATCCGATCAGCACGCCGTCGGCACCCAGCATCAACGCGGCGGCAAGTCCCCGGCCATCGGCAATTCCCCCCGCCGCCAGCAACAGGGTCTGCGGAGCCTGCCGGGCGAGCCAGTCGGCTATTTCCGGTACCATGGTGAAGGTGCCGCGCCCGTCCAGATCATTCATGCCGTGGCCACCCGCTTCGGTGCCCTGCGCGACGATGATGGCGGCACCGGCATCGACCGCCTCGGGCAGCTGCGCCATCGTCTGGATCTGGCAGATGACCGGAATCGAATAGCTGTGTAACAGGCGGGCGAAGGAGGTGGGGTCCCCGAATGACAGCATGACCGCCGCGGGTTTGTGCGGCTGATCGAGCAGCCAGTCCAAAGCGCTGCGGTCTTCCGCGAGTTTCCACGAAATGAAGCCGCAGCCGAGGCGGCAAAGCGCGTCGCCATCGCCGTCGAGCAGCTCGACCGCTTTGTCATATTCCCGGCGGGTCCAGTCGAGATCGCCATAGCCGCCGCCCACCAGCCCCAGGGCTCCCGCCCGGGCACTGGCCGCCGCCAGCGCGCCGCCGGTTGCCAGCGCCATGGGCGCAAGAGCGATCGGCGTAGACAGCGAAAAAGCGCTAGTGAAGCGGTTATCGGACCATGTGGCCAGCATCCCCGGATTATCTCGCTCTAATAGTTGAACCGCGCTTTCAGGCTCTCCCGCGCCTCGCGATATTCGCGGGTGAACTGGTCGACCATGTCCTGCACGCTCATCACCTCGTTGATCAGCCCGATGCCCTGGCCGCAGCCCCAGATATCCTTCCAGGCCTTTTTCTCGGTATTGCCACCCGAGCCGAAGTTCATCGTCTTGTAATCGCCCTGCGGCAGATTGTCGGGGTCGAGACCGGCATTCTCGATCGACTGGCGCAGATAATTGCCCTTTACGCCGGTAAACAGGTCGGAATAGACGATATCGGAGGCCTTGCCCTCGACGATGCCCTCCTTGTAGCCTTGGTCCGCATTGGCTTCCTTGGTGGCGATGAAGGCAGACCCGGCATAGCCGAGATCGGCGCCCATGGCCTGTGCCGCCAGGATCGACGCGCCATTGCCGATAGAGCCGGAGAGCGCGACAGGGCCGTCGAACCATTCGCGGATTTCCTGCATCAGCGCGAATGGCGACAGCGTGCCGGCATGGCCGCCGGCGCCGGCCGCCACCGGAATCAGGCCGGTCGCACCCTTTTCGATCGCCTTGTGGGCAAAGCGGTTGTTGATGATGTCGTGCAGGACAATGCCGCCCCAGCCCTTGACCGCGGTGTTGAGGTCTTCGATCGCGCCGAGCGAGGTGATTACGATCGGTACCTTCCATTTCGCGCAGGTCGCCATGTCCTGGTCGAGCCGGTCGTTGGACTTGTGGACGATCTGGTTGACGGCAAACGGGGCCGCCGGCTTGTCCGGATTCTCCCGGTTCCAGCTCGCCAGTTCCTCGGTAATCTGGTGCAGCCATTCGTCCAGCATGCTTTGCGGACGCGCGTTGAGGGCAGGGAAGCTGCCGACGATGCCGGCCTTGCACTGGGCGATGACCAGTTCCGGTCCGGAGACGATGAACAAGGGAGAGCCAATGAGCGGCAGGCGAAGATTGTCGAAAATGGCTGGTAGCGTCATGGAACCCCCGATTGGAAAAGCAATGCCACCGCATTAGCCGATGCGGTGGCATATTCCACTGTTATTTTAACCGAGCGCTTAAATCCGGTTGACGGCGCTCAGCAGGGCCTCGACCGAGGCGGTGGCGACGTCGCTGTTGATGCCGACGCCATAGAATTCCTTGCCGTCGCCAGTCTGGCATTCGATATAGGCCGCGGCCTGGGCATCCTTGCCCGAGCCCAGCGCATGTTCGTTATAGTCGATGATCTCGAGCGATACACCGAGTGCCGAAGACACCGCGTCGACCACGCTGGAAATCAGGCCGTTGCCGCGGCCGCTGACCGAAATCTCGCCCTCTGGACCCTTGATCTTGCCGACAAAGATGCGCTCGCCGCCCGTCGCCCGCTCGTCATAGTCGATCAGGCTATATTGTCCGCTGCCGTCGAGATGATAGCGTTTCTGGAAAGCTTGCCAGATATCGTCGGAAGACAGTTCCCGGCTGGTTTCGTCGGCCAGTTCCTGCACTGTCCGGCTGAAATTGGCCTGCAGCCGCTTCGGCAGCTTGAGCCCGTGGTCCTGCTCCAGGATCCAGGCGATGCCGCCCTTGCCGGACTGGCTGTTGACCCGGATGACCGCTTCATAGTCGCGGCCCAGATCGCGCGGATCGATCGGCAGATAGGGCACGTTCCAATATTCGTCGTTGCGCTGTTCCTGCGCGGCAAAGCCCTTCTTGATCGCATCCTGGTGCGATCCGGAAAAGGCGGTGAACACCAGCTCCCCGGCATAGGGATGGCGCGCCGGCACCGGCAATTGATTGCAATATTCGACGGTCTTGACAATCTCATCCATGTTGGAAAAATCAAGTTCTGGATCAACGCCTTGCGTATACATATTCAGACCCAGTGTCACCAAGTCGACATTGCCCGTGCGCTCGCCATTGCCGAACAGGCAGCCCTCGACCCGGTCCGCGCCGGCCATCAGACCCAGTTCCGATGCGGCGATGCCCGACCCCCGGTCATTGTGCGTGTGCAGGCTGACCACGACATGCTCGCGCTTGCTGATATTGGTGCACATCCACTCGACCTGGTCGGCATAGATATTGGGCGTCGCCGCCTCAACCGTCGCCGGCAGGTTCAGTATCAATGGTTTTTCAGCCGTCGGTTCGATAATCTCCATCACCGCCTCGACCACTTCCAGGCTGAAATCCAGTTCGGCGGTGGAAAATGTCTCCGGCGAATATTCGAAATGCCAGTCGGTATCGGGATATTTCTCCGCCTGTTCGCGCAGGATGGTCGCGCCTTCCCGGGCAATATCCTTCACGCCCTGCTTGTCGAGCCGGAACACGACGTCCCGCCATGCGGGAGAAACGGCGTTGTAAAGATGGACAATGGCTGCGCGCGCGCCTTCCAGGCTGGCAAAACTGGTCTCGATCAGGTCGCGGCGCGACTGGGTCAGCACCTGGACGACGACGTCATCGGGAATTTTGCCGGATTTGACGAGGCCACTGATAAAGTCGAAATCGGTGGCGCCGGCGGACGGAAATCCGACCTCGATCTCCTTGATGCCGATCTTGACCAGCAGATCGAAGAAGCGCTGCTTCTTTTCCGCATTCATCGGATCGATCAGCGCCTGGTTGCCGTCGCGCAGATCGGTGGACAGCCAGCGCGGCGCCTTGTCTATGGTTCGGGACGGCCATTGCCGGTCGGGCAGGTCGATCTGCGGGAACGGGCGATATTTATGTGACGGATTCGGATGCATGACTTCACTCTTATGCTGCTGGGAATTGCGCGCAAGACGCAAATTCGCTGGTTTTCTGGAAATATTCTGGAAAATCGTCCCTTAGGCGGGGCGCTGCGCGTTTCGGGCAGCAGTATTGGTACGCCTAAGGGCGTATAAGTCGTAGCAGCGAGAGAGCTTTTAACCTCGTCATGACGGCGGTTTTATCCAGACCTGCACATAAATCAAGCAGGATGGTGTATTTTTTGCATCGGTGAAACGTTTTTTGCCAGCATCCGGCCATGTCTATGTGGTTCACCCTGAGTCGCAATATATTAAGATTGGCGATGTAGAAGCGTAACCGGCCATCGAAGGAATGACGGGAATGTATTGCCTGGTATATATGAGCAGACCAACCCGCGAGATGGGTGACGAGGAGGTCCGGGACCTTTTGCGGCGGGCCAAGATCAACAATGGCCGCGATGGGATAACCGGCATATTGATCCATGATCGCCGGAGATATCTGCAATATCTGGAAGGGGACGAAGCCCGGGTCGAAGCGACCTTTGCCCGGATATCGATTGATCCCAGACACCAGGCCATCATCCGTTTGCACAGTGGCACAATAAGTGGCCGACAGTTTCCCGAATGGGCGCTGGCCTCGAAAATATCGGCGGAGGACGGCAGCCTGAAAGGCGCTGTCCAGCGGCTGGTACGAAATTGTGACCGCGAAGTCGCGGACGAATTGCTAAAATTTGCCGAGGCCCGCGACCGGGCGGCCTGAAAACAGGCCACCCGGCTGGAACCGACCTAGTTCTTGTCTTTGTCGACCAGCTTGTTGGCACCGATCCACGGCATCATCGCGCGCAGCTGGGCGCCGGTTTCCTCGATCGGATGCGCTTCAGCCGCTTTGCGGGCAGCCTTCAGTTCAGGCTGTCCGGCGCGGTTGTCGAGCACGAAATTCTTCACAAAACGGCCTGACTGGATGTCCGCCAGGACCCGCTTCATCTCGGCCTTGGTCTCGGCGGTGATGATCCGTGGTCCGGTGGTGATGTCGCCATATTCCGCAGTATTGGAGATCGAATAGCGCATATTGGCGATGCCGCCCTCATAGAGCAGGTCGACGATCAGCTTGGTCTCGTGCAGACATTCGAAATAGGCCATTTCCGGCGCATAGCCGGCTTCGGTCAGGGTTTCGAAGCCCGCCTGGATCAGATGGGTGATGCCGCCGCACAGGACTGCCTGCTCACCGAACAGGTCGGTCTCGCATTCCTCGCGGAAATTGGTCTCGATGATGCCGCTGCGGCCGCCACCAACGCCCGAGGCATAGGCCAGCGCCACGTCATGGGCATTGCCCGACACGTCGCGATCAATCGCGATCAGACAGGGTACGCCACCGCCGCGCTGATATTCGCTGCGCACCGTATGGCCTGGACCTTTCGGAGCGATCATGATCACGTCGAGATCCTTGCGCGCCTCGATCAGGCCGAAATGGATATTGAGACCGTGGGCGAAGGCAAGGGCGGCACCTTCCTTCATATTGTCGTTCAGATCATCGGCATAGATTGCCGCCTGATGCTCATCGGGTGCGAGGATCATGACGATATCGGCCCAGGCAGCCGCGTCCTGATTGGTCATCACCTGAAAACCGGCCGCTTCCGCCTTTTTTGCGGTGGCTGAGCCAGCGCGCAGGGCAATGGCGACATCTTTGACGCCGCTGTCGCGCAGGTTCTGCGCATGGGCATGGCCCTGGCTGCCGTAGCCGACAATCGCGATCTTCTTGTCGGTGATCAGGTTCATATCCGCGTCGGCGTCGTAATAGACTTTCATGTGATGGTCCTTCGTATGATTTTGCTTGAAATTATAGGTGATTAACCGGCGTCCGGCCCGCGTCCGACCGCAACCACGCCGGTTCGCCCGACCTCGACCAGCCCGACTTCGCGCATGAGCGCGACAAAGGCCTCGATCTTGTCCGGCGTACCGGTGATCTCGAAGATGAAGCTTTCGGTCGAGGCATCCACGATCCGCGCGCGATAGGCGTCGGCAAGCCGCATGGCTTCGATGCGATTTTCGCCCTTGCCAGCGACTTTCACCAGCGCCAGTTCGCGCTGCACATGCGGCCCTGACACGGTCAGGTCGCGCACGCTGTGCACCGGCACCAGCCGGTCGAGCTGGGAAATAATCTGCTCGATTACATGCGGCGGGCCGTTGGTCGCGATGGTGATCCGGCTGACCGCATGATCTTCGCTGATGTCGGCCACGGTAAGGCTGTCGATATTATAGCCGCGCGAGGTAAACATTCCGGCGATACGCGCCAGTATACCGGCCTCATTGTCGACCAGTACGGCAAGAACGTGCCGTTCAACGGCTTCTTCGTGAATATGCATCAGACAAGGGCCTTTGCTTGGTCGTCCATCGTACCTTTTACGTCGTCTGGCGACAGCAGCATTTCGGTATGCGCTGCGCCGGACGGGATCATCGGGAAGCAGTTGGCGAGCTTGGCGACGCGGCAGTCGACCATGACCGGACCGTCGGTGTCCAGCATCTTCTGGATTCCGGCTTCAAGATCCGCCGGATCTTCGATTCGGATACCGGTCCAGTCATAGCTTTCCGCCAGCTTCACAAAGTCTGGCAGACTATCGCTGTAACTGTTTGAATAGCGGCTTTCATAGGTCAGTTCCTGCCACTGGCGAACCATTCCCATATATTCGTTGTTGAGGATGAATATCTTCACCGGCAGGCGATATTGGGTGGCCGTACCCAGTTCCTGGATATTCATCTGGATCGACGCTTCGCCGGCGATATCGATGACCAGCGCATCGGGATTGCCGAGTTGCGCGCCAATGGCGGCGGGCAGGCCATAGCCCATGGTCCCAAGGCCGCCGCTGGTCAGCCATTTGTTGGGGCTTTCGAAATCGAAATGCTGGGCGGCCCACATCTGGTGCTGGCCGACTTCGGTGGTGATGATCGGTTCGCGCTCGTGAGTCGCCGCCCAGAGCTTGCGAATTGCCTCTTGCGGCATGATTTCCTGTTTGTTTTCAGGATAATCGAGGCAGTTCGTCGCCCGCCAGCCCTTGATCCGCGCCCACCATTCCTCATGGCCCGGCGTGGCAAAGCGGCGGCCCTTGAGAACCGCCAGCAACTGTTCCATCACCCGGCCCACGTCGCCGACAACCGGCAGGTCGACCCGGATCGTCTTGTTGATCGAGGAGCGATCGATATCGACATGGATTTTCTTGCTGTTCGGCGAAAAGGCATCGATGCGGCCGGTAATCCGGTCGTCAAAGCGCGCCCCCAGGCAGACGACAAGATCGGCCTTGTTCATGGCCATATTGGCTTCAAACGTGCCGTGCATGCCGAGCATGCCCAGCCATTGATCGGAAGAAGCCGGAAAGGCACCCAGGCCCATCAGCGTCGAGGTGACCGGACACCCCAGCAATGCGGCCAGTTCCCGCAAGGTTTCGCTTGCCTTTGGCCCGCTGTTGATAATCCCGCCGCCGGTATAGAGGATCGGTGCCTTGGCGCTCATGATCATTTCGGCGGCGCTGTTGATCGCCTTGAAATCGCCCTCGGTCTGGGGCTGGTAGCGGGAATGGCCCTTGGTCGTGTGGCGGCTGAATTCTGCCGCCGCCACCTGGACATTCTTCGGGATGTCGATGACCACCGGACCGGGACGCCCCTGCGTGGCGATATGAAAGGCCTCCTGGACCACGGCGGCCAGATCTGAGGGCTTTTTCACCAGATAATTATGCTTGGTGCAATGGCGGGTGATGCCGATCGTGTCGGCTTCCTGAAAGGCGTCGGTGCCGATCAGATTGGTCGCGACCTGGCCGGTGATGACCACCATCGGGATGCTGTCCATCAGCGCATCGGTAATGCCGGTAACCGCGTTGGTCGCTCCGGGACCGGAGGTAACCAGCACGACGCCGGGCTTGCCGGTGGAGCGCGCATAGCCTTCCGCTGCATGGGTGGCCGCCTGTTCGTGTCGGACCAGGATATGCTTGATCTTCGGATGCTGGTAGAGCGCATCATAAATGGGAAGCACAGCGCCGCCCGGATAGCCGAAAACGGTATCCACGCCCAGGTCCATCAGGGTTTCCACCAATATGTCGGCGCCGCTCTTTTCGGCCACATCATGCTCCATCAACTGTCTGTTTCGCGCTGCCCGCCCGCCATGATGCACTGCAACACGATAGGCAAGGCTTTGTTATTCCGGGGGTCGCTACATATCTGAATATATTATGTCAAGACCTAACCATGTAATTATATTTCAAATATGCGCCTAATATCGTTATTTAATGGCTCTTCGTTTCTCGGCCATTCGGGCGGACTCTGGTTGCGGAACCAGGTATATTGGCGCTTGGCATATTGGCGGGTTGCGATCTGCGCCCGTTCTACCGCGACCTTCCGGCCGATGTCGCCGGCCAGCCAGGCGGCGATTTCAGCCACTCCGATCGCTCGCATGACCGGCAGGTTTGCTGGCAGATTGCGGGCCAGCAGCCGCGCCACCTCTTCCTTCGCGCCGCGCTCGATCATCTCCTCAAACCGCGCGTCACAGCGCCGGTACAGCCATTCGCGGGGCGGCAGCATCACCAGCGGATGCAACTTTATCCTGTCGGCGATGCCGCCGGTCTTGTGTCTTTGCCAGTGGTCCAGCGGTTGTCCGGTAGAGCGCACCACTTCCAGTGCGCGCTGGATTCGCGTGCTGTCCGCTGCGTGCAACCGGTCAGCGGCAACCGGGTCGAGATGCTGCAGGGCGCGATATGCTTCCAATGCTTCCAGTTTCCTGATGCCCTGCCGGATTTCCGGGTCGATTCCCGGAACTGGTGCGATGCCGTCGAGCAGGACCCGGACATAGAGGCCGGTCCCGCCGACCAGTATTGGCAACAGGTCACGTTCATGGGCATGGGAAATTGCTGCCTTGGCGTCATTCGCCCAGCGCGCGGCGGAACAGGCCTCGCTGCCGTCGATATAGCCGAAAAGCTGATGTTCGATGCCTTCCATTTCCGCGTTCGTCGGGCGCGCGCTCAAAATGCCGAGGTCGCTGTAGACCTGGGCGCTGTCGGCATTGATGATTACCGAGGGTTGCTTTTTGGCAATGTCCAATGCCAAGGCGGATTTGCCGCTGGCCGTCGGACCAATCACCAGTGCAACATTCCTGTTCTGTTTCGGAGAAATCATGTTCATCGCGACCCTCATAGCAAAAGAATCCCTGTTGGAGAGAGATATAACGGCGGCAACGGCCAGTCTCTCGGCATCCGGCGCCCGGATCATCCGTCAGTCCGATATCCTCGACGGCCGCACGCTGGATATCTTCTTCGCAGGAGACCCGCTGTCCGCTCGCCAGCATCTCGAAGCCAGCGCCGGGCAGGTCGATATCGCGGTCCAGCCGGAGGCCAACCGCCTAAAGAAACTGCTGATTTCCGATATGGACAGCACGATGATCACCATTGAATGTATCGATGAACTGGCCGATTATGCAGGAATCAAGCCGCAAGTCGCAGCGATCACGGAACGCGCCATGCTCGGCGAGCTGGACTTCGAGCAAGCGCTGCGGGGCAGGGTGGCATTGCTCAGGGGACTGGATAGCGCCGCGATCCAGCAATGCCTGGACGAACGGGTGAAAATCATGCCGGGCGCGGAGATTCTTGTCCGGACCATGGCGCATAGCGGTGCGTCGACCATCCTGGTATCGGGGGGATTCACAAGATTTGCGAAACCCGTGGCCCAAGCCATTGGTTTCGAGTCTTTTCATGCCAATATTCTCGGAGAGGACGGCGGCTCCCTGACCGGTGCGCTGGATGGCCCGATTGTTGATTCGACCCGAAAGGATGAACTGCTGCAATCGAGTGCGCGAACAGCAAACCTGTCACTGGATCTGTGCATGGCGGTCGGAGACGGCGCCAATGACATCCCGATGTTGCAGCGTGCGGGCCTGGGCATTGCCTATCATGCCAAGCCCAAGGCCGCGCAGGCGGCCGACGTGGCGATCAAATATAATGATTTGACGGCTTTGCTATATATTCAGGGCATCACGGCGGATCAGTGGATCACCAGATAAACACCTTTTAGCGCTTTTTGGTGAGGCAATCATTGCCAGCGGCTTTGACGCTGCCGCACATCGAGTCCGCCTGCGCCTTGGTTGCAAAAGGCCCTGCCTGCAACCGGGTAATGCCGCCCGCCTTGACCAGATAGGGCTGTAGCCCGGCCAATGCGGAAATGCGGCTTTCGAGACTGTTCCAGAGATTCTTGGCCTTGTTCTCGTCGCTGAAGGCACCCAGCTGCACGCGCCAGTCGCCGCTGACGGCGGCTTGTACCGGGGCGGCGGTCGCTACCGGTGCTGCCGGTACCGCTCGGGACGGTTCTGCATAGGTGACTCCGGGCGTGATTGGGGCAGGGGCAGGATCGGGCGTCGCCGGACGGGAAGGCGGCAATTGTGCGGTTTTCAAAGCTCCGGTTGACTGGGCGGGTCGCAGTCCGCCGACCTGTGCGGTCCTGATCCGCTTTTCGTCCTGCTCCATCTGGCCGGCCAGTTCGATGGCCCGCCGCCGGTCTTCAATCGGGATGAAGCTATCCATCTGGGCGAGATTCTTGGTCGCCTGGGGCAGTTGCTGCGCCGAGGCGCGGGTCATCAGGGCGTAGGCCTTGATCCAGTCCTTTTCGACAAAATCGCCGTTGAAATGGCCGGTGCCCAGAACATATTGCGCGCGGGGCTCCCCGCGTTGCGCGGAAGCCTGCAGATAGGGCAGGGCTTCGGTGCGGCGATTGCTCTGGAAAAGCACCAGGCCATAATTGTCGCTGGCCTGCAGATGGCCCTGGTCTGCGGCTTTCTTGTACCATTTTTCCGCTTCCACCAGGTCCTGGGGAACACCCCGGCCCAATTTATAGGCCTGCCCGAGATTGAACTGTGCATCGGCATCGCCCTTGGCGGCAGGGCCGCGCCATTCGCGCATCGCTGTCTGATAGTCACCGCGCCCCCAGGCGTCCACGCCGGCCTTTACATCCGCCAGCGCCGGAGCTGCTCCCAGAATGAGCGCCACGCCGAGCAACGAAGCGATGGAACGGTGGGCCTTTTTCATGGAATATTCCTTGGTAATCAATTGTCAAAATGAAGCGGCTACCGCTGAATTCATGATGCTAAACTGCCGCAACTCCTCAAGTCTAGCAAAAACTGGACCCGCCGTGCAGCCCCGCGCTGTCGGACCATTGTAAAATAATCCTCAATCCGGCAAATTTGCCGCAATCCTGTTAACCCTATTTTAGCCCTGTTCTGTCACAAATGCATCCGAATAGAGATTTTCGGGCAAATTCTGCCGTGATTGAATAAGGGGAAGAGCGTGCGAGTTCTAGCGATGGCTTCGCAAAAGGGAGGCTCCGGCAAGACCACATTGTCGGGTCATCTGGCTGTACAGGCACAATTGGCCGGGGCTGGCCCGGTCGTATTGATCGATATCGATCCGCAAGGCTCTCTGGCCGACTGGTGGAACGAACGGGAAGCCGAATTGCCGGCCTTTGCGCAAACCACCGTATCCCGGCTTGCGTCCGATCTGGCGATATTGCGGCAGCAGGGCTTCAAGCTGGCGGTGATCGACACCCCGCCCGCCATTACCATGGCGATCCAGAGCGTGATTTCCGTGGCAGAGCTGATCGTCATCCCCACACGACCCAGTCCGCACGATCTCAGGGCCGTCGGTGCCACCGTGGATCTTTGTGAACGCGCTGGCAAACCGCTGCTTTTTGTTGTCAATGGCGCGACACCGAAAGCCAAGATCACCGCGGAGGCCGCGGTAGCGCTCTCCCAGCATGGCACGGTTGCACCGATCACCGTTCATCACCGGACCGATTTCGCCGGTTCGATGATCGATGGCCGCACGGTGATGGAAGTAGATCCCAAAAGCCGGTCGGCGCAGGAAGTCGTCCAGCTTTGGTCCTATATTTCTGACCGGCTCGAGAAAAACTTCCGCCGGACAATTTTCAGCGCCCCCGCAATGGCGCAGAACGTCAATCCCGGCATGCAGCGACCGGCCGGCAATTTTGGCCGCCGGGTGGTTGGTTCGTGATGGGAGAGGCCGAAAAAATGCGCGAACCGAAACCCCTGGCGTCCCTTTCCTCCAGCCTGCTGGCGCGAAAAGGCGGTGCAAAGCCCGCGATGCGTCGTCAGGGCTTTACGAATTTTCCCGATCATTCATCGGAACACTTGGGTGAATCGCAGGAGGATCTGGGCTGGAATGACATGGGCTATGATGTAGACCCCGATCACGAAGCGCATCCGATCGAACATCTTCACCATAATCCGTTGGCCGGAGCAATCCCCAACCCTGGTGCCGCCGTGCGCCAGCAACAGGAGGAAATTCAGGCGAAATTGGGTAGGGTACCGGTAGAGCAAACGGTTGCCGCGCCAGCCGAAACAGAATCGAACGCTGTAGCTGCACCATTGCCGATTTCCCGCGAGGTTCAGCCACTGGCAGAAAATGCGGCGCCACGAAGTTCCGATGCTTCTGACGAGCTCGAAACCGCAACACCACGCCCGGCGGTAAAATCACGGACCCGCAAGGCGAAGACGGCTTTCACTCTGCGTCTGGACCCGGAGAGACATCTGAAATTGCGTTTGGCGACGGCGATGAAAAACGTCTCGGCGCAGCAATTGGTAACCAAAGCTGTGGACGAATATTTGAAGTCTATCCCCGAACTGGAAGACTTGGCCGGACGCGTACCGTCGCGCGGAGCTGCCTGAAACAGGTGTGAACAGAGTTTTTGACGGAAACGACTGACTTTTATTGCGAGGGCATAGAAATGAAACGCGATGTGATTTTGAAAATGGCTGCTTCCTCCATGGTGTTCGCCACCGTGTTGACGGGTTGCGGCCCCTTTGGAGGCGGTTCCGTCGCGTCCATCTCGAGCCAGCCGGCAACGGCGAAAGATGCCTCGAAATATGCGAAGAAGGCCGAAAAGGCGATCGCGAAAGGGGAAATCGACGCCGCGATTGCCTATGCCGAACGGTCGGTCGCCGGTTCTGGCAGCGATCCGGAAACACGGGCGCTGCTGGGGCAGGCCTATCTGGCTACCGGTCGCCTGGCATCGGCCGAACGCAGTTTCCAGGATGCGATGGAACTCGGCAAGACCGATGCACGGACCATATTGAGCCTCAGTCTGGCGCAATTGGGCCAGGGCAAGGCAGACAAGGCCAGGACGCTTGTCGTCGCCAATCGCCAGTATATTCCGCCGGCCGATTACGGGCTGGCGCTGGCACTGACCGGCGACAGCAAGGGCGCGATCGAGGTGCTGGAGCAAGCCATTCGTGAATCCAGTGCCACGGGTCGCACGCGCCAGAATCTCGGCCTGGCCTATGCTTTGGACGGTCGCTGGAAAGAGGCGAAGCTGATGGCGGTCCAGGATGTTGCCCCGGCTGCGGTCAATGACCGGGTCATGGAATGGGCCCAGATGGCCCGTCCCGGCGCTTATGAAACGCGCGTCGCGACGCTCCTCAATGTGACTCCCGTGGCAAACGATCCGGGTCAACCGGTTCAACTGGCGCTCCAGTCTGCTTTCGCTCCGGCGAGCGTCGCCGTTTCTGCCGAAAAGGATTATAGCCAGGAAGTTGCCAGCTTTGACCGCAACAGCCCGCTTCCCGCCATCGGCCCGGCCCCGAGGGACGCAGGTGATGTGGATTTTCTTGCCGCAGAAAATAACGTCAAGGTGGCGTCCGTGACCGTTCCCGCCAGCAACGCCTCTGGGAAATCGCCGGCCAATATTCCGGTCAGCAAAGTGCAGCTCAAGCCAAACAGCGCTGCGCCATCCGCGAAATTTGTTGTCGAGGGCGACAAGCCGAAACCAGCAAGAATGGCCGCAGTCCAGACCACCGCTTCGGCCAAACCGGTGCTGCAGAAAACAACCTATCAGCCGACCGCAGAATCCTCCGATTCTCCGGCCGGCACCCATTTGGTCCAGCTCGGCGCTTTCTCCTCGCCTGAGGGAGCCAAGCGCGCATGGGGTATATTGTCGGCGAAGAATTCCGAACTGAATTCCTTCGAATATGCAAGTTCGCGGATAAATGTGAAGGGTCGGACCCTATACCGCCTAGCCGCCATCGGCTTTGGCAATCAGCGAACGGCCGAAGCCATGTGTGCTGGTATCAAGGCCAGAGGCGGCAATTGCATCGTGCGTCATGCCACCAGCGTCAGAAAGGCCGCGCCATCGCGCATGGCCAATCAGGCCGTGACAAAACTCGCGGCACGCTAAATATTTCGAAAAGTTCAAAAAAGGCGGCAAGCTAATAGGCTCTGCCGCCTTTATATATGGCCGTCACGCGGCCCTGAACGGGAAGTCCGTCAAAGGGCGTATTGCCGGCCGCAGCGGTCATTTTGCGGGTATCCAACTGCCACGGACTGTCCTCGTTGATCAGGATGAAGTCCGCCTCATACCCCGCTTGCAGCAAGCCTGCCTCGACCCCCAGGATTTTTGCCGGATTGGCGGATAGCAGCTCGAACAAGCGGCCGATCGACATCGTCCCGTCGCGAACAAGGGTCAGCGCCAGCGCCAGCAATGTCTCTGCTCCCGCCATGCCAGGCGCGGCTTCGGCATAGGGAAGACGCTTGTCCTCCGGGCCTCGCGGATCATGACCGGATGAAATCACGTCAATGGTTCCGTCCTTCACCGCCTGTAAACAGGCCAGGCGATTGTCCTCGCTGCGCAACGGCGGAGAAAGCCTCGTAAACGTGCGAAAATCGCTGATCGCAATATCGGAAAGGAGCAAATGGGCTGGGGTGATACCGCAGGTTATCGGCAGATTTTCGCGCTTTGCCGAACGGACTAGGTTCAGGCCGTCCAAAGTGGTCACCTGACGAAAATGCACATGGGCACCGGTTTCCCGGACCAGCGCAATATCGCGGGCGATTGAAATCGCTTCCGCCGCCGCCGGAGCGCTGGCCAGGCCGAGCCGGGTTGCGGTTTCACTATTGCTGGCGACCGCGCCTTGCGTCAGTCCGGAATCCTCGCTGTGCACGATCAGCGGCAAATCCAGCGATTTGCAATATTGCAGCAGCCTCAGCATCGCGCCGCTGTCCGCAATCCATTGCCGGCCGGTTGCGACGGCCTTCGCTCCCGATCGCTTCATCAGGCCGATTTCGGCCATATGCTTGCCTTCGAGACCGATGGTCGCCGCCGCTATCGGATGCGACCACAGGTCGGGTTTGCCCTCGGCGGCGCTCTGCTTGATCATCGCCGGCAGATCGAGCACCGGCGACTGGTCCGGCATCAGCGCGGCCCGGGTAATCCCGCCGTAGCGAAAGGCCGGCTTGTCGATTGCGAAAACGCCCAAATCGACAATGCCGGGTGCCAATATCCTGCCCTGACATTCGATTTCCTCGCCGCCTTCCGGATCGACTGCTGTCGCTGCCGAAGCGATGCGCTCGCCCTCGACGATCAGGCTGCCGGCCTGGGGCTGCGCTTCGCCGGGCAACAGCAAGCGCGCATGGGTGAAAATCCGTTTCATGACCATCCCTCCACGCCGCGGGATTGCCGGGTCAGGATATCCAGGCAGGCCATCCGTACCGCAACGCCCATCTCGACCTGCTCGGTTATCGCGGAATGGTCGGGATCATCGGCCACATCACTGTCGATCTCGACCCCGCGGTTCATCGGGCCGGGATGCATCACCAGCGCGTCCTGCCTGGCACGGGCCAGCCGCTCCCGGGTCAGCCCGTAGAGATAATGATATTCGCGCGGACTGGAGATGAAATTGCCGTTCATCCTCTCGTTCTGGAGCCGCAGCATCATGACCACGTCGCTGCCTTCGAGGGCCTGGTCGAAATTTGTGAAGACCTCGACGTTGAACCGGTCGAGCGCGGCTGGCAGCAGCGAAGGAGGCCCGCACACCTTGACCTTGGCACCGAGCGTGGTCAGGCAATAGATATTGGACCGCGCCACCCGGCTGTGCATGACATCACCGCAGATCGTCACGGTCAGGCCGCTGATATCGCCCTTGCGACGCTGGATCGTCAGGGCGTCGAGCAGCGCCTGCGTGGGATGTTCGTGGCTGCCGTCGCCGGCGTTGAGCACCGGACAGTCGACCTTGTCGGCGATCAGCTGCACCGCACCCGAACTGCCGTGCCGGATGACAATCGCGTCCGCCTTCATCGCGTTCAGCGTCACCGCCGTGTCGATCAGCGTTTCGCCCTTCTTGATGCTCGATTGCGCCGCGTGCATGTTGACGACATCCGCCCCCATCCGCTTGCCGGCGATTTCAAAGGACAGCAGCGTCCGCGTGCTGTTCTCGAAAAAGGCATTGATCACCGTCAGCCCGTCGAGCCGGTCCGCATGCTTGCTGGATTTCCTGTTGAGGTCGACCCATTGCTTGGCCTCTTCCAGCAGGAACAATATTTCCCAGGGCTGCAGCCCGGCGATGCCCAATAGATGACGATGAGGGAAAGCATCCGATCCGGCGGGAAACTGATGCGGTGAACCTGTTTGCTGCGATGTCATTAAAGCGGGTGCTATAGAGCCATCATGCCAATGCGGCAAGCCTGTCTATGGCCCCCTGCAAAATATAGGCAGCCGCCATCTTGTCGATGACCTTGGCCCGTTTTTTCCGGCTGACATCCGATGCGATCAGGTCGCGGGTAACAGCCTGGGTGCTCCACCGCTCGTCCCACAATAATATCGGCAGGCCGAGCGGCTTCAGATTTTGCGCAAAGGACCGGGCCGCCTGGGTCTGCTGGCTCTGGCTGCCATCGAGGTTGAGCGGCAGCCCTGCCACGATACCGACGACATGCTGATCGGCGATCACCGTCTTGATCCGCTCGAGATCCTGGGAAAATTTGCGCCGCTCGATCGTTTCCGCCGCCGTCGCGAAGGTCCAGTGGGAATCGCACAATGCCATCCCGACGGTTTTGGTCCCGATATCCAGACCCAGCAGCCGGCCGGCTTGCGGCAGAGCCTCAGCGAAGGCCTGCACATCATCGCTGATCAACGTTGCAGAAATGCCGCCATCCTCCGCTGCACATCAGCCCGGATATTCGACCAGAACAGGCTGAAATCATAGACATGATAATTATTGCCGGGCAGGGCATAGGGTCCGAGTTCCGGTGGGTCGCCGATCAGCAGAAAGCCCCGTTTGTCGCATCTTGCCGGCACCGAACCCGCGACCAGAGACGCCTCGCTCAGATCATCATTGGGCACCAGTGTGCCGAGATTGGCCGAAGCCGCCGCCGCCGAGTCGATATCGCCGTTTATCGGATTCGAACACAGCAATTTGCTATCCTTGCGCGGCTCGCCATTGAAGCCGATCGTCCGGTCATAAACCTCGACGATCCGGCCATAATCTGCTGGCTCGGCAAAACTTTGCCACGCCATGATGCAGCGCGTCTGGTCTGGCGTTTCGCAGATATCCAGACCCATTTCCGGTATGTCTGTAGCCACAGAAACCGGCCAGCCAACAACATAAGCAGCGACCACCCGGTTGGCGAGCGGCGTGCCAGCGACCCGGTCCTTGAGCAGGTTGGTCAGATGCAGGCTGCCCTGGCTGTGCCCGGCCAGGATGATCGGCTGATCATCCGGGATTTTCGAGACAAAATAGTCAAAAGCCGCCAGCACATCCTGATAGGCCGCATCCAGTGCCCGCAGGCCTTCGGGCTTCTCGGTGAGAAAGGCGCCCAGCGTTGCCTGGCGATAGCGCGGAGCCCAGACCTCGCCGACCGCGTTGAACGCGCTGGCCTGGCCGCGCAGGAATATCCGCGCGCGGGCCTGCGATTCCTTGTCGTCCAGCGGCGCATTCCACTGTTCTTTTTTCAGAAACGATGTCGGATGAATGAAGAAAACCGCAGCCTTCTTCCCTTCAGGCATTGCTGGCTCGCTGGCGGGATAGCCTTCAGGTAGCCAAAGCGCCGGGTTGCCCTTGACCAGTTCCGGGCGCGCCAGCCACATAGCCGGATCGGCGTAAACATTGGTCTCGAGCACTTCCTGAGCGTTGAATTCGGTGTCCGGCACGAACGCCACTTCCATCAGTTCATCGCCATAGAGACGAAAAACAAATGCTCCGGCGAGCACGAGGATCATCATGCTTGCGACAAAATAGAGGAACTTGCGGGCCAAATGATACTCCAACCAGTTAATCGCCGCTTCAATCCGCTTGAAGCCGCTTCGCGCCGGTGCTAGCGGCGCTCGGTACACATATAAATTCCGAAATACCCGAAAAAAGATGAACCTGAAAAGAATGAGTCATGTCAATCGATAAGGAAACGGTCAAAAAAATCGCCAGCCTCTCGAGGATCGCGATCACCGATGCCGAGGCTGATGCCTTCGTGCCCGAACTCAACCAGATATTGGGCTGGGTGGAGCAACTCGGCGAAGTCGATTGCTCGAAGGTCGAACCGATGACCGCGGTGATTCCGAACAAATTGCGGCTGCGCGACGATGTTGTCACCGATGGCGAGATTCGCGACAAGATACTGGCCAACGCGCCGATCGCCGAACATGGCTTTTTCGCGGTTCCAAAGGTGATCGAATAATGATGTTTCGGAAAGAAACCCCGTTCGCCCTGAGCCTGTCGAAGGGTCGCGCGGCAATCACCAATGCTTCGACAAGCTCAGCACGAACGGAGCTATGGCTATGACCGCAATTTATGAACTGGGCATCGCCGGCATCCGCAGCGGAATCGCCGATGGCGATTTTACTGCCCGGGAAGTCGCCGAGACTTTCATTGCTCGCGTCAGCGCCGCCAAGCCACTCAATGCCTTTCTGGTCGAGACACCGGATCACGCTCTCGCCGCGGCGGAAGCCACTGACAAGACAAAGGCCGCCGGCGAAGCGCTCGGCAAGATGGCCGGAGTGCCGATCGGCATGAAGGATCTGTTCTGCACCCAGGGCGTGCCAACCACGGCGGCCAGCCACATTCTCGAAGGCTTCGTCCCGCCCTATGAATCGACCGTGTCCGCCAACCTGTTCAAGGCCGGCGCCGGTATGCTGGGCAAGCTCAATATGGACCAGTTCGCGATGGGCTCGTCGAACGAGACCAGCGCCTTTGGCAATGTGATTTCCCCCTGGCGGCGCAATGACGGTGGCAATAGCGATCTGACCCCCGGCGGTTCGTCCGGCGGCAGTGCGGCGGTTGTCTCCGGGCGTATCGCGCCTGCGGCGACCGGCACCGACACCGGCGGTTCGATTCGCCAGCCCGCAGCCTTTGTCGGCATCACCGGCTTTAAACCGACTTATGGCCGCTGCTCGCGCTGGGGCACGATCGCCTTTGCCAGCTCGCTCGATCAGGCTGGCCCAATGGCGCGTGATGTTCGCGATTGCGCGATCATGCTCGAAGCCATGGCCGGTTTTGATGCCAAGGATTCGACGTCGCTGAATCTGCCCGTTCCCGATTGGGAAGCGGCGCTCAGCAGCAATCTGGCGGGCAAGAAAATCGGTATTCCCAAGGAATATCGCGTAGAAAACATGCCACCGGAAATTGATGCGCTGTGGCAGAAGGGCATCGAGATGCTCAAGGATGCCGGGGCGACCATTGTCGATGTTTCCCTCCCGCATACCAGATATGCACTACCGGCTTATTATATCATCGCCCCCGCCGAAGCCTCGTCCAATCTCTCGCGCTATGATGGCGTGCGCTACGGCCTGCGCGACCTGCCGGACGGGGCAGGGCTGCAGGACATGTATGCCGCCACCCGCGAAGCCGGTTTCGGCCCCGAGGTAAAGCGCCGGATCATGATCGGCACCTATGTGCTCTCGGCTGGCTATTATGATGCTTATTATACCCAGGCTCAGAAGGTCCGGACCCTGATATCGCAGGATTTCGACAAGGCCTGGAACAGCTGCGATCTGCTGCTGACCCCGACTGCTCCCAGTGCCGCCTTTGGCCTAGGCGAGAAAACCGACGATCCGCTGGCCATGTATCTCAACGACGTGTTCACCGTGCCCAGCTCGCTGGCCGGACTACCGGCGATGTCGGTGCCGGCCGGACTGGACGGCAAGGGTCTGCCACTCGGCCTGCAGATCATCGGCAAGGCGCTGGACGAACAAAGCGTGTTCAACGCGGGGCTGGCGATCGAGGAACGCGCCGGATTTGTCGCGAAACCGGAGCAGTGGTGGTGACCGCTTTCGAATGGATAGCACTTGGTCTAATACTCTTTGGTATGGTCATACCGTTTTGGTTTATGTCGGTGATTGCAGGGCGGACAGCGCTGCGCCAGGCGAAGGAAGGCGGTAACCCACATCAAGTCATGCGCTATACCGAATTGATGGACTACCTTCACTCAGCTTTGAAAAAGTCGGAAGCGAAAGCACAGAGTGGCGCTTCACTTGTTGCGGCTATCAGAGACCTAAATAACTACCCCCAGCACAGCGACCTAACGATATTATTCCTCGAAGAGTTAAGTGTCACCGGAACAAGCAAGTTCGATGATTTGGCCAAGATTGAAATAAAGAAAATCGAAACAAAATTTTTGGGATTCAAGAATGACTGACTATCGTATCCAGGGCGGAACCGGCGAATGGGAGGTCGTGATCGGCCTCGAGGTCCACGCCCAGATCACCTCCGAATCGAAGCTCTTTTCCGGGGCCTCGACCGAATTTGGTGCCGAGCCCAACACTCAGGTCAGTCTGATCGACGCCGCCATGCCCGGCATGCTGCCGACGCTCAACGCCGAATGCGTCCGTCAGGCGGTGCGCACCGGTCTCGCGATTAACGCGCAGATCAACAAATATTCGCGCTTCGACCGCAAGAATTATTTCTACGCCGATCTGCCGCAGGGCTATCAGATTTCCCAGCTCTACCATCCGATCGTCGGCGAGGGCGTGATCCAGATTTCGCTCGATGAAAAAGATCCCGATGCCCATGGCAAGGCAATCGGCGTCGAGCGCATCCATATCGAACAGGACGCCGGCAAGCTGATGCACGACCAGCATCCGACCATGTCCTATGTCGATCTCAACCGTTGCGGCGTCGCGCTGATGGAGATTGTCTCCAAGCCTGATATGACCTCGCCCAAGGAAGCGGCGGCCTATGTCCGCAAGCTCCGCTCGATCCTGCGCTATGTCGGGTCATGCGACGGCAATATGGAACAGGGCTCGATGCGCGCCGACGTCAATGTCAGCGTCCGCAAGCCGGGCGGCGAACTCGGCACCCGCACCGAGACCAAGAACGTCAACTCGATGCGCTTCATCCAGCAGGTGATCGAATATGAGGCGCAGCGCCAGGTCGACCTGATCGAGGACGGCGGCACCGTCGTCCAGGAAACCCGGCTGTTCGATCCCGACCGCAACGAAACCCGCTCGATGCGCTCCAAGGAAGACGCGCATGACTATCGCTATTTTCCCGATCCCGACCTGCTGCCGCTGGAACTGGAAGATGATTTCATCTTCGACTGCAAGGCCAGTCTACCGGAACTGCCGGACGAAAAGCGGGCCCGCTATAAAAACGTCCTTGGCCTCAGCGCCTATAATGCCGCCGTCCTGACCGCCGAGCATGAGACCGCCCTGTGGTTCGAGCAGTTGCTCGACACCAGCGACGCGCCGGAAAAAATTGCCAG
>Ga0209643_1001355_pt1 | contig 23797 bp, 23 predicted proteins | sample AutmiccBRH37_all_FD_187383 | JGI IMG/M metagenome (GOLD analysis project Ga0209643, IMG submission 187383) | Deep subsurface microbial communities from Mt. Terri, Switzerland - Autotrophic microbial communities BRH/37_all (SPAdes) (version 2) | ecosystem: Environmental > Aquatic > Deep... | reverse complement strand
CGAGGACAGGGTGTAATGGCGGACAATCGAAATGGGATCCGGCGGGGCATCGAACACCATCGCACGGGACTGGGGAGACAGGATCTCGTGCTTCTTCATCAAGACGCTCCTGGAAGCAGACTTTGACTCAAAGTTGTCCGGCTTATGAGAATGTAGGTGAAACCTTTCAGGTCTGGCCGCCTGACGTGTTTCCGCCTTTTTCGCCAAGCGCAGCGTACAGCGCCGTTTTGCTCACCTTGATCCGTGCCGCGGCTTCGCGGACAGTGAGCCCCTGCGCGATGAGTGCCCTGGCACGACGGAGCTTGTCTTCGGTGACCACCGGCTTCCGACCGCCCCGACGGCCACGGGCTGCGGCGGCGTCAAGGCCGGCGCGGGTCCGCTCCTGGATAAGATCGCGCTCGAACTGACCGAGGGCGCCAAAAATGTGGAAGATGAGCCGGCCGCCGGGCGTGGTGGTGTCGATAGCCTCCGTCAGGGACCGGAAGCCGACACCGCGGGTTTGCAGGGCCCTCACGGTCTCGATCAAGTGAGGCAAGGACCGCCCAAGACGATCCAGTTTCCAGACGACCAGAACGTCACCCTCCCGCACGAACGCCAAAGCGGCCGTCAGCCCTGGGCGATCAGTGGCGCCGGATGCCTTGTCCTGGAATATTTGAGTGCAGCCGACTTTGGCGAGAGCGTCCAGTTGTAACGCCGGATTTTGTTCAGCCGTCGAGACCCTTGCGTAGCCGATCTCTGCCACACTGCCCACCTTTGTCCGGAAACCCGTCCGGAAAACTATGTGTCCGGAAAGCCATTGTCAACGTGGTTGCCGGACAGAACCGAGGGCTGACCGGCAAACGGTCGAATGGCGGACAGGGGCCAGTGAACATGAAACCTGTCCGGCTCTACATCCTTACCGTCCCCTCCGCCGCGCATAACTGAGCGCCGAAGCGGAACCGACCAGCATCTTCTCGCCACCGATGGTCAGTCAGCACAACAGGTTCCGGATTCCGTGCCTGCCCGGCGGGTCTCCTGCACCGGAGGGCAGGGCACCGAACCAAACGAGCAGAACACGCAACAATCGCCCTGATTCGGCCGTAACACAGCGCCGCAGCCCTGACAGTCATAGAAGAACTGGCAGGCGTCGGTCGGCATGGTTTCGGCTTGGCGGTGTCCGCAGGCCGGGCAGGTGATCGTCGATTGCAGCTCTGTCATGTCGTTCGTGGCCTTTTCCAAAACGCATAAACCGTGATGCCGACGAGTGTGCGCTGCCGCAAAAATTTACATTCACGGCAACGTTCAGAGACATCTACTTGGCATCCTTCTTGGGTCGGGCGGGAGCCGCCCTGCCAGAAAAGGATCATTAAGATGAAGAAGTTCATGATTGTGCTCGTTGCCGCTGCCGCCTCGCTCGGCCCCATTGCCGCCGCCCAGGCCGAGTCGATCGTCCAGAAACATCCGGCCGGCATGATCCAGAAGGGAGGCGAGACGGTGCCGACCTACACCAACGAGGAACATCCCATCAACAGCCGGGTTCCTGTCGGGACCGCTGTTGTCGGCGGCGAGACGGTGCCTGTGTATGGGAACGAAGTAGAGCCCGTTAAGACGATGGGCGTGGACGGCCACACCGACGCGATGGGCAACAGCCACATTAAGGGCAAATGACCGCCACTGGGGACTCTGGCGGGGCCTGCCTGCGCGGTACCGCTAGAGGACCTCGATCACGTAGCCGACGCCTCTGATGGTGCGGATGGTGATGCCGGCTCCAAGCTTGCGTCTTAACCGGCCCACGTACACGTCAATTGATCGGTCGCCGTCCGAGAATTCCTGATTTCGCCCGCGGTGCGCTATCTCCTGTCGTGAAAGGGTCTTTCCCTCGTCCTGCAGGAGAACGCTTACGAGGGAGAACTCAGCGTCGGTCAGTGCGATCATGCCGCGAGTGCGGTGTTGTAATTCCCTCCGCTTTACGTCCAGCTCCCAGGCCCCCCGCCGTAGCGCGCCATGTCCTTCTTCGGGCATGGCGCGCTGCGGCGTCCTGCGCCAGCCCACGGCACGGATTCGGGCGACCAATTCGCGCACGCTGAAGGGTTTTGACAAGTAGTCATCAGCCCCCGCTTCCAGCACTGTTACTCGATCCGCTGAACTTCCTGCGCCCGTGGCGATCACTATCGGCGTGCAGCTAGACTGGGCTTTAAGCCATGTGAGGAAGGCGATGCCGCCGTCGTCGGCAAGGGAAAGGTCGAGGACGAGAGCATCAATGGGACCTTGCTCTATTGCGTCATAGGCATCGTCCAGGGTGGCGATGCCGGTGGCTGCAAAGCCGCGCCCTTGAAGGGCCGTCGTGACTGCGTCGCGGAGACCCCGTTGTCCCTCGACGACCAAAAGCCTATTCATGATAATCACTCTCCGGAGCGCCCCGCTCCTCTGCAGAACCGTGGCGGTTCCTGCTCGACGCGCCTTATCAGCCACACGGGTACTTTGCAGCAAAGGGCGCCTGATGCCATCCGCCGAACGGCGTCGCCACGTGAGGCTCATCGGGCGCAAGCCACGACTGGGCCTGCTCGCAGACATACTATCCGCCGGGCGGTAGGGCCGTCTTGAGCAGGCGACATGAAATTTCTCGGTATGCGGAAAGCAGAAATCTGTGAAGTGGCCGGCGCACTTTGTGCACCGGCCAAACCATCAGAAGAAAACCGCGACGCCGGCGACGAGGGAGGTTCGTTCCGGATCCTCGCCGTCGGCCCTCGTGCGGATGGCGGTTTCGCCCAACCCGCGCTCCCAAGCCACGCCGATGTAGGGCGCGAACTCCCGCTCGATCTCGTAGCGCAGGCGCAAGCCAGCCTCGATGGACGAAAAGCCCGCGCCGATGCCCAGCGGACGGTCGTCGCTGAAGGCGATGTTGATCTCGGCCTGCGGCTGCAAAATCAGCCTCTGGGTGAGCAGGATGTCGTACTCCGCCTCCACCCTGGCCGAGGCGTCGCCGTGATCACTGAGGAACAGGTTGGCATCGACCTCGAACCACTGCGGGGCGAGGCCGTTGACGCCGAGGACGGCGTAGGTGCGCTCCGGACCGGGTTCGAAGTCGTGGCGGACGCCGGCCTGGATGTCGAAGAAGTCGGTCGCCATGCGCATGTACAGAAGCTGGGTCTCGACCTTCTCGAAGGAGTCGTCGTCGGGCACGTACTCGCCGGCGGTCTTGAAGGCGACCTTGTTGGTGTCGGTGCCAGCGCGAGCCTGGGCATCCCAGGCCACGGTGTTGGTCTCGTCGGCGGCGCGGTATTCCAGCTTGTCCACTTTTACCAAGCCCCAGACGGGATTTCCGGCTTCGGCGGCCGACACCGTGGACGTTGTTGCGGCGACAAGGAAGAGGGCGGCGGCGCAGCCTCCGAGCTTCGTGATGATGGTCATCGTTACATCCCCCCGTGAGCGGCGTGCGCGGTGGTGTCGGCGGCGGCAGTGGCGGCGGCAGCGGCCGTCTGCGGTCCGCCCTCGACGATCACCTCGCGGAACATGCCGGTCGCCATATGGAACATCAGGTGGCAGTGGAAGGCCCACTTGCCCGGTGCATCGACCTCGACCTCGGCGGCAAGGGTGGTTCCGGGAGCGATGTTCAGGACGTGCTTGGCCGGGTTCCAGGCGCCGTTGCCGTTGTCGAGGATGCTCCACATGCCGTGCAGGTGCATGGGGTGGGACATCATGGTCTCGTTGACGAACTTGAAGCGCACCCGCTCACCGTATTGCAGGCGGATAGGGTCGGCTTCGGAGTAGGTCTTACCGTTGATCGACCAGATGTAGCGTTCCATGTTGCCGGTCAGGCGCACTTCAATCTCGCGCGTCGGCTCGCGCAGGGCGTACAGCGGCTTCTGCGCCTTGAGATCGGCGTAGGACAGCACCTTGCCGCCGTTGGCCGCCTTGGGCGTCAGTCCGCTGCCAGGAGCGTAGAAGGGATCCTGGGCGGGGGCCGCCATCTGGCTGTGGTCCATGCCGGCCATGCCACCCATGGTCCCGTGGTCCATGCCCTTCATGTCGGACATGCTGCCGTGGTCCATTCCGGCCATGCTGCCCCCCATGCTGCCATGTCCCATGTCGGCCATGGTCAGTTGCGGGCGGGGGCCCAGCGGCGGGATTTCAGCGGCCATGCCCTCGCGCGGGGCCAGTGTCGCACGGGCGAAGCCGGCCCGGTCCATGGACTGGGCGAAGATGGTGTAGGCCTTGTCCTCCTTGGGCGTGACGATGACGTCATAGGTCTCGGCCACGGCGATGCGCAGTTCGTCAACCTTGACCGGCTGGACGTTGTTGCCGTCGGCCTGCACCACGGTCATCTCCAGACCGGGGATGCGCACGTCGAAATAGGTCATGGCTCCCGCGTTGATGAACCGCAGGCGCACCCGCTCACCAGATTTGAACAGGCCTGACCAGTTCTGGTCAGCATTCCGGCCGTTGACCAGGAAGGTGTAGCCGCTGGTGTCGGCGATGTCGGTCGGGGTCATGCGCATCCCGCCCCAGGCCAGGCGGTCGCTCAGCGTGGCGTCGAGCCCTTTTTCGGCGATGTCGTCCAGGAACGTCCCCAGGGTACGCTGGCCGTAGTTGTAGTAGTCGGCCTGCTTCTTGACGTTGGCCAGCATCTGGTACGGGCTGGTCGGGTGAGCCTCGGACAGCATGATGACGTAGTCGCGGTCATAGCGGAACGGCTCGCGCGCCGTCGGCTCGATGATGATGGCGCCGTACACGCCCTCCTGCTCCTGCAGGCCGGAGTGGCTGTGGTACCAGTAGGTGCCGCTCTGCTGGGCCGGAAACCGGTAGGTGTGCGTGGTGCCCGGCTTGATGCCGTCGAAGCTCAGGCCCGGCACGCCGTCCTCGGACGACGGAACGATCAGGCCGTGCCAATGGATCGAGGTGTCCTCGTCCAGGGTATTGGCGACGTTGATCACCAGATCCTCGCCCTCCTTGAAACGCAGGATGGGGCCGGGCACGGTGCCGTTGATCGCCATGGCCGGCGACGGCTCACCCAGCACGTCGATGGTGGTCCTGCCGATGGAGATGTCATAGGTGGCGGCCGAAGCCGCCGAAGCAGTGAACGTGGCAATGCCGGCGGCGGCCAGCGCGACGAGTCTTTTCATGGACGGTTCCCCCTGTCTCATTTGGTGGTGGGCGGTGCAACGGTGAGGGTGCCGACCATCCCGGACTCGTAGTGGCCGGGAACGTTGCACGCGAACTCCAGGGTCATCGGAGACTTGAAGGTCCAGACCAATTCGGCGGTCTGACCGGGCTCGACCAGAACGGTGTTGGGGTCGTCATGAGTCATGGCGCCCATTCCCATCGCGGAATGGTCCATGCCCTTCATGTCTTGGTTCATTCCGGTGGCCGTGAGCATGCCGTGCTCCTGCATCATGGCCATTTCCTTCTGATGGGTGGCGTGCATCTCGGGCGTGCCGAGCGCGAATTCGTGAACGAAGGTGCCATCGTTGCGGACTACGAAGCGGATGGTCTCCCCCGGCTGCACCGCAAGCGCCTCCACGCCATAGTAGTTGTCGTTCATCACGACCTCGACCGTCCGGTCCGCCTTGGCCGCCGGGGCTGGGCTGCCGATTTGGTGGGATCCGTCGGCAAGGGCCGGCTGGGCGACCAGGACCGTCGCCGCCGCGAAGGCGGCAAACCGCATGACGTTGTAAAGGCGCATGAAGGCGTCTCCGTTAAAGTGTTTGAATTGTGCCTTGAGAGGCTGTTCGGCGGCCGGGATCACTGGCCGTAGCGCTGGAAGGTTTCAGCTCCGCCGGCGCGGGTGAACAGCATCACGGAATAGGGTTCGGAGGCGCCGCCGTTGTCCATTCCAGGGGAGCCCATGGGCATGCCCGGTGCCGCCAGACCGGCCGCCTCTGGCTTTTCGGCCAGCAGGCGGCGCACGGCATCGGCCGGCACATGGCCTTCGACGACATAGCCGTCGATGGTTGCGGTGTGGCAGGAGCCCATGTCGGCGGGCACGCCGAGCATCGCCTTGACGGTATCCATCTCGTCGGTGTCCTTGGTCGTGACGGTGAAGCCGGCGGCCTTCATGTGATCGACCCAGCCGCCGCAGCACCCACAGGACGGCGACTTGTAGACCGTGAGCGAAGTGCTCGGCTCCGCCCCTGCCGCCCCTGCCACGCTCACCGTCGCCAAGGTGGCCGCCGCCAACGCGCTCGCTATCGTTTTCATCATCTTGTTCACCTCAGTGCCGGTGCGGGTGCCGGTGGTGCCCAGGAGGGCCATCGTCCCGGTGCGGTCGCTTCGGCCACACCAAGCGGACCAGCGCCACCACGCCGACCACCAGAAGGACGAGGGCAAGAACCCAAACCAGGAAGTGCAGGCCCATGAACCAACCCCAGGCGCCGTCCCAGCCGTGCTCGGCCATCATTCCGTTGTTCCACATGATCAGCCTCCATTGGCTTCCACGGGCTCTTGCCGTTGACCAAAGGGTGACGCCAATTCTTTTCAGAAGTTTGTCGGCCGCCGTATAGTCTGTGACATGGACACGAAACCCCACATCCTGGTCGTCGATGACCACGAGGAGATCCGCGACCTCGTGGCGCGGTATCTGGACCAACACGGCTATCGGGCCTCGGTGGCGAAGGACGCCGCTGCCATGCGCGAGGTTCTCGCCGAGCAAGCCGTCGATCTCGTCGTGCTGGATGTCATGATGCCGGGTGAGGACGGCCTGTCGGCGTGCCGTGATCTGCGAGCCCGGTCTTCTTTGCCGGTCATCATGCTGACCGCGCTCGGCGAGGAGACGGACCGCATCGTCGGGCTGGAAATGGGGGCCGACGACTACCTGCCCAAGCCGTTCAATCCGCGCGAGTTGCTGGCCCGCATCAAGGCCGTGCTGCGGCGCGCAGGCAGCCAGGGCGTGGCCGCAGCGGCGGCGGCAGAGCCCAGCCGCAACGAGGTGTCGTTCGGGACTTGGATTCTCGACCTCGATCGGCGGGAGCTGCGCACTCGTGACGGCGTGACCCTGCCCTTGTCCAAGGGCGAATTCACACTTCTCCAGGCCTTTGTCGCGCGTCCGCACAGGGTGCTCAGCCGCGACCAGTTGCTCGACCTCGCCAGGGGCAACGCCGGTGATGTCTTCGACCGCAGCATCGACACCCAGGTCAGCCGGCTGCGGCGCAAGATCGAACCGGACCCCGCGAACCCCATGTTCATCCGAACAATATGGGGCGACGGCTACATGTTCGTTCCGGACGCGACGGCACCATGAGCCGGATCCTTGCATGGGTGCGCCGCCTTCTGCCGCGCACCTTCGCCGGGCAGACGGTCCTGCTGCTGGTCGTCGGCCTGTCGCTGTCCCACGCCCTGACCGTGGTGTTCCACCAGCATGACCGGGGGATGCTGCTGGCGGCGACCGGCGGCAACGAGTTCGCCCACCGCGTCGCGGCGGCGGTCCGCAGCCTGGATGCAGTGCCTGCGGAACTCCGTCCCGCCGTGGTCCAAGCCGTCCAGGCTGCCGACCTGCGTTTGCGCCTGGAAGACGGTCCCCCGGACGGTCGAGAGGAAACGCCGGAAGAGGCGGACTGGCGGGCGGACTACGTGCGTCGTCTGGTGGTCGATGCGCTGAAAGACTGGCCGTTGATTGATGCGTCGCGCGTCGATCTTCGAGCCACCCCGTCGGGAGCCCAGATGATTGCACACGTTCCCGTGAGCGACGGCGTTTGGCTGAGGGCCGAGGGGGCTCTGGTGACCCAGGATGCACCGGCCTCCCTGTCCATGGACATTGTGGTGTCGACCCTGATCATGTTCGTGGCGGTTCTGGTCGCGGCCATCTGGGCCGCCCGGCGGCTGGCGCGCCCCCTGCGCCATATGGCTCTCGCCGCCGATCGCCTTGGCCGCGACGTCACCGCTCCGCCCCTCCCCGAGGAGGGTCCGGAAGAGGTGCGGCGCGCGGCCGAGGCCTTCAACAGAATGCAGAGCCGGCTGCGGCGGTTGGTGGAAGACCGCATGCAGATGCTGGCGGCCATCTCGCATGATCTGCGCACGCCGATCACCCTGTTGCGTCTGCGCGCCGAATTCATGCAGGACAAGACGGAGCAGGCGAAAACCCTCCAAACTCTCGACGAGATGGCCGAGATGGTCAATTCCCTGCTGGCATTCGCCCGCGAAGAGGCGGCCGAGGAGGAGATGCGGGTTGTCGACCTGGCGGCGCTCGTTGAAACCGTATGTGTCGATCTGGCGGACACTGGCGCCAAGGTCACATGCCGGCTAGCCGAGCCATTGCCGATGTCCTGCCGGGTCTCGGCGGTGCGGCGCGCCGTGACAAACCTAGTCAGCAACGCCGTTCGCCACGGTGGCGAAGCGTCGGTAGCGGTGGAAACGACGCCAGGCCAGGTGCGCATCATTGTGGAAGATGAGGGGCCGGGCATTCCGGAGGGCGAGCTTGAGCAGGTCTTCCGGCCGTTTTACAGGGTCGAGCGCTCGCGCAACCGCGACACCGGGGGCGTCGGCCTGGGCCTGGCAGTGGTGCGCTCCGTCGCCCGCCAGCACGGCGGCGACGCCTTCGTGAAAAACCGCCCGGACCGGGGGCTGCGGGCCATCATGGCTTTGCCTCTGACGCCTGCCTCTGCGGCGGGTGACACACTTTGACACACTCGGCGACATAAGCCCGTCACAGCTTCCTGGTGAACTGGCCTAGAGCTACTTCAGCAGGAGATTGATCATGCGCAGCATCTGGGTACCCGCCATCGCCGTCCTGATGTTCAGCGGCGGCGCCTTTGCCGAGGAGGCACACCACCCCGCCGCGGGTGGCGCTTCGGCCACGCCCGCGCCGCAGGCCGCGGGACCCAGCTCCGCAATGATGGGCTCTGGGATGGGCTCTGGGATGATGCAGGGCGGCATGATGGGGATGATGCACGGCGCGCAGGCTGGCGCTGGCATGGCTGGTTGTCCGCTTATGACCGGCGGCGATCTTGCCCTGAATGTGGAAAAGGCCCGCAGTCTCGTCACGGCGCACCTGGTGATGATGGGCAATGACCGGCTCCGGGTTGGCAGCGTACAGGCGCAGGGCGACGACTTCGTGGCCCAGATCGAGACGGTCGACGGCTCGCTGGTCAACCGCCTGACCATCGACGGCAAGACCGGGGCGATGCGGCCTGCCACCTGAGATCAGCGGGGGATGAGCATGCCGCCGCTGCCCCGGCACTGTTGGACGCTGGTCGCCACAGCCCGAAGCCTCGCACAGGACGGCTACGCCGAGGCCGCCAGGCAGCTGTTGCGGCCGCTGGACACGTGCCGCGCCGAACGGTCCTGCAGCCGCATCACGGGATGCCGCGAGGAAACCAGCAAGGTTGGCTCATAAAACCAGATGCAGCGTCGGGTGACATACCGGCGTAACAGTCTTGTCGTTCAATGGGGCGTGTCACCATGACGCAGCACGCGAGGAGGCAGTAATGACCAGTCACCATAAAAGCCAGGCAGACCACGTCCACGGACACGCCAACCTCGCGGTGGATCCGGTCTGCGGGATGAAGGTTGATCCAGCCACGACGGCCAATCATGCCGCTCATGGCGGTGCCACCTATCACTTCTGTTCAACGCGGTGCCACGACCGGTTCGTCGTGGCGCCAGAGCAGTATCTGGAGCCTCACACCGAGGGGCACGGCGAGCCGCCTGCCCAGCAGAAGGGGGTGATCTATACCTGCCTGATGCATCCGGAAATTCGCCAGGAGGGTCCGGGAAAATGCCCGAAATGCGGGATGTTCTTGATACCCGAGGCCGAGGCCGGAACAGCCGGTGAAGGCCCGGACCACGGTGACTGCGGCCACAGGCATCAAACCCATGCCCCCCCTGGGCACGAGGCGGCGCCCCGTGGCGGCGAGTACGACAAGGTGCCCGCAGGTTGGTCTGGGGCGGTCTATACCTGCCCGATGCACCCCGAAGTGCGGCAGACCGAGCCGGGTTCCTGCCCACTCTGTGGCATGGGGCTGCAGCTTGAAAGACCGGCGATGGCCGGGGACGAACCAAACCCGGAGCTGGTCGACTTCACCCGGCGGTTCTGGGTCGGCGCGGCGCTGACCATTCCGCTGCTGGTGTTCACCATGAGCCCCTATACGGGTCTGCCACAAATCCGCGAGTTCTTTGGGGAAACGACTGCGCTTTGGATAGAGGTCGTGCTCGCCACGCCGGTGATTCTATGGTCTGGCTGGCCGTTCTTCGTGCGCGGCTGGAATTCGTTCCGCACGATGAATCTCAACATGTTTTCTCTCATCGGCATGGGCGTGGCGGCAGCCTACGCCTTTTCAATGGTCGCAGTGATAGCACCGGGCCTCTTTCCACTGGGTTTTCGTGATCCGGAGACCGGCACCGTCGGCGTCTACTTTGAAGCCGCGGCGGTCATCGTGACACTGGTGCTGCTGGGCCAGGTGATGGAGCTCCGCGCCCGCGAGGGTACTGGCAAGGCAATCCGCGCGCTGCTGGACATGGCAGCCAAGACCGCGCGGGTGATCCGCGAGGACGGCAAAGAGGAGGAGATTCCGCTTGAGGAGGTGGCGATTGGCGATCGGCTGCGCGTACGTCCCGGCGATAAGGTGCCTGTCGATGGAATTGTGGTGGACGGGCGTTCCTCGATCGACGAGAGCATGATCACCGGCGAGCCGGTGCCGGTCGAGAAGGTCTCGGGCGATCCGGTCACAGGGGCCACGATCAACGGCACCGGTAGCCTGATCATGGAAGCGACCCGTGTCGGCACGGATACAATGCTCGCACAGATTGTTGAGATGGTGGCCAGCGCCCAACGTTCACGCGCGCCCATCCAGAAGTACGCCGACCGGGTGGCGGGATATTTCGTGCCGGCGGTCATCGCGATCGCGGTACTGTCCTTCATCTCCTGGGCGGTGTGGGGGCCGGAGCCGGCTCTCAGCTACGGCCTTGTCTCTGCGGTGGCAGTGCTGATTATCGCCTGCCCCTGCGCGCTCGGCCTCGCCACGCCCATGTCGATCATGACAGCGACAGGCCGCGGGGCGCAGGCCGGCGTTCTGATCAAAAACGCAGAGGCGCTGGAGCGGTTCGAAAAAGTCGATACGCTGATCGTGGATAAGACCGGCACCCTGACCGAGGGTAAGCCGAAGCTCGTGGGGGTCCTCCCTGAGCCGGGCCACAACGAGGCGGAGGTGCTGCGCCTTGCTGCCTCGCTCGAACGCGGTTCGGAGCATCCGCTGGCCGAGGCGATCGTGCGCGGCGCCGAAGAGCGCGGTATAGACATGGTCGAGGCCGGGGAGTTCGAGGCGGTGACCGGCAAGGGTGTGAAGGGCCGCGTTGACGGAAAAGCCGTGGCGCTCGGCAATGCGCGCATGATCGCTGATCTCGGCATCGACGCTGGCGATATCGGCGAGGCAGCGAATGAGCGCCGCGACCAGGGCGAGACGGTGATGTTTGTGGTGGTCGAGGGCGAAGTCGTCGGCTTGATCAGCGTCGCCGACCCAGTTAAGGCGACGACACCGGCTGCGCTAAAGGAACTACATCGACTCGGCTTCCGTATCATTATGGCCACCGGCGACAATGAGCGTACGGCGAGGGCGGTAGCCAGCCGACTTGGCATCGACGAGATCCGCGCCGAGGTGCTGCCTGAGGACAAAGCGCGTATCATCCGCGAACTGCAGGCTGAGGGCCGGAAGGTGGCGATGGCAGGCGACGGCGTGAACGACGCGCCCGCGCTAGCGCAGGCCGATGTCGGCATCGCCATGGGCACCGGCGCAGATGTTGCGATCGAGAGCGCGGGCTTCACGCTAGTCAAAGGCAATCTCGACGGGATCGTACGGGCCCGGCGGCTCGTGCGGGCCACGATGCGCAACATTCGCCAAAACCTGTTTTTTGCGTTGGTCTACAACGCGTTGGGCGTCCCGGTCGCGGCCGGTATCCTCTTCCCGTTCTTTGGCATCCTTATCGGCCCGATCTTCGCCGCCTTCGCGATGAGCGCCTCATCGGTTTCGGTGGTGTTGAACGCCCTCAGGCTGAGGGGGGCCCAGATATGAGTGAAAGGAGGCACGACGTGCCACGCCGTTCCAGGCATAACGAACCGCACGATGCCGCAGGCGATGTCCGGCCACCGTCCTTCTGGCGGTCGCGAACCGGGTTCGCACTCATCGCCGGGCTGGTCGTTGTCGGCGTCCTGCTGGCCTACGAGCATCGAATCCACATCCTTGGGAGCGGATGGTTTGTCTGGTTGCTCTTGTTGATCTGCGTCGGCATGCACTTCTTCATGCACGGGAGCCATGGCGGACACGACTCAACAGGAGACAAGTCATGACTGAGTCTGGGTCCGCCTACGGTCTGTGGTTCTTGGTCGTTATCAATTCGGCCATCTTTATCATCTTCGCCTTTAGCTTCTTCAAGCCGCAGTCATCACGCGACTGGCGTAGCTTCGGGGCTTTCAGCGCCTTCGTGGTCGCGCTCTTCGCCGAAATGTACGGCTTTCCGCTGACGATATTCTTCCTCTCGGGCTGGCTGCAATCGACCTGGCCGGAAGTGGACTGGTTGGCTCACGACAGCGGCCATCTTCCAGAGATGATTTTCGGCTGGCGCGGGAATCCGCATTTCGGGCCCTTCCATCTCCTGAGCTTCGCCCTGATTGGGGCCGGTTTCTGGCTGATAGCGGTGGCATGGCACCATCTTTGGGCTGCTCAGAGGGAGGGACGGCTCGCCGTCTCCGGCCCCTATTCCCGAATCCGCCACCCGCAATATGTTGGCTTCGTGCTGATCATGGCCGGGTTTTTGGCGCAGTGGCCGACGCTTCTGACGCTCGCCATGTTCCCGGTGCTGGTCTGGATGTACGTTCGTCTTGCCCGGAACGAGGAGCGTGACAGCCAAGCATGCTTTGGCGCTATCTGGGAACGATATGCCGGAGTTGTGCCCGCCTTCGTTCCGCGTTGGCGTCGGGAACAAGATCAGGGGCGCCGGGACCAAGATCGGCTCTCGTAGCTGATCGAAAAGGACGTTCAAGCTGTTACGACATGAATCCGTGAGACGTTTACGCGCCGACAAGTAGGTGATGGCGCCGGCTCCGCAGGACCGTTCGTCCGCCATCGTTGCGCGACCACTCATGGGCAAATGGCAGGAAAGTGGAGAGGAATGCAGCACGACGACGGCGATGGCGCTTACAGGAAGAACTCGATAACACTCGGCGGCGCAGTGGCGATGGGCACCGGCGTGATGATCGGCGCGGGCATCTTCGCGCTCACGGGCCAAATAGCCGAACTGGCAGGCCCGTTCTTTCCGCTTGCCTTCATCGCCGGGGCCGTGGTCACCGGCTTTAGTGCTTACAGCTACGTTCGCATGTCGAACACATGGCCGTCCTCGGGCGGGATCGCGATGATCCTGCAGAAATGTTACGGGGTTGGAGCGGTCGCTGCCGGCGCGTCGCTTCTGATGGCGCTCAGTATGGTGATCGCCGAGAGTCTGGTAGCGCGGACCTTTGCAACCTACGTGCTGCGGCCATTCGAAATTGCGGACGGGCCCCTGGTGCCGGTCCTCGCCGTAGCAGTAATTCTGTTCGCCTTCGTCGTGAACGTAGCAGGCAATCGCTCAGTCGGCCTCTTCTCGCTGGTCATGGCCGTGATCAAGATCGGCGGCATCGCACTCTTCGGGATCGCGGCGTTGTGGTCGAGCGGCTTCAGCTTTGCGGCCGCTTCCGAGAGCGGGCGGGACTTCACCGCGACCGGTTTCGTGGCCTCGGTGGCGCTTGCCGTTCTCGCCTTCAAGGGCTTCACCACGATCACCAACAGCGGCGCCGAGATTACCGACCCGCGCCACAACGTGGGCCGGGCGATCACGATATCGATCCTGCTCTGCGTAGTGATCTATTTGCTCGTTGCCTTCGGCGTTGGATCGAGTTTGACCATCGACGAGATCATTGCGGCGCGTGACTATTCTCTCGCCGAGGCCGCCGAGCCCGCGCTCGGTCAGCCGGGGTTTCTCTTCACGGTCCTTCTCGCAGCAGTGGCAACCGCGTCTGGGTTGCTGGCCAGCGTCTTCGCCGTGTCGCGGATGCTTGCGATGCTGACCTCCATGGAAATGATTCCTCACAGCCACTTTGGCATGTCTGGTCCGATCCAGCGCCACACGCTGATCTACACCGTCTTCATCGCCTCGACGCTGGCTGTGTTCTTCGACCTCGGCCGCATCGCATCGCTGGGCGTCTTTTTCTATCTCGTCATGGACATGATTATCCACTGGGGTGTGTTCCGCTTCCGACGGCGTGAGATCGGAGCTGCAGGCCCTGTCCTGCTTGCGGCACTTTTCTTCGACGCCACGGTGCTTGCGGCCTTCACAGCAATGAAGCTGCAGAGCGATCCAGCCATCGTTCTCTATGCCACGATCGGGATCGTGGCGGTCTTCGGGTTCGAGCGGATTTACTTGGCCCGCTGGCTGGGACAGCGGGCCAGGTGGGAACGCGGTTGATCCGTTCAGAGGGGGCATCCTGAAGGATGGCTAAGCTCCCGGTGCTACTTGCGGAACTTTGTGGCCAGGTCCGCCGGCGTCAGTTCGAGCCGATTGACAGGTACCACAATCGGGCGTATTTGCTCGTATTAGCCCGTTCATTTACGCCATTCTGGTGCATGTGACAGCGGCACTCTTTGCGGACATCGGCATGCTCAAGCGCCTGTTCCTCCTCGTTCTGATCTGTCTGGTCGTAGTCGCCGGTGTGCGCCCAGGCGTGGCCATAGCCGACCACGGCTATTCGGCGGCTATGGAGGGAATGGAATCGCAAGATCATCACCCGACTGCGCCCTGCGCAGACGAGCGCGACAGCTTGAACCATCTGGCGCGTTCATCAGGCTGTTGCCTCGCCATGATGGCCGGCTGCTTCGCCCCGGCCATCGGCAGTGAGATTACGCATGTCGCGCGGCGCGGTGCGGGCGTCCGCTGGACGCCTTGGCCCATTCCCGCCGAAAACCTGGTGCCGGTTGCGGTGGCACCGGACCTGCGTCCTCCCCGCGCCACTCTCTGACCCGCTTCGATGCGGCGCCCTCAGGTGCCGCCGGTTTGGTTCAGTAGAGGATGGGCGCACATGTCCACCAAATCCCTTGTGCTTGCCGCCGTGGCGCTCGCCGCCGGGCTGGGCGGCGGTATTGCGTATGAACGGTTCGCCTCCCCGCACGAGCAGACCGCGGAGGCGATTGCGGAAAAGAAGATCCTGTACTGGGTCGCCCCCATGGACCCCAACTACCGGCGTGACGCGCCTGGTAAGTCACCCATGGGCATGGATCTCATCCCCGTCTACGAGGGCGAGGCCCCCGGCGCCGACGCGGGCTCGGCCGACGATGCTGGCGTGGTGCGCTTGTCGCCGGCGGTGGTCAACAACATCGGCGTGCGCACCGGCAGCGTGTACCGTGCCGCCTTCGGCGACGACATTCGCACCGTTGGCTACGTCGCCCTGGACGAGGACCGCACCTCCCACGTCCACGTACGCAAGGATGGCTGGATCGAGAGGTTGAGGGTGCGGTCGCTGGGTGCCGAGGTGGCGCGGGGCGACCTGCTGTTCGAGTTCTTCTCGCCCGAACTCGCCGTTGCCTCTTGGGAATACGTCCGCGAGATGGAGCGCGGCAGCGCCGGCATGACCGGCGGGGCGCGCGCCAAGCTCAAGGCTCTAGGATTGGCCGACCGCCAGATCGAGGAGATCAAGGCTACCGGCAAGCCCGCCGACCGCATCCGCGTCTACGCGCCCCAGGACGGGGTCCTGGTGCAACTCGGCGTCGGCGAAGGCATGTACATCCGCCCCGACCAGACGCTGATGACGCTGTCGGATCTGTCGTCAGTGTGGGTCATCGCCGACATCTTTGAAAGCGACTCCGGAAAGGTCGCTCCCGGGATGGTGGCGGAGGCCCGCCTCGACCATCTGCCCAATGACGTCTGGCGGGGCACCGTGGACTACGTCTACCCGGAGTTGGACCCCGTCACCCGGACCCTGCGGGTGCGCCTGCGCTTTCCCAATCCCGTCCTGAAGCTGCGGCCCAACATGTTCGCGGCGATCACCCTGAAGACGCCGCCGCGCGACGACGTGCTTGTGGTCCCTTCGGAGGCGGTCATCCGCACCGGGCACAGCGACCGTGTGGTGCTGGCCGTGGGCGAGGGGCGCTTCAAGCCGGTACCCGTCACGGTGGGTGGCGAATGGAACGGCCTGGCTGAGATCCTCGGCGGCGTCACAGCGGGTGATCGGGTGGTTCTGTCCGGCCAGTTCCTCATCGACTCCGAGGCCAGCCTGAACGCCGGGTTCGCCCGCATGGAGGCGCCTGCGGACCACGGCGGCGAGCCTCACGCCACCCCTGCAGTGGTGGCCGAGACTGACGCCACTCTCAACGCCATCGACCCGGTCGCACGGACCATCAACGCCACGCACGGCCCCCTCCCGGCGATCGGCTGGCCGGGCATGACCATGGACTTCGCGGTGGACGAGGGCGTCGATTTGGGCGGACTGGCGGCCGGGGCGCCGGTGCTCCTGGGCATCGGACGCGACGCGGCGGGCACCTTCATCGCCGCGCGCGTGACGCCGAAGACGGAGGCCACGCAATGATCCCCGCCGTCATCCGCTGGTCGCTCGCCAACCGCTTCCTGATCGTCGTCCTCACCCTGTTGCTGCTGGCCGCCGGTGTCTGGGCGGTGCGCACCACCCCGGTCGATGCGCTGCCCGACCTGTCCGACGTCCAGGTCATCGTCAAGACGTCCTATCCCGGCCAGGCGCCCCAGGTGGTCGAGGACCAGGTGACCTATCCGCTCGCCACCGCCATGCTGTCGGTGCCGGGCGCGCGGACGGTGCGCGGGTATTCCATGTTCGGGGACAGCTACGTCTATATCATCTTCGAGGATGGCACCGACCTCTACTGGGCGCGGTCGCGCGTGCTGGAGTACCTGTCCCAGGTGGAAAGCCGCCTGCCGCCGGGCACCAATCCGGCGCTCGGCCCGGACGCCACCGGTGTGGGCTGGATTTACCAGTACGCCCTCATCGACCGCACCGGACGGCACGACTTGTCGCAGTTGCGCGCCCTCCAGGACTGGTTCCTGAAATATGAGTTGCAGACGGTTCCCGGCGTTGCCGAGGTGGCCACCATCGGCGGCATGGTCAAGCAGTACCAGATCGTTGTCGATCCGCAGCGCCTGCGCGCCTACGGCCTGCCGCTGTCGGCGGTCAAGGCGGCGGTGCAGAGCGCTAACCAGGAGACCGGCGGCTCGGTCATCGAGATGGCCGAGGCCGAGTACATGGTCCGCGCCAGTGGTTACATCGACGAGATCGCCGACCTGGAGGTGGTGCCGCTGAAGACCAGCCCCGCTGGAACCCCCGTCCTGCTGTCGGACGTCGCCGACATCCGCCTCGGCCCCGAGTTGCGCCGGGGCATCGGTGAACTGGACGGCGAGGGGGAGGCCGTTGGCGGCGTTATCATCATGCGCTGGGGCGAAAACGCCCTGACCACCATCGACGCGGTGAAGGAGCGTCTGGCCGACCTTCAGAAGGGCCTGCCCGAGGGCGTGGAGATCGTGGTCACCTACGACCGCTCCGGCTTGATCGAGCGCGCCATCGACAACCTTACTTACAAGTTACTCGAAGAGATGGTGGTGGTGGTGCTGATCTGCGCCGCCTTCCTGCTCCACCTGCGGTCCAGTCTGGTGGTGGTGCTGTTCCTGCCGCTGGGCATCCTGGCCGCCTTCGTGGTCATGCGCCTCCAGGGCATCAACGCCAACATCATGTCTTTGGGCGGCATCGCCATTGCCATCGGCGCCATGGTCGATGCGGCCATCGTCATGATCGAGAACCTGCACCGCAAGATCGAGACGACGCCGCTGACCCGCGAGAACCGCTGGAAGGTTGTCGCCGAAGCCACCACCGAGGTCGGACCTGCGCTGTTCTTCTCGCTGGTCATCATCACGCTCAGCTTCGTGCCGGTGTTCGCCCTGGAGGCCCAGGAAGGCCGCATGTTCAAGCCGTTGGCGTTCACCAAGACCTATGCCATGGCGGCGGCGGCAATCCTGTCGATCACCCTGGTGCCGGTGTTGATGGGCTGGTTCATCCGGGGCCGCAATATCATTCCGGAGCACAGAAACCCGGTGAGCCGCCTGTTCATCTGGCTCTATCGGCCGCTGCTCGGCGGGGTGGTGCGCCATCCGGTGGTGATGGTGCTGCTGGCCGTTGCCCTGACGGTCGGCACGGTCTACCCGCTGTCCAAGCTGGGCACGGAATTCATGCCGGAACTGGACGAGGGCGATCTCCTCTACATGCCGAGCCTGTTCCCGGCCGTGTCCATCGGCAAGGCCGGGGAGTTCCTCCAACAGACAAACCGTCTCATCCGCACCCTGCCCGAGGTTGCCTCCGTTTACGGCAAGATCGGGCGCGCCGAGACGGCCACCGACCCCGCGCCGCTCACCATGGTCGAAACCACCATCCGCCTGAAGCCGCGCGACGAATGGCGCCCCGGCATGACCATGCAGGGCATCCGGGACGAGCTGGACCGCATCGTGCAGGTGCCGGGCGTCACCAACGTCTGGATCATGCCGATCAAGAACCGCCTCGACATGCTGGCGACCGGCGTGAAGACGCCCGTCGGCATCAAGGTTGCCGGACCCGATCTGGTCGAGATCGGCCGTATCACGGCGCGCATCGAGGAGATCGTCAAAGACGTTCCCGGCACCGCCTCGGCCTATGCCGAGCGCACCGTCGGCGGCCGCTACCTGGACGTTGACATTGACCGCAAGGCGGCCGCCCGCCATGGCCTGTCGGTGGCCGAGGTTCAGGACGTCGTGCGCTCGGCCATCGGCGGCATGCGCGTGACCGAGACGATTGAGGGGCTGGAACGCTACCCGGTCAATATCCGCTACCCGCACGATGACCGCTCCAGCCTGGAAGACATACGGGACCTGCCCATGGTCACGCCGTCGGGCGCCCATATCGCGCTGGGTGACGTGGCGCGCATCGGCATCTCCGACGGGCCGGGCATGATCCGCTCGGAAAACGCCCGCCTCAACGGCTGGATCTACGTCGATATCACCGGCCGCGACCTGGGCAGCTACGTCGAGGAGGCCCGCCAGGCAGTGGCCGGGGTGGTCGATCTGCCGCCAGGCTACTCCATTGCCTGGTCCGGGCAGTTCGAGTTCCTGGAACGGGCCGAGAAGCGGCTGGGTATGATCGTGCCGATCGTGCTGCTGCTGATCGTCGTCCTGCTCTACATGGCGTTCCGCCGTGCCCTGGACGTCGCGGTCATCGTCGGCACGTTGCCGGTCGCCCTGTCGGGCGGCGTCTGGTTGCTGTGGCTGCTCAACTTTGACCTGTCGGTGGCGGTCGTCGTCGGCTTTATCGCCCTGGCAGGCGTCGCGGTGGAGACGGCCATCATCATGCAGGTCTATCTCAACCTGGCCCTCGACAAACGCCGCAGGGCGGCGGCCAGGGAGGGGCGGGCGGTGACCATGGCCGACGTCTACGACGCTGTGACCGAGGGCGCGCTATTGCGCCTGCGGCCCAAGCTGATGACGGTTGCTACAATCTTTGCCGGGCTGCTGCCGATCATGTACGGCGCGGGCACCGGGTCGGACGTCATGCGCCGCATCGCCGCCCCCATGGTCGGAGGCATGGCGACGGCCACGCTGCTCACCCTTTTCGTGATCCCCGCCGTCTTCGTGCTGGTCAACCGGTTTGAAGGTATCCGCAATCCATTGTCCCCCGACCCCACGCCGACGCCCATGGCCCATCCGGCCGAATGATTTTTCAGGAGATCAATCCCATGAAGACCCTTTTCCTCGCCTTCGCGGCCCTGGCTGTCGCCGCTCCCGTTGCCCAGGCCCAGATGAGCCATGACTCCGGGCATGGCGGAATGAACCATGCCGCGCCCGCCGCCGAAGCCATTTCCGGCACCGGCACGGTCAATGCCGTGGATCCGGCCAAGCGCACTGTCAACCTCACCCACCAGCCCATCGCCGCGTTGGGCTGGCCTGCCATGACCATGGACTTCGCCGTCGCCGAGGGCGTCGACCTCGGCGCGCTGAAGAAGGGCGACAAGATCGCCTTCACCCTGTCGCGCGGCGCTGACGGAATCTACAGGATTGAACGTTTCGCGCACCAGTAACTGTCGGCGACTTCGGTCTGCCTGAGACTGGCAGTCTGGATGCGCAGGGCTGGTCCATCACGACGGCCCTGCGGACCCTGATCACTGATGGCATTCACTTCATCGTACTAACCGGAGACAACCGGACAAAGGCCGAGGTCGACGCCCTCAGGCGCCTTGAAGCTGCAACAGTGAAACCCGCTAGTAGCACCAGTGAGGGCATTATGAAGCACCACGATCCGACTCCCACTGTTCCAGAGGTACCATCGGTACGCTGGTACAGAACCTGGAAAGGCTTGATCGTCCTGGCGGCTTTGGCGGGGGGTGTGTTGTACCTGTCCGTTGCCCACCCAGCGCACACGCTTGCGGTGTTGCCGTGGGCGGTCTTACTGCTCTGTCCGCTGATGCACCTCTTCATGCACGGCCGGCATCGATGAAGGGGCTGGGGGTCGCCGGGATCGGCGCAGCAGCGGTGGTCGTGGCGGTGGCGACCTACGCCCTGGTGCCGGCCGGACGCAGCGTCCAGGCGGATCCCGCCGATCTGCAATTGGTTGCGGCGGGAAAGTCTGTTTACGCAAGCCAGTGCGCATCCTGCCATGGAGCGCGCCTTGAGGGCCAGCCGGAGTGGAGAACCCGCCGGGCCGATGGCCGCCTCCCTGCGCCGCCCCACGATGCAACAGGCCACACCTGGCACCACCCGGACGGTGTTCTGTTCGACATCATCAAGAACGGCGTGGGTGCAAAGCTCCCAACCAAGTACGAAACCGACATGCCAGAGTTCCGTTCGGTGCTGACCGATGACGAGATCCAGGCCGTCCTGGCCTACATCAAGAGCAGGTGGCCCGAGGATGTCCGCCATCGCCAGGCTGCCATCTCTGAGCGGGCCCCATAATGTAACACCGCCCCTGCTCCAGGCGGCGGGTCTGGCGGGAATAGAGCGCCAGACATTGCCGGACACCACGATCCGCTACAACGCCGAGTGCACAGGACTGGCGGGGTCTCCGACCACCCCCACAACCACCCGCCGAAGCGGCCTTTTAACCCTTCAAGAGGCCACGGCCCGGCGTGAACGGGGGTACACCTAACATGGGAGACCGGCAGCTCTGTGATCAATTTTTCGCATATCTTTCAAGGACCAGAAGGAGGCGGCGGACGCTTAGCGTACGATTTTGGGAAGATTCTGCGATGACCCCTAAAAGTCTTGTTGTTTTATGGGACATGTCACCATGACGCAGCACGCGAGGAGGCAACGATGAGCAGTCACCATGGAAGCCACTTAGGCCACGTTCAAGGGCATGCCGACCTCGCGGTTGACCCTGTCTGCGGGATGAAGGTTGATCCAGCCAAGACGGCCCATCATGCGGCTCATGGCGGCGCCAGCTATCACTTCTGTTCAACACGCTGCCACGACCGCTTCGTCGCGGCGCCGGAGCAGTACCTGGAGCCTCGCACCGAGGGGCGCGACGAGCCGCCGGCCCCGCAGAAGGGAGTGATCTATACCTGCCCGATGCATCCGGAAATCCGCCAGGAGGGTCCGGGCAACTGTCCCATCTGTGGAATGGCTTTGGAGCCGGTCACGGCTGGCGTGGAGGGGGCGCCGAACCCCGAGCTGGTGGACATGACCCGCCGCTTCTGGATCGGGGCCGCGCTGACAGTGCCCCTCGTCATCCTGGAGATGATCGCCCACCTGCCGGTTGGCGGCATGCACAATCTCATTTCGCCCCGAACAGGGGTGCTGCTGCAGTTCCTGCTGGCCACCCCGGTGGTCCTGTGGTCCGGCTGGCCGCTGCTGGAACGGGGCTGGCGGTCGTTCCTCACCTGGCGGCTGAACATGTTCAGCCTGATCGCCATGGGCGTCGGGGCTGCGTACCTGTTCAGCCTGGTGGCGACGTTCCTGCCGGCGATTTTCCCCGTCAGCTTCCGCACCGCCGAGGGCGTCATCGCCGTCTACTACGAGGCCGCCGCCGTCATCACCGTCCTGGTGTTGCTGGGCCAAGTCTTGGAGTTGCGGGCTCGTGAGCAGACCGGCGGGGCCATCCGTGCCTTGCTCAATCTCGCCCCCAAGACAGCGCGGCGCATTGGCGCCGACGGCCACGATGAGGAAATCCCCCTGGAAGCGGTGCGCGTCGGCGACCACCTGCGCCTGCGGCCAGGCGACAGCGTGCCGGTCGATGGAGTGGTGCAGGAAGGCCGTAGCAACGTCGATGAATCCATGGTCACCGGAGAACCTGTTCCGGTCGCCAAGGAGGCCGGCGCCAGCGTCATCGGCGGCACCATCAACCAGACGGGTTCCCTGATCCTGCGCGCCGAGAAGGTGGGCTCCGACACCATGCTGTCGCGCATCGTCGCCATGGTGGCCGAGGCGCAGCGGTCCCGCGCGCCCATCCAGCGCTTGGCCGACGTGGTCTCGTCCTGGTTCGTGCCGACGGTGATCGTGGTCGCCATCCTGGCCTTCATCGCCTGGGCCATCTGGGGGCCGACGCCGAGCTTCGCCTTCGCGCTGATTGCCGCAGTTTCGGTGCTCATCATCGCCTGCCCCTGCGCCTTGGGTCTGGCGACGCCCATGTCGATCATGGTCGGGGTCGGCAAGGGCGCCACCGCCGGCGTCCTCATCAAGAACGCCGAGGCCCTGGAACGTTTCGAGAAGGTCGATACCCTGGTGGTCGACAAGACGGGGACCCTGACCGCAGGCCGGCCGGAAGTCACCGCTGTTGTTCCCGCAGACGGCTTTGACGAAGCCATCGTCCTGGCCCGCGCCGCCAGCCTGGAGCGGTCGAGCGAACACCCTCTGGCCGCAGCCATTGTCGCTTCGGCCCGTGCGCGCGGCCTGACCCTTGACGATGCCGACGCCTTTGACTCCATCACCGGCAAGGGCGTCACCGGCACCGTTGGCGGCGAGGCCGTGGCCCTGGGCAACCGCGCCCTGATGGCCGACCAGGGGGTTACACTGGGTGCCCTGGAGGGCTACGCCGACGACCTGCGCCGCGACGGCGCAACGGCCCTGTTCGTGGCGATCGGCGGCCGTGCCGCCGGTATCGTGGCGGTGGCAGACCCGATCAAGGAGTCCACGCCGGCGGCCCTGCGGACCCTGCTCGCCGACGGCATTCACATCGTCATGCTGACCGGCGACAACCGGACAACGGCCGAGGCCGTGGCGCGCAAGCTCGGCATTGAGACCGTGGAGGCCGAGGTGCTGCCCGACCAGAAGCATTCCGTGGTGCGGCGCCTCAAGGCCGAGGGCAAGGTCGTCGCCATGGCCGGCGACGGCGTCAATGATGCACCGGCCCTGGCCGAGGCGGACATCGGCGTGGCCATGGGCACCGGCACCGACGTCGCCATCCAGAGCGCCGGGGTCACCCTGGTCAAGGGCGACCTCGCTGGCATCGCCCGAGCCCGCACCCTGAGCCGCGCCACCATGCGCAACATCCGCCAGAACCTGTTCCTGGCCTTCGTCTACAACGCCGTGGGCGTTCCCGTCGCGGCGGGTGTGTTCTACCCGATGTTCGGCTGGACCCTCTCGCCGATCATCGCTGCCGCCGCCATGGCGCTGAGTTCTGTTTCGGTCATCGGTAACGCCCTGCGTCTCCGCACCTTGAAGCTGCAACAGTGAGGGCATCATGACACGCCACGAACCGACGCTCACTGTTCCAGAGGCACCTCCGGTACGCTGGTACAGGACCTGGAAAGGCTTGATCGTCCTGACGGCTGTGGCGGGAGGTGCGTTGTACCTGTCCGTTGCCCACCCGGCGCACACACTTGCGGCGTTG
>Ga0209643_1001353_pt1 | contig 23809 bp, 27 predicted proteins | sample AutmiccBRH37_all_FD_187383 | JGI IMG/M metagenome (GOLD analysis project Ga0209643, IMG submission 187383) | Deep subsurface microbial communities from Mt. Terri, Switzerland - Autotrophic microbial communities BRH/37_all (SPAdes) (version 2) | ecosystem: Environmental > Aquatic > Deep... | reverse complement strand
CTCCAGACCCTAGGCTCCGGATAGATTTGGGCTTCTTCTCCGTTTATTTTTTTCTGCAGCTCTAAGTTATACGTAGTTGCATTAAATATCACATTAAAGAGCATTTCGAAGACTTGGTTGAATTCATAACTGATTGTCGGATCATCAGCCTCTTGGCGCCGTATTTTTCTTTCTTCTGCAAGATAAATTATGTCTTGACCTCTATGCCAAAGCCCACGACAATAATTCAGATATTCTATATAAAGATGTTCTTCTGTTTGTTTATCATCAGAACTTTTGCGTAACAAAGGTAAAGATAACTCCCATTCATCCTTATAAAGCTTTAAAATCCTTTCTGTCTCCTTATATAATTTATTAAATTCAATATTATGGTTTTCAACCTCTTCTGGCGTAGGCACATTCAGATATGAATATCTATTTACAGAATCAGTAAATCCATGTACTGCCATGTTATTTAATTCAATCATTTTTTTTGTTAATGTGTTCCGATAATGGGGTGGAGCAATCACAAAATTGATGATATTTGCTGTTACAATCCCAATCAGAATGGCTACCGATCTCATCAAGGCATGTTCTACAAATTGTTCTTGAGGTGAAGCTATAATAAATATTGCAGAAATGATAGCTAAAACAATTTGATTCTTTGCTTGGAATACTTTAGTACAAAATAGAATCACTATAATAGTTGCAATGGCCATACTAAGGAATAAGATGGGAACGGTTAATCCTAATACGATTCCTACAGCAATAGCCGCAAGGTTAACAATAATCTGTTCCAAAGAATTTCGAAGCCCTTTGCCCAGAGATTGCTGCATGCAAACTACAGCTGAGGTAGCCGCAAATAAAGGAGGTTCTATCTTAAGAATTATACATGTAGACACTTATGGCTACAGCAACCCCGTCTTTAATGTTCTCGCGCCAATGTTCATTAAATTCATCCTTATTTGGTTATTACAGGAAATATCATATCATATGTTAAAGGAAGTATCATCCAAAAAGAGAAACTTTATCCAAGCATTGACAATAAAAGGAATTTTTCTTACAATGAAGTAAGGAATAAATTCCTTACTGGAGGTAATAAAATGTACCGTACGAAAATGACTGCAAAAGGACAAGTAACTCTTCCCAAGGATTTACGGACAAAATTGGGTTTAAAGACCGGTGACTATCTCCAAGTAAAAGAAACAAAAGAAGGCTACATTATAAAGAAAGAACTGGACAAACAAAGATTTCAAAAATATACCGGTCTGTTAAGCCGTGAAGGTGAAAGTAATGAAATTATTAAGGAGTTACGGGGAGAATGACTGTTGCAATAGATACCAATATTCTCTTGGATATCCTTCTTCCTGACCCAAAATATTTGGAAAGTTCTTTGTCTCTGTTAACTTCATACGGAGAAAAACATTTACTCATTATTTCTGAAGTGGTCTACGGAGAATTGGCGACGCAATTTCCGGATAAAAAGAAACTACTGGCATTTCTATCCGACACCGATATAAGATTGGTAAATTCTGATCCGGAGGCGTTGTGGATGGCGTCACGCGCCTGGAAAGCATATACCAAAAACCGTTCTCAAGAATTTCAATGCAATACCTGCGGTAATAAACAGTTCCTTCAATGTGAAAAGTGTGACTCCTTAATCATTGGAAAGCAACATATCATTTCCGATTTCCTAATCGGAGGACATGCTCTGTTTCACTCCGGAACTTTGTTGACACGTGACAGGGGTTATTATCACCGGTATTTTCCCGAATTAGTTCTTGTCTGAAACAAAAAACACCCTCCACAAATAAAAGGGCATCTCATAAAACCAAATGGAACAACGAATATTTGTGCGATAAGTTATAAATATATACCCTTCTTAAATCTGGTAACTGCTTATCAAACATAACAACGGCAATATTTTCATCATCAAGCCCAAAGACATACATCGTTTGAAACCGAATATGGAAAATTCTACTTTTTCGGTTGTATACTTTTCTGTTTCCATTATAACAGGGCTAATGTTGTTTTCTTCTAAAGAATCCTCGGGGCTTGTATCTTGACTATTAGAATTAGGTTCCATGTTAACTGAACATGATACTAAAGCAAATAATAAGATAATATACATAAATGCTAATTTCCTCATATCACCCTAACCCTCCCATCGGTTAAAAAAGGGGGCAATTGCCCCCTGTATTTAGAGATACCAGGTCAAAATATGGATCAAACTCTTAATTAATAACATCACGCCCAAGCAATCGTTGTTTAAACCATTATCCTTACCTATTAACTTCATTTTCTTCAAATATAACTGCATTTGGGTCAACTTCCTCAAAAACTAATTGATTATCTTTGCTATAGGCTGAGATCTTTTTCTGGTGAAAATTCCGCAATCCTTCTTCCTCGATAAAGGCAATAAACATATCCTCATAAATTACTCCGACTTCTCTGATTTCATCTATCTGCTCTGCTTTGTCCGCGACATGTGCTTCGATTGTCCTGATACCTAATTCTCCATCCGCATCTATCACCAGTACTTCTATCTCCAGTGAAGTTACCTCTGAAACATTGATGACACCATATATATAGTCTGGACCGTTATCATCTTCGCGTTCGCTCACTATGGTATAATTCACTGCTTTATCTCTATCATTTTCCTTTCCCCATGCATGTCCCACTTTGCTGCCGTACCATAATCCCAAAAAGCCTCGCTTAACCGCTCCGCAGGAATAATAGTCTCTGAATTTGCTCAAAAAAAATCTATCTCCTCCTCGTTGAACAGTTGCTATAGTCTCAGAGGGTCCATAATTCATAGTCCGTTCCTGTTTTTGGTAAGCGGATGCGGGGGTGAAGGCTGCACCGTGAACCGTCATGAAGACTGTCAGGACGATAAAGATTACCAGAAGGTTGATTCCTATCGCTCTTTTCTTTTTCATTATTTCACCTCTTGGAGCGGGATGTGAAACTCAACATCACCGTAATAACTGAAAGCCTTTAAGAATATACTTTTTTCGCCCCGATCAAAATCTTCTATTACAATCTGGCTTCGTCTATAAATCCCGGCGTTGCCAGATCCTTTTTGGTCATACATATTACCATCCTCGTCATGTGCCCTAAGGGAAAAAGCCGACCAGCCTCTGAGGATAATATCTAAGTTGTCTCCATAAGTACTGTATTCGATAAGGATAGTATTATCCTCTGTCACTGTCATTTTTTTGAGCTGATAGGTGAGTCCCCCAACCTTTTGCTTTTCTGAGAGTTTTTGAGTATACAGGATATCTTCCTTCTCTACAGAATAATTCAGGGAGCCTAGGGAGAGTAATCCCATAAAACCGACATACATAATAACCCCGATGAAGTAAAGCAGCCCAATGGCTGTTACAAGGTTGGTGATGCTCAACATCCATTCCACCAAAGGGCGATGTTGTTTGTCCAACTCCTTGCCAATCTCCTCAGGATCACCCATAGCCTCTACTGCCCGTTTTTCAGCCTCATCTTGATTCAGTCCAGCCTCGACCAAACCTTCCTGATGGTCTTCTATATGATTTTTCAGTTCTTGTGTGATTTCGTAATGTACTCTTTTATATTTTATATAGGAACATACCTGTCGGCAGAATTCCTGACTTATGTTAGGCGAAGGCATTTAACTCACCTCCGATAACCTGGTTTACTTGTTTGGAGAATGTAAACCATTCTTCTTTCTTGGCGGCGAGTTCTTTTCTGCCCTCCTTTGTCAGGGAATAATACTTTCTTTTTTTGCCTGCTATACTTTCCTGCTCATAAGATTTTATCAGTCCATCGTTCTCCAGTCTGTGTAAAATAGGATACAACGTGCCTTCTTTTAAAACAAACACTTTTTCTGATTTTATTTCTAGCTCTTTAATCATTTCATAGCCATATTGATCACGGTCTTCTAAAAGAGATAATACCAACAACGTGGTACTTCCAGATATTAAACTTTTATCGATCTGCATAATTGCCCTCCTCCAATACCTATATTCCCGATGTATTTATTATACATATATTATCTAGGTATAGCAAGAAGGTACAACCATAAAAGACAATCTCGTATAATCAAAAAGATACTGCTTCGCCTCATTGATGCAAGCAGTATCTTTTATCATTTTGTTTAATTTTACCTTAAGGAGCGACTTTAATTTAACTTCTAAATATTCAAGTTATAACCGCTGCCAAGCGTATACATCATTGCCCTAAAGGCTATACCTCCAATAAGAGAGCAGGCCAGAGAAATAGCAGCAATATTCAAGGCATTTTTTCCACTCTTCTTAAACCACAAAGTTAAGATAAATGGTATCAATAATCCTACTGCAAAGACTCCCAACCAAAACATCATCAATCCGGTACTAGTTGTTAGAACAGAAATGTCAGTATACATTGAAGTCCCTAAGTGTGAGATATAGGTGAATACTAAGACTGCTTGAGTAACAATAGCACCTAATGCTATTGTGTTGATTCCTCCAATAAGTCCTTGCTCCTGCTCATGTTCAGATTCTTTCCTTGAGACAATTACATATATGCCAAAAATTCCTAGTACTCCAGCTGAAGCCAGATAAACTAAAGGTAAAAGATAGGTGTTCCACGCAGGCTGGGCAGGAAGTACATAAGTCGCACCAATTTCAAACGCCAAGATTACTGAGGAAAGTAGCCCTGCTATAGAAACAGCTTTCTTTATGGAGGGTGAAGCATCGCGTTTTATTACCATGATGTACGAAGCTATTAGTACAACCACTATCCCCAGTAAGACAAATTCTCTACCAAAAGCAGTATTCAAGTTGCCTAATACATTTATTGCTCTTGTCGGATGAGATAAGTGGAAAACACTTGCTAGGCCACCGACAATAATTAGCCCCAGTGCAAATAATGCTCCTGTCGGCCGAATTTTTTCCATCTTACCCAAAATTTCGGCAACTGAAACAAAAGCGAAGATTCCTGCTCCCATACCGGTCAACAATGTAAATAATACTAAAGTCCATTGAATTTCCATTGAGTTTTCCTCCTTATCTTATATAATATACTGCTGGGCTAAAGCCCAAAGCTTCAAGTAATTGGAACCCTCCTCTTTGGACTATGAGCTTGGATACTTCACTATTAGGATCGTCTAAATCGCCAAAAATTCTTGCCTTGGCTGCACAAACGCCTACGCAGGAAGGTTGTTTCTCTGTATTGATTCGATCAATACAGAAATCACATTTATCCACTACTCCGTCTTGGTGTCTGGTCGAATTAGCCTCCTCAAAAGCAGTAATCTCTTGTCCCGGAAAATACTGCTCAACTTTCTTAACAAAAGTTCTAGCATAATAGGGGCAGGCCATTACACAATACTGACATCCAATACATTTATCCTTATCTATAGTTACAATACCATTATCAAGTTTTTGGGTTGCGCCGGTTGGGCAAACTCTTGCACACTCAGGATTCTCACAGTGCATACACAGAAAAGGTGTAAAACTCAAACGAGTATTTGGATATTTGCCCTCTTCATCAATTTGAACTTTGGTCCGGAGTACCCCTGCAGGTGTTGCATTCGTCTGCTTACATGCTACAGAACAACTGTTACAACCTACACATCTTCTTAAATCTATTACCATTCCATATCTCATTTTATCTCCTCCTTTCGTTAGGCTTTATATACTTTTACTTTATGGGATCCATCAAAACCACCACCGATGGGATCAATGTCTCCAGGACCATTGGCCATCACCTTATTGAAATGCAATCCTTTGCGGGCTATCGGGTTCATTTGTTTACTGGTATGACCGAATAGACCGGCAATACCCACGACTTCATGGTGAAAAGCTTCAGAGAGCTTTAATCGGCCTTCGAACTTGGAACCCCCTTCAAAAGATTCCACCCATACTGTATCTCCATCTTTGAATCCTCTCTCTTCCCCGGTAGATCTATTCATACAGATAACATGGAGATGGGGATCCAATTGAGCTACTTCATCCAACCATGGATTTTCTGCCGAACCACCATTGCCAAAGGAGTATTGAGCTGTTTTCCAGTTTATAGCATACATGTCATATTCACTTGGAATTTGCCTTTTCTTTTCCATCCATCTAACAACTGGTTGATAATGCTCCATAAGATTATCCATCTCCCAACCAGGAACTTGGGCTTTAACCCGTTCTAGGTTTGTCTTTAAATCTTCTCCTTTGAAAAGTAAGTTCTCAAGGTATAATGCATATCTGGTTGTTCCAACCGGCCAAGCCAAAGAAGGATAGTTAGCTTTTTCCGGCAACAGCTGGGCAGGTAATTTCGCTTCATGACGCATCTTATCGATATCGACCTCTCCGCCTCGGGCAGACTTCAATACACGGTTGGCAAGTTCTTTTGCTGTATATTTGGTATTCAGGTCTAACTGAAATGCCCCTGTGAACGGAACGGGCGCGAATCTTCCAGTATTCAAAAGATCATTTACTCCGCCTTTTCCGTAGAGGATTCCGACTCTTTCAGCAAGATCCACGAAGATTTCATCAGGTTGTCTGGAGTCATAGACTCTATCGATTACCTGTTGAGCAGCCATAGAGAAAATGGCTTTCATCGTACCATTGGGAGTATTGACCATTCCCGGCCGGGTAGCTGCCGACCATCTCTCAAGACCTACTGCTTCCGGTAGTACGATATCAGCCATTTGAGTTGGTTCATCTAAGGAATAAGAAATTGCAAAGATAAATTTCAGCTTCTGCATAGCCTCCAGTACTTTTTCTGGTTGATATAAACGCACTACTGCGTTGCCTCCCCAAACCAGCATAACCTCTGGTGTATAATCCAAATAGTATTTTTCAGGATCAAGGATGGCATCAAATACGATATGAGGGTTATCATGAGAATAAGGAAAGAATGTTTTTGCGTCTAATCTATTAGGCGGCCATTCAAATTCTCGCGGTACAGCTTCTACTTTAGGTGCTACAATCCCATCTTTATCAGGCTTGAGTGCTAAAGGTACCGGAGTACATTTGTGATTGGGGCCTAAAGCTCCAATTCCGCCACCTGGTACATCCAAGGCACCAACAAGCATGTTAACTATAATGCTGGAACAATGGAAGTTACCTCCATAGAATTGAGTAACCGCACCTCTGCCTACTTCAAAACAAACTGGACGGTAAGGAAACACAGTTCCATTAATTGTGATGGTACTTCCAATCTGAGCATTTTCTACAAACTCACGGGCAATTCTTCTGATAGTATCTGCCTTAATAGTCGTTTTTTCTTCAGCCCACTCAGGAGTGTAATCAACGATAGAACTGACATATATCTGGAAACCAGGTTGACATTCCACTCCATTGACATCAAACTTACCGTTCAACGCATAATCTGCAACTGTTTTATCATCAAAAGTTTTAGCAGCATTTGCTATCTCATCCCAGACCAAAGGTTTATCTGTATCCTTATCGCGTACGTAGTGGCCATCTGGTCCTACTAAGTAAGGTGCATTGGTACGTCTTTTAATGAATTCAACATCAAAACGTTTGAGTTCATGAACAATTACATGCTGCATGGCCAAAACGAAAGCAAGGTCTGTACCAGGTCTGATTGGAATCCATTCCCCTTTAGAAGCCTCTACATTACATTTGGGGTCGATACACACTACTTTCATCCCATTGGCAACTGCGTCAGCAAAACCTTGGGTGTTAGGTGCATAACCACATGTTGCATTCGAGCCTTCACCAACAGCTATAAAATATTTTGTATAACCGGCATCATAAGACGGTCCTGTGAAATTTCCCATGAGCAGTGAACACCCAAAATGAACAGAACATGTGGGCCCATCGACTTCAACATAGTTCGGAGTACCGAACGCTTCACAGAATTCCATCCCTTCCAGCATGCTTCCAGAGCGTGCAAAACCATTATTCCAAACAAATTTTCTGGGATCATCTGCACGCACTCTCTTCAACTCTTCGGCGATTGTCCCTAAAGCCTCTTCCCAGGAGATTTCTTCCCAACCGGGATCTTCATCTATACCCTTTTTAGGATTTGTTCTCTTAAGAGGTTTCTTGACCCGATAAGGGTTATAAACACTTGCTAAGGTTGCGTTCCCCCTGGAACAAAGAGCACCGTTATTACTCGGAGCCTCCGGATTACCCTCAATGTTTACAGCCACTCCATCTTTTACGTCTAGTTTGATACCACATGCTGGCAGAACGCATTGGCGACACATACTGTATACTGTCTCATCTGGAATAGTGCTAGGATTTACAGCACTTGCTTTCACAATATGTTTGGGACCATCAAAGAAGTTAGCACCAAAAGCCGCTAATGTGACGGTTGCCACAGAACCTTTAATCATGGATCTTCTACTGATATTTCGTGACATGTCTTGTTTCCCTCCTTATCAAAAACTAAACTTTGCTGATTCCAATTCATTCTTCAGTTGCAGAAGGTCATCAGCTATATAACCAATAGTTATCAAGGCTAATCCTTTATAATATTTTTCACAAGTATGGTCATACATAATCTTGCAAAATTCAGGAACCCAACAAGCAAGATGCTTATTTAAGAATTCCCATTGTGTTTGAAGGCTTCTTACAGCTTCATCTACTTGGTTTTTCTCCCAAGCCTCAACTTCTTTTTCGATTAGATAACGCATAAGATCAAACTCTAAGCCAATAAAATCCGGCTGGTCTTTTAAGGTCAGTGACACACCTAACTGAGTATAAAAGCTGCGTATTTCTCTAAGAATTTTTTGAGAAGGTTGCTTATTGATACTGCGATAAATAGATTCATAAGGTGGCTGAGGGCCGTAGCCTGGCTTAAGTCCTCTTAATAGCTTGGTATACTCTACTGCTAGTAATGTTTGGACTTCGTTTAGCTCTAGCTTTAAAGATTGCTGGACAAACTCGTTAATTAATTTAAGACCCTCTGAAACTTGATTATTTGTCTGTTTCTTCGTTGATAAATGCATCATTAAATTAATCATCTGATTGGAGAGTAGCTTTCTAACCGTATCAATATCAGGGCTCTGACAATACCCAGAACTCAATAACTGATAAACGACAAGGCGTGCCTGGGCTAATTCGCAAGATATCTGAGTTTGACTAGCTGAAAAATCTTTTTGTTTAGTAATCAAGATTATATTTCTCCCTCCTTTCTCTACCATTAAAAATCAAAAAACCGTTCTCACCCCTTTATTTTCTGAATATCATTTATTACAAATATAAAGCAATTTTCATGCCAGTCTGATTGTACAAACTAACTCCAAGAAGAACACCGATAATCCCCAGATAGAATCATGGTAATCCTATAGCTTTGCCTTTAAGCTATTTTTGTTACCTTGTAAATATCGTAATGTCATCATTACAGTACTGTAAACCATCTTTACACTATGACATTAAAATTGTCCTCATATAAATATTTAGCATCCAAATATACCTGTACCTAATTAAATTCCTTGTGATATAATTAACTAAATGGTTGACATGGGAGGGTCGCTTATGACTCTAGATAATACCAAATCAAGCCAACTCAACGAAATCTTATCTTCGTTAGATTCTTGGTTTAATCAGTGGCCGCTAATAGACCAGAAGCGGTCTGACTTTTTGGATTATAATGAAGATTCCCGTGGGTTACCTATTGTACGCAATGAAATCGCTGAATCCTGGGCTCGCTCTAAGAATAAAGGTATCTTCCCTCAGAGGGAGATATCCAGTAAAACGCTATTACAACCTTATTTATTTGATAAAGTACTTAGAGATAATAGGACCTTGCTCCAAACAACCCAGCCTATTTTGAGAGAAGTAGCCTCAGATTTTTCCAGAATGAATTCTTTCGGAATTGGGCTTGTAGATCGTAATGCTATCCTTCTATCTGTACATAATTTTCCTCTAAAGCAAATACAGCCAGGGTTAGATTTTTCTGAAGATAAAATTGGCACTTCAGCTGTATCTATCAGTCTCGCCCAGAATAAACCCGCCTATTTATTCGGATCAGAAGTATACAATGAAGTGTTGCGTTTCAGTAAATTCATTGTCTCTATTCCGTTTCATGATCTAGCAGGTAGGGTAGCAGGATTTTTCGTCGCTCCTTATTTTCAAAAATTACAGTACACTGAAGAAGAAAAACAGCTTTTATCCTTCTTAGTTACCTGGCAGTTTTCTACGGCTGAAAAGATACAGCAAGCTATTCATAATAATCGTCCTAAGCAATATGTTCTTGACCCAAATAACAGGGTGAAAATAGGTGATGGGTTAGAAGCAGTTTATTCATTTCAAGACATTATTGGTAATAGTCCATCCATGTTAAAAGCTAAAGAAATTGCTTATAAAATAGCACACAGTCCAGGAGATATTCTTTTAGCAGGAGAAAGTGGGACAGGAAAAGAACTTTTTGCTCATGCTATCCACAACGAATGCTGTTCTCCTGGTCCTTTTGTCGCTATTAACTGTGCAGCTATTCCAGAAAACTTAATAGAAAGTGAATTGTTCGGTTACGAGGGTGGCAGCTTTTCTGGAGCAGAACGGAAAGGCCGTATGGGTAAAATGGAAATGGCTAACGGTGGTACTCTTTTCTTGGACGAAATCGGAGATATGCCTTTGTCGTTACAACCTGTGTTATTGAGGGTAATTGATGACAGGAAAGTAATGAGGGTAGGCGGCAATAAATATTTACCCACAAACTTCAGAATTATCTCAGCTACTAACAAGGATCTCTATGAGATGGTTAAGCGCAAAGAATTCCGTGAAGATTTGTATTTTCGTTTAGCGGCACTGAAACTTCAAATCCCCCCGCTAAGAAATAGAGGGAGAGATATTATCGACTTAGCCCAATTTTATATAAAACAAAGTTGTGACCAATTGAACATCCCGCTACTTGAGATGGAACCAGATGTTATAGAGTGCCTTTTATGTCACGATTGGCCCGGAAATATCAGGGAACTAAAAAACTATATGCTGTGGGCCGTTACTCTAGCTGATAGAAACATTTGTTTACGTAACCTTCCTGACGAAATATTAAAACCAGATATAAAACCTGGCAACGAAGATTCTTATATCCATATGTTAAACCTAAAACAGAGAATGATCCAAGAATTAGAGATAGAGAGCATTAAAAAAACTATGACTCAATGCGATAACAACATCAGTAAAGCAGCAAAAATTCTAGGAATTTCTCGTCCAACCCTTTATCGCAAGTTAGAAACGTATGATTTAGATAATACATAAAAAAACAGCTGCCTTCGTAAGCTTTTCAATGCTTTCGGAGACAGCTATTTATTATTTCTTTTTTTCAGTTTATCGTCTGAAAAACGGCCTCTTCCCTCGCGGTTCCTTAAGGATTTCTGACCAGATAGTACCCTGGACGATTTCCGCCGAAGAGAAACCAACAGCTTCCTTTAATCCTTCAGACCGGGAACCGATTACATACGCTCCTCTTTCTATTGAGGTTTGTTCTATGATGTTATCGGTTGTTTTCTCCTGTATAACTTTACCTTGTTTGCTTTGATATTTTCCATAGTCCGAACTACCTTCAACTCCCGGACGTCCTTCGGTTCCCATGCGGCCTTCGGTTCCCCAAGCTCCTTCGATGCCTTCGTAGGACTCTCTGACCGGCTTAGGAGCATGACCTCCTTTGGCTTTTTCGGGAATTTTTTCAGGAGTTCTCTTACCTGCCTTCTCGTTTCTCCCAGTCTGAAGCTCTTTTTCTAATGATTCAGCAGATTCCCTAATCTGCCTTTCGATACTTTCGAAGAATCCTTCTTTCTTTCTCATCGGCCTGGCAGACTCTTGTGGTACCGGCTGTCTGGATGTATTCTCTGCCGGTCTACGGGTACGTTGAGGTGCCTTATCTTTTTTTGAGAAGAAAGAATATATAAATATCCCTATTACAATAAATGTAAAGAAATCCACTACCAATCACCTACTTTTTGGTTGGTAAACCTTCCTGCTCGTCACCCTTGGCTTGGATCGCGATGTTATCCCTCATCTGGGTATCGGCCATGATGTTTTTCATGTTATAGTAATCCATAACACCAAGGTTTCCTTGTCTTAAGGCATCTGCCATCGCTTTCGGTACATCGGCTTCTGCTTCAACCACTTTTGCTCTCATTTCTACGACTGCAGCTTTCATCTCTTGCTCGCGAGCAACAGCCATAGCTCTGCGCTCTTCCGCTTTAGCCTGGGCAATCCTCTTATCAGCTTCAGCCTGGTCAGTCTGTAATTCCGCACCGATATTCTTGCCGACATCAACATCAGCTATATCGATAGAGAGAATCTCAAAAGCAGTTCCTGCATCAAGGCCCTTATTAAGAACGGTTTGAGACACAACGTCCGGATTCTCCAAGACAGCTTTATGAGAATCTGAACTACCAATACTAGTTACAATACCTTCACCTACACGAGCGATGATGGTTTCTTCACCGGCTCCACCTACCAAACGGTCGATATTTGCTCTAACTGTGACTCTGGCTTTTACTCTAAGTTCAATTCCATTAGCAGCAACAGCAGAAACTACAGGAGTCTCTATCACTTTAGGATTAACAGACATTTGAACAGCTTGGAGAACATCTCTACCTGCCAGGTCTATAGCAGCAGCTCTCTCAAATTTAAGTGGAATTGCCGCTCTCTCAGCGGCGATTAAAGCATTGACAACCCTGTCCACATTTCCTCCGGCGAGGTAATGGGCCTCAAGTTGAGTAACTGTAAGCCCTAGTCCAGCTTTATGAGCTTTAATCATAGGACTGACAATTCTAACAGGGGCAACTCTACGTAATCTCATCCCGATTAGAGTGAATATCCCAATATTGACACCGGCTGCTAGAGCAGATATCCAGAGCCCTACAGGAATAAAAGTAAATATCACCATAAATAGTATGAGAGCCAGAACCAAAAAAATCGCTGATGTAATCAGTGTAGTCATAACAGTTCGCCCGTTTTCCGGGCTTCACCTCCAAAATTTAGATTTCTTCTTTCCTCACAATAATCCTTGTTCCCTCAACAGCTATAACCTTAATGCTCGCACCTTTTTCAATATAGCTGCCTTCAGAGACCACGTCCACCCGTTCTCCATCTATAATCGCAGACCCGGCAGGTCTCATAAGGGTGAGGGCGGAACCTGTCTTACCTAGGAACTTAATGTAATCTGCTTTGGGAGCAACAAAGCCGGCATTTACGTTTTGTTTTTCTCCCAAAAAAATCTTCCCCCAGAGACGCTTAACCCGGCCTGTTTTAACTCCGACGTAAATAAGAAGTCCTGTGGCCAGGAAAGTAATGATTAAGTACAGGGCACCTTGAGCGAAAGTATCAGCAGCTAGGTATACTCCGCTTAACATTAAGATTAAACCTGCTAATCCTGCAAATCCGAAACCAGGGATTAGAAATACTTCCACAGCTACAAGCAGGACCCCAACAATTATTAGGGAAACATAAATTCCGATAAACAAATCCAATTCCCCCTTTCTTTGCTTATTCTATCATAATTTTCCTCAACCTACTAACTGTTTAGTTACTTTGTACTATATTTTTATGCGAACTAACAAATATTTTTACAAAGTCCTTGAAAATAGATATAATATTTATAATAATAAACATTATAATTGAATTAGTAAGTATACCATCCTAATTAGACGAGTAACTATTAATAAATGAAAAGCGAGAGGAGACTACGAATGCATTCTGGCTTTTATCTCTTTTTCTGGGGTTTACTTTTACAATATAACATTGTGATTAAAGGTTTCGATATCCTTCCTGATTTTATTGGTTACATTCTCATTTATAAAGGTCTTAACGCACTTGCAGCCCAGAATAAGTATTTTGCAATAGCGAGTAAGATAACTCTACCGTTGATATTATTATCTTTGGTAAACTTCTATAATTTCCAATATCATCAAGATCTTCTCATTTCTTTGGTGTCGACTCTAGATACTTTAAAAACTATCGTTTTTGCCTTAAACATGTATTTGGTTTATAACTTATGTCGAGGAACAATTGTAGTCGCTGAAGATATTGACGACTATCTGGAAACTACTATCCGCCAAAGACTTTATGTTTTCCTTGGAGTTGCTGCTGTTTTCCTTATACTCAGCGTAGTATCTCTCTTCCCGTTTACAGATGTAAGTCCCACTATGCAAGCTTTATTCGTTTTAGCTTATCTTACGTATCTTGTTGCTCTCTTACTTGTAGCAAGTGGTATGTACAAAATGCATAAAGAGTTGTCACCCAAAAAAGCAGGGCAACTTAAGGAAAACAAAAAATTAGTTTCAAACCGTAAGAGGTGATGATTTGTCTAATGCAATTAGGTATATTCTATTGACAATATTGTCAGCAGGTATGATATTTATAGCTATAATGTTTTTTTGGGTTTTTCTAGTTATACTAGGTGTAATAATCTTTGGCAGATTAATTTATATGAAGCTGTTCAATAAAAATCCTGGAAAGTCTATGACCTTTTACAGTTATACCATGTATAACGGAAAACCTCCGAATAACCAAAAAATCAACCCAAATATCAACCCTAACGAAGAACAAGATTTTACCACTGTAATCGATGCTGATGACCAAGAAAAGGAATACAAGATTCCAAAGCTTAAATAAATAACTGAATATCTGCTTCGAGAGCATCAGCTAAATATTCATTTGCAGTTTGCTCTTTAACATCGGGTAAAAACTCCTCAAGCTTATACCCCATTACCTCAACAGAAAGCTTGCAGGCATAGAAGTTTACCCCTTTTTTCTGAGCTCCTTTTAGAAAAGCTGTTAAATCAGGGGTATCATGATCCTCCATCATTTCCTTCAGCATGACCTTGCCCAGTCCCGCAAAGTTCATCTTGGAAAGTGGTAAATCTTCCGGGCCTTTAGGAGCGACAAGGCCGAACATTTTTTCGAAAGCACTTTTATCATCCATCGACATTCTTGCAGGGTCTCTTATAAGGCTAAGACCCCAAAAAGCAAAGAAAATATTGACAGTAATGTTCATCTCTCTAGCTGAATTAGCTAGAATTAAAGCAGCCATAGCTTTATCATACTCTCCACTGAAAAGTATAATACTGAGTTTTTTATCATCCAATATTCTAACACCACCCTACCGAATATTATTTAATTATATTTTCGGTTATCTTATGGTGGTTTATTCTTTTTTAGCTATAATTCTTCGTGTATCGTCTTCTATCCTTAGCAATTTCTTGTAATACTTCTAGAAGTCTGTCAACTTCCTGGTGATTGTTATACATACCAAAACTAATCCGTACCATCCCTGGTTTAGGTTCCTGAGGATTATCAAGCACACTATTGATTTTAGCTGGAGTTACTTTCATTAATCTTACGACATAAGGATGAGCACAAAAACATCCACTCCTTACTGCAATTCCTGCTTCTCCTGCTAAAATCTCCGCAAGTCTTTCATGATAAATTCCTTTCATATTAAAAGGTACTATTCCTACCCGTTCTAAATTTTCTTCGTCAGCACAATACACTTCTATACAATCAATCGTTTTTAATCCTTGAATCAATTGGTGCGTTAATGCTCTCTCATGTTTGTCGATATTCTTCATACCTATGGAGTTTAAAGACCTGATTGAGGCAGATAAGGCGATCACTCCCATAAGGTTAGGAGTACCTGCCTCATCTTTAGAGGGAGGGTCGTTCCAGATAACCAAGTCAGGAGTAACTGCCCGAACAGTACCACCACCGGCATAATCTGGGCTTCCTTGTTCAAAGACTTCCTTAGGACCAATTAGTACTCCTACTCCGAATGGTGCATACATTTTATGAGCAGAAAAGACTAAAAAGTCAATATGCTTACTCGATCCAGATGGTTTCATGGAAAAAGGTACATGAGGAATAAGTTGAGATCCATCAACCAATATCTTGGCTCCGTATTTATGTGTCCATTCAGCAATTCTATGAACAGGGTTGATATAACCTGTGACATTAGAAGCACCTGTTACTGCAACCAGTTTGACTCTTCCTTTATATTTTTCTAACTTAGCAATCAGGTCATCAAAAATTAGTCTTCCGCATTCATCGATGTCTATGTAATCAACTTCATACTTTCCTCTCCAAGGAAGATCGTTGGAATGATGTTCCATGCTCGTTGAAAGTATCACATTTTTTTCGTTTACTTGGCCTTTTATGTATGGTTGGTTTTCTTGGCTTAATCTATAAGCAACCTTGTTTATAGCCTCAGTCGCATTCTTGACAAAGATTACAACATCTTGTTTATTATCGGCTCCCACGAACTGCAAGACTTTTTCCCTGGCATCCTCATATTTCTCTGAAGATATTTTCGACTTATAGCCTGCCCCCCTGTGGATAGAGGAGTATAGCGGTGCAAAATCAGTTATCTCCTTAATCACCGCTTTTAAGGGGGGAGTGGTAGCTGCATTATCAAAATTAATTCCTGTTACCTTTTTGCCGTTTCTTAAACTTACCGGCGTATCAACTCCTTCCACAAGTTCTTGATAATTAACTTTAGAAATTAATAAACGCATTTTTTCTCCTCCAAAGACAGATTTTATCCCACCATAGTCTATTGAGGGAGAGCATTGTTTGTTACATATTTTTTATTACCAAGTTGCGTTTACGTTATAACCCTTAAACTCATCTTATAATCATGAATCAGGGTGGAAAACTGTTCACTGCCAGCTTCCTGATCGATCAGCAAGGCACTTCTATTGAATATTTTTTGATGCACTTCTTCACGGTTAATTAAAAATTGGAGCAGTCGTTTGATATGAGTATCATTGGTCTTAGCTATATGCTTTGTATAAAGTTTTATAGCTTTTTCCTCTGCTTTTTCGTTATCTTTCATTATACTCGAGATATCAACTGCGGAGGCAATTTCTAGACTTTGTCTTGGAAAGTAATTCTTGACTAAAGGTGCTTGCCCTCCTAGTTTTTTAATCGCTGCTCCAATCAACTCCAGATGACCTAGTTCTTCAGCAGCAATCATCCCTAAGAGATCTCTTATGTGAGGGGTATTGATATGGAGATGTTGGGACATAAGTTGAGTAAATTGAACAAATTCACTGTCCTCCCCAGCGTAATGTTTCTGGAGTAAGTGGGCAAGTTCTTTATCAGGGTATTCTATATATACAGGAAACAATAATCGCTTTTGGTAACTGAACAACCATATTCCTCCTTATGCAGTAAGGGACAGAAATGCCCTCTATCTGAACTGATTCTAGATTTATTATATTTATGTCCCTCCTTATCGGTCACAAAAAGACGACAAAGAAAAAAAGATGACAGTTTAATCAACTGTCATCTTACTAGTGTAATTCACTTTTCCGCTTCAATCACTTCATCAAAAGCAATCGTAAATGTTGTGCCTTCGGGGCCCGTGTCAATTTCCATACTTGCCCCATGTTGCGCAACTATATTATAACAAGAAGCCAGTCCTAACCCCGTGCCATTGGTTTTCGTCGTTAAGAACGGGGTTCCCATTCTCTTCAATACTTCAGGTGGAATACCGTTGCCATGGTCCTTGACTGAGAAATAAACTTTACTATCCTTAGAATATGTACGGATTATTATGGAACTGTGGTTTTCCATAGCTTGAAAACCATTATTCACAAGATTTAATACTACTTGCCGAAATCTTTTCTTATCTAGCATTACATCTGGAACAGGACTCAACTCGTAGACAACTTCATGTAAGTTGACCAAAGCCTCAGCATTTAATAGTTGAAAGAGACTATTTAAAACCGTGTTAATATTATTACGTTCTAGCTTGGACTGAGTAGGCTTGCTCATATATAAAAGTTCAGTAAGAATCTCCACAGCCCGATCTATCTCGAGAATCATAGTCTCCAGCTTTTCATTGTGTTTTTTTAAGGTCTTATCCCAACTTAATAACTGAAGATGGCCTCTGACCACTGTAAGAGGATTACGAACCTCATGCGCTACGCTCCCAGCTATTTTCCCAACTAGATTTAATTCTTCAAGTCGTTGAAAAACATCACTAAGCCCCTGAAAATCTTTAAGGTTAAGTATTACGGTCAAATAACCTCTTTGTCCATAATACTCCCGAATACAACCTGGTAAAGAGTTTAATTGTATTTGTTGTTTATTACCATCAGGCAGTTGGATACCAAGACTTGTAACTATGTCTTCTTCCGCCTGCGAACAGCTCTTTAAATGTTGGTCAAATAATTGTTTCTCTTCGGGAATAATATATTCCTTAAGATTTATTATTCCTCCCTCACCATCCTGTACTAAATCACAGCTGCTTTTCATTAAGTTGCGGAGAAACTCAAGAGCACAATTATTAACACAGTCACAACTTCCATCATCACGCAAGTAAAAATAACCAAGTCCTACAATATCAGTCAAAGTTCCCGTTCTTGAACGTGTATCCGTTGGCAAAGAATGACTAAACAAACCTCTTTACCCCATTTCTCTTTTTTCTCTAATACTATGTGGTTATTTAGTTTATATTCTTCTTTCTTTGCTAATTAATGTAATTGATTGTTAATTAGTATAATATGGAAAATATAAGAATAGGTATTATTTATGTTATAAACAAAAATGGGATATGTCAAATAATTTCTTTGATTTTTTATAGTACTATTGACCTATTTATTAGTAAGACTTATATAGAATCCAATCGTTCTTCTTATATTTTCTACTAAAAAATCTAAGTTAAATATTTTATATTTTTTTTAATACGTAAAAAAGATTGTCAGAACATTTATTATAATCCTAGCTTCTCCATTGCTATTTTCATGATCTCTTCATCTCTAACTCTCAATACAACCTGAGCCTGTTCGTTCGCTTTTTCCACAAAGGCATACATATATTCAACTATTACCCCTTGGTCAACCAGCTTGTTCAATACATCAGCCAGCCCGCCTGTAGCATCTGCCACTTTGAGAACCCAAACGGGAGTTAGTTTAACTACGCAATTACGTTCTTTTAATTCAGATGCTACTTTCTCAGCATCTTCAACTATAATTCTAAGTACACCATAATCTTTCGTATCAGCCAGGGAAAGAGCTCTGATGTTTACGCCAAGCTCAGCAAGAATGTTTAATACTTGCGCTAAACGACCCTTGGCATTTTCCAGGAAAATAGACAACTGTAGCATTATCAATTCCTCCTTTAATATTCTTCATTTCTGAAAAGCCTAATAATTCTTCTAAACAACATATACTCTATCTCAGATACTTTTTCCTGCAATGTTTTAGTTTATAGTAATTTTTCTTGCCTCTTATCTATAACTCTTTTAGCCTTGCCTTCACTACGGGTTATGCTTTTAGGTTCTACCAACCGGACTTTAACGCTAAGGCCTAGGATATCTTCTATTTTCACTTCTAAACTTTCCTGAAGTTGCTCCAATTGGCGGATTTCATCAGTAAAACTATCTGTGTTTACTTCTACAAGAACTTCCAATGTATCAAGAGTTCCTTCCCTATCAACTATAATAAGATAGTGAGGCTCTATCCCGCCAACAGAGAGAATAGCTTCCTCGACCTGACTGGGGAATACGTTGACACCGCGTATGATAAGCATATCATCTACCCGTGCCGAAACTCTTTTCATTGTCCAACCATGATGTCCACATACGCATTGACCATAAGAAATGCTTGTCAGATCTTTCGTTCTATAACGCAGAACGGGGAACCCTTTCTTATCCAGACTGGTTAAAACAAGCTCTCCCACTGTTCCTTCTGGAACTGGATTACCTTCCTTATCTAGAATTTCAGGGTAAAAATGTTCGTCAATATGCAAGCCTTCACCTTTAAGACATTCCATGGATACTCCTGGTCCCATAATCTCACTAAGACCATAGATATCGACTGCTCTTATCCCTAATCTAGACTCAATTTCTTCCCTCATCTGGTCCGTCCATGGTTCAGCTCCGAAAATACCTACCCTGAGCTTGAGTTCATCTCTAGAGATTCCTGCCTCCTCCAAACTTTCTGCCAAGTAAAGAGCATAGGATGGAGTACAACATAAAACCGTACTACCGAAGTCACGCATAATCATTAACTGTCTTTGTGTATTTCCACCGGAAATTGGAATCGCCAGAGCACCAAGTTCCTCACAACCATAATGTAGTCCCATTCCTCCAGTAAAAAGCCCATATCCATAAGCAACTTGAACAACATCGTTGGAGGTTACTCCTATTCTTCTGAGACCATTAGCAACTATTTTAGCCCATAACTGAATATCATCTCGGGTATAACCAACAACTGTTGGCTTGCCTGTTGTCCCTGAAGAGGCATGAACTCTTACAATCCTCTCCATCGGTTCTGCAAATAAGCCAAAAGGATAATTCTGACGTAAGTCTTCCTTCTCGGTTAACGGGATCTTCCAGAAATCGTCAAGGCTTCTAATATCTTGCGGATAATCAATACCTACATCTGCCAACTTCTTCTTATAATATGGAGCTTTGAGAACTTGTTCAACTGTTTTCCTTAATCCTTTAAGCAGTTCTTCGTGCGACATACTCTACCATCCTCCTAAATTACTTTTCACTTACATACCTCTACCATGCAACTAATAATACTTATTATATAACAAATAATGATTAACAAACAATATATGAAAAGAAACTGCTTTACTTTGCAGTTTCTTTGTTTCTCATTCTCTTATATTACGTTTAGACTTTCTATAAGCCTGATTGCTTTCTTAGATCATCAACTCTATCCAATCTCTCCCAAGGAAGATCCAAGTCAATTCGGCCAAAATGCCCATAGGCAGCAACCTGTTGATAAATAGGTCTGCGCAAATCTAGAGTCTTAATAATGGAAGCCGGACGAAGATCAAAATTATCTTGGATCAGTTGAACTATCTTATCCTCACTTATCTTAGAAGTTCCAAAAGTTTCAACTGCTATGGAAACAGGATGAGCAACACCAATAGCATAAGCCAACTGAATCTCACAACGATCAGCTAAACCCGCCCCAACAACATTTTTAGCTACATAGCGGGCTGCATAAGCTGCTGACCGGTCTACTTTGGTAGGATCTTTTCCCGAAAAAGCTCCTCCTCCATGCCTGGCCATGCCGCCGTAGGTATCAACAATAATCTTTCTGCCAGTGAGACCGGCATCACCTTGAGGGCCTCCGATTACGAATCTGCCGGTAGGATTGATGAAATAACGTGTTTTATCATCCAGCATTTCAGATGGAACAACAGGCATTACAACGTTCTCCAGGATGTCCCCTCTAATCTGTTCTTGGGCAACTTCTGGATGATGTTGAGAAGAGATAACAATTGTATCCACTCTGACCGGCTTACCGTTCTTATACTCAACGGTTACCTGTGTTTTACCGTCAGGTCTTAAGTATTCCAATAAATCTGATTTACGTACCTCTGCCAACCTCCTGGCCAACCTGTGTGCTAAGTCAACAGGAACCGGCATATATGATTCCGTCTCATTGGTTGCATAGCCAAACATCATTCCTTGGTCACCAGCACCAATTTCTTCGACTTCCTCATCCATTGAGCCTCTAATTTCGAGTGCTCTATCAACCCCTAAAGCTATATCTGTAGACTGTTCTCCTATAGAGGTAAGCACGGAACAGGTATCGGCATCGAACCCATATTTTGCTCTTGTATACCCTATATGCCTTATGGTCTCTCTAACGATACGTGGAATATCCACATAACAGTTTGTAGTAATTTCACCACTGACAAGAACCAAACCCGTAGTGACCAAGGTTTCACAAGCAACTCTGGCTTCCTTGTCTTGCTTAAGTACGGCATCTAAAATAGCATCAGATATTTGATCGCATATTTTGTCTGGATGTCCTTCCGTAACGGATTCCGAGGTAAATAGTTTTTTATACACCATAAGTTATCACTCCTTTGTTTTAGACTTCAAATGAGCTATTTCTTCAACTAGTTGCCTAGCTATTTCAAGTTTACTCATCTGAGGCAAATCTCTTCTTCTGCCATCTGCGAATAAAAAAGTTACTATATTTGTATCTGTCCCAAATCCTGCACCTGGCAAGGTTACATCATTAACTATCAAAATATCGGCTTTTTTTCTTTTCATCTTTTCCCAACCATTATCTAAAGGGTTTTGTGTTTCGGCCGCAAAACCCACAAGGAACTGTTCTTGTTTCTTTTGCCCTAATGTAGTTAGGATATCGGGATTAGGTACTAACTCTAATCTAACACTCTGATTACTTTTCTTCATCTTTTGTGTTTCCCTGACAACCGGTCTATAATCAGCAACTGCTGCTGCTTTGATAACGATATCTTGCTCAGGAAAACGCCGCAAAACTTCTGTATACATCTCTTCTGCTGTGGATATCGAAACAACTTCAACGCCAGATGGTACTGCTATCTCAGAAGGAGCACTAACCAGCGTTACTTGTGCACCAGCTTCTGCAAAAGCTTGGGCAACGGCATAACCCATCTTCCCAGTGCTGAAATTACCTATATATCGAACAGGATCGATAGGTTCCCTTGTTCCACCTGCGGTAACCAGAACCTTCTTTCCTGACATATATCTATTTTGTCTACTCTGACTAAAATAATCCTCAAGGACATTGATTATATCTTGGGGTTCACTCATCCGCCCATCACCCTCACTGCCACAAGCTTGGAAACCTTGGGCCGGGCCGATAATACGAATATCTCGTTCTCGAAGTATTTCTAAATTCTTCTGGGTCGCTGGATGATGATACATAGCATGATTCATGGCTGGAGCTACAAATATTGGTGTTCTGACTGCCAAAAGTACAGTTGAAAGGAAATCATCGGAGATTCCTGTAACCATTTTGGCTAAAATATTTGCTGTTGCAGGTGCTATTAAACTAGCATCCACTTGTTCAGCGAGCGAAATATGTTCAATATTCCAGGTTTTCGGTTCTTCAAACAAAGAAGTATAAACAGGATTAGCGGACATGCTTCTAAACGTAAGAGGGGTTACAAATTCAGTAGCTGCTTTAGTCATTACAACATAGACCTCTGCACCCTGTTTTCTTAACCTGCTTACGATTTCTACCGACTTATAAGCTGCTATTCCTCCTGTGACCCCAAGAAGGATTGTCTTCCCTGAAAGCATTATTTATTACCTTCACGTAAAAAGTCGAGATTTATCTTGCCATCACCAATTTCCGCTAGAGCACGGCTTACAGGTTTAATATCTTTAAATTCTTCAGAATCAGAATTTGCCATAAGTATACGAGCTCTTTTTGCTGCCGCGATAACCAGAGTGTATTTACAATCCACATATTTCATCAATACGTCTAAAGATGGTTGTCTCACACCTATTCCTCCTTTGAAAAGAATACCACACGTTTCGTGCTACAGTTCTCCGCAACTATTATACTTTTAAGTTTTTCAACTGCTTCTTTAAGATCATTGTTTTCCACAACATAATCATAATCTTTGACATTCTCAAGTTCCTCATGAGCTCGGGCAAGCCTATTCTGTATTACTTCTTCGCTTTCAGTCCCCCTGCCACGCAACCTATTAGATAAGACTGTGAAGGAAGGAGGTACGATAAATATGAAAACTCCTCCTTCTGAATACAAATTTTTAACCTGTTTGCCTCCTTGAATGTCAATTTCTAAGATAATAGTTTTCCCTTGATTGAGCATAGCTTCCACATGAAAGCGAGGAGTCCCATAAAAATTTCCGAGAAATTCAGCCCACTCTAATAATTCACCATTCTCTATCATCTTTTGAAACTCTTCTTTTGATCGAAAAAAGTATTCCTTACCATCTGTTTCCCCTGGCCTGGAAGCTCTGGTTGTTACTGAAACAGAATAGTCTAAGTTAGTTGATTGAGCAAGGAGTGCGCGACAAAGCGTCCCTTTCCCTACTCCGGCAGGACCAGAAATCACTACCAGCATCCCTTTTTTTTGCACGTTCATCCTCCTAGTTATTCAGCCGGATCCTCATTGCTCGAT
>Ga0209643_1001348_pt1 | contig 23843 bp, 28 predicted proteins | sample AutmiccBRH37_all_FD_187383 | JGI IMG/M metagenome (GOLD analysis project Ga0209643, IMG submission 187383) | Deep subsurface microbial communities from Mt. Terri, Switzerland - Autotrophic microbial communities BRH/37_all (SPAdes) (version 2) | ecosystem: Environmental > Aquatic > Deep... | reverse complement strand
TTTTCCGGTGACCATAGCGAAGGAGGTACACCCGTTCCCATCCCGAACACGGTAGTTAAGCCCTTCAGCGCCGATGGTACTTGGGATTTATCCCTGGGAGAGTAGGTCGTCGCCGGAATAAATATTTGGGGACATTCCTCTGAAAGAGGCGTGTCCCCTTTCCTTTTTAGGAGGTGTGTCCCCTATCATTTTACCTCACGGTAAACCGTGGGGTTTTAAATTATAAATAAAAATATCTTGATTTGTTAAAGCCAAGGCTATAAATTGTAGAAAGGGCCATAATTATATATTGTTAAAAAAGATTATGTCTTTGCAGAGGCTTTGCCCTTTTTCTGTTATATGTTAAAATATTTACCGACCGGTAAGGAATTGGGGACATTCCTTCCCGAATTTGTTAAGAAGTAAGGAATTTTAGCCAATACAAGAAGGTGTGTCCCCTTACCTTAAAAGGAGTTGGTAATAATATGTCCGGTCATTCTAAATGGGCTACCATAAAAAGAAAGAAAGCAAAGGTTGATGCCCAGCGGGGGAAATTATTCACCAGGCTGTCCAAGGAAATAATTCTGGCGGCCAAGGCCGGGGGCGGGGACCCGGACGGAAATATGCGATTGAAATCAGCCATCCAGCGGGCTAAGGAGGCTAATATACCCAACGATAATATACAGCGGGCCATTATGAAGGGTACCGGTGAGTTAGGTAGCGGTAACTTTGAAGAAATTATATACGAGGGCTACGGACCCGGTGGTGTGGCCGTGATGCTGGAGATAATGACTGATAATCGGAATCGTATAGCGGGGGAAATAAGGCACTTTTTCTCCCGTTACGGGGGCAATCTGGGGGAAACCGGCTGCGTGTCCTGGATGTTTGACAAAAAGGGGCTTATCGTGATTGATAAAGAAACCGGTGCGGATGAGGACGATCTTTTGTTAGCCGCCCTGGAGGTCGGGGCCGAGGATATGAAGGTGGAGGAAGATAGTTTTGAAATATATATTGACCCCGACAATTTTGAAGCAGTGCGGGATGCGCTGGCGGAGCGGGGGTTTGCACTGTCGGAGGCGGAATTGACAATGATCCCCCAGACGTCCATAAACCTTGCTGATAAGGAAGCGGATCAAATGCTTAAATTGATGGATGCTTTGGAGGATCTTGACGACGTCCAGGAGGTTTATGCTAATTTTGATATTGTAGAATAGAAAAAACCTGGAAAACCACAACGGTAATTGTTGGTATAATTTTAGTGTTATATGGAAATATACTATAGTAAATCAATTGCCGGGGTGTTTTAAGGTTGTTTAAGAAAATCTATTGGGTGGGCCTAAGCTGTGTTGTAGTAGCCATGGTAGCCGTGGTTTTTTACCTGGCTCTTAATTTTTTTGTGGCTCCGCTGATGAAGCCGGGATTGTCGGTTTTCAATATTGTTTCTGCTGAAGGGGCAAAAATAACACGGGCAACCACGGTCAGGCAGGAAAACAGCTATCTGTGCAGGGATGTCGAGATTGTATATCAAGGACCGGCTCCCAAAGATATGGTAGGGCTGGACAGGCAAGCCCTGGACAAAAAATATCCTGCCGGGGCTGGCTGGACCATAAAATACGACAACGGTGGATCGGTGGTTTTGACCAGAGCCGTGGACGATTTTTGCAGCCTGCATAAAGATTACCGCCACCTGGGTATTTGCCGGAATGTACTGGCGGTATACCAGGGACCTCTGGGCAGCGACCAGAAATTATTGCGGCTGGAGGAAGGTAAAAAACTTGACTTGCTTCCGGAAGATATTAGAGGAAGCCTGGAAATGTCGAGTAACCTGGCCGATCTAGACCAAGGCGCCAGGGAGAAGTTAAAGTCCCAGCTGGAGTTTGAGAATGAGTCACTGCTCAACAGCATGCTGGAAAACCTCGATGAATTTATTGAATAATCATTAATAATATGCCGGGGGTATTGTATGATTATCATGGGGATCGACCCCGGAATTGCTATAACAGGATACGGTGTTCTGGAATATGACCGTGACCGTTTCCGGGTCATCGATTTCGGGGCCGTGACCACGGACAGCAATACCCCCCTCCCTTTAAGGTTAAAGTATTTATTTAATCAGTTAAATAGTATTATACTCCGGACTAATCCTGATCAGTTTGCCATGGAGGAGCTTTTTTTCAATAAAAACGTTCGTACTGCCCTCACTGTGGGTCATGGTCGGGGAGTGGCCATGCTTTCCGCCGCCATGGCCGGGCTGGAGGTCTTTGAATATACCCCCCTGCAGGTGAAACTGGCCGTGGTGGGAGAGGGAAGGGCGGAAAAAGGTCAGGTGCAGTTTATGGTTCGTGCATTGCTGTCGCTCCGGGAGACTCCAAGGCCTGATGACGTGGCCGACGCTCTGGCAGTGGCCATCTGCCATGCCTATAATGCCGGTGGAATGGGGGTTAAATTCAGGTGATAGCCTTTTTGAAAGGCAGTCTTTATTCTGTTCAGGCGGATGCTGTTGTGCTGGACGTTAACGGTGTGGGTTACCGGGTCTATGTTCCGGTTGGGGTTGTGCAGCGCCTCCCCCAGATTGGAGCCGGGGTAGTTTTGTACACACATATGCAGTCAAGGGAGGACGGGATAAGTCTTTTTGGCTTCGATACCGAGGAGGCCCTGGAAATGTTTCGTCTGTTGCTGGGTGTCAGCGGCGTAGGTCCAAAGGGGGCACTGGGGATATTATCTGCCATTACTCCAGAAAATTTTAGCGCAGCAGTGATGACTGACAATATTGCGGCTATCACCAGGGCACCCGGGGTGGGCAAAAAAACAGCCCAGAGAATTATACTTGAATTAAAAGATAGAATGAAAAAATTTAAACCTGCGTCGTGGCCGGAGTCTTACGTTCCGGCAGATACCGGTGAGGCGGCGGATGCTGTTGAAGCGCTGGTGGGCCTGGGTTATACCCCGGCCGAAGCCCTTAGGGCGGTGCACGAGGCCTCCAAAGAAGCGGATGCGGACGGTGGCCTCCCTGATTTAATTAAAATGTCGTTACGCCGGCTTTCAGCCGCGAAAGCTTATATATAAGCCGTGTCTCTGATGACAGGAGGTTCCTGCCGTTGAATCTTATTTACCGGGGGATGTTAAGTTATTTTGGATAACGATAAAAATGACAGGCTGATCTCGGCCACCATAAAAAATGAGGATATGGATGCCGAAAGCAGCCTGCGGCCGCGCAGGCTTTCGGAATACATCGGGCAGTGCAAGGTTAAGGAAACCATTGATATTTTTATTAAAGCTGCCTCCGGGCGGGGTGAAGCGCTGGATCACGTTTTGCTTTTCGGTCCCCCTGGGCTGGGCAAAACCACCCTGGCCGGCATTATCGCCAATGAGATGGGGGTAAGTATAAAAATTACTTCCGGCCCTGCAGTGGAAAGGGCCGGTGATTTGGCTGCCATTTTGACCAACCTGGGCCCCGGCGATGTGCTTTTTATAGATGAAATACACCGTTTAAACAGGCTGGTGGAAGAGGTGCTTTACCCTGCCATGGAGGACTTTGCCCTGGATATTATGATCGGGAAGGGGCCGGGGGCGCGCTCCATACGTCTGGAACTGCCTCGATTTACACTAATCGGTGCCACTACCCGGGCCGGGATGCTTACGTCTCCCCTACGCGACCGTTTTGGCGTTATTTCCAGGCTGGATTATTACAGCCCGGGTGAATTGGTGGAAATTATAGCCCGGGCTGCGGGCATACTGGATGTACAGACGGACAGGGCAGGCGCCGGGGAAATTGCCAGGCGCTCCAGGGGTACTCCCCGGGTGGCCAATCGCCTGCTGAAGAGAGTCCGGGACTACGCGCAGGTCAGGGCCGGTGGGGTCATCAATGCTTCGGTGGCGGAAGAAGCCCTGCATTTCTTTGAGGTTGATCCGCTGGGGCTGGATAAAATCGATCGGCGTATATTGAGAGTTATCATTGAGAAGTTCGGCGGGGGCCCGGTGGGGCTGGAAACCATTGCAGCTGCCGTTAGCGAAGAATCGGATACTGTTGAAGATGTCTACGAGCCTTATCTCATGCAGCTTGGTTTTCTGGCCCGCACTCCCCGGGGCAGGGTTGCTACCGTGCTGGCCTACCAGCACCTGGGTATACCCCGGCCGGAGTAGGGAAGCAAGGGGACGGTTCTCCTGCTTCCTCAAGAGGAAGCAGGAGAACCGTCCCCTTGCTTCCGCCATGAATCTTTCAAAGACAGTGGGAGGTCTGATAAAGATGAAAATGCTGTTGCACACCTGCTGTGCGCCTTGCACCATCTATCCTCTGGACAGGATCAGGGAAGAGGGTATAGATGTAACGGGGTTTTATTATAACCCTAACATACATCCTTACACGGAATGGGTGCGCCGCAGGGAAACCCTGGAGGAGTATGCCGGGGAGAAAAATTTTAAGCTTATTACCGATGAAGAATATCAACTGGAAGAGTTCCTGCGGGCTGTGGTGCACCGGGAGACCGAACGCTGCGCCCACTGTTACGCCATGCGCCTGTGCAGTGCTGCGGCAGTGGCGGTAAGGGGTAAATTTGATTATTTCTCCACCACTTTATTGGTCAGCCCTTTTCAAAAACACGATTTGATCAGAGAAATCGGCGAAGCTGTGGGAAAAGAATACGGAGTACCCTTTTATTACGCTGATTTCAGACCCGGCTACAAAGAGGCTACCGCCCGCTCAAAGGAACTGGGCATGTACCGCCAACAGTACTGCGGGTGCATTTACAGCGAAAAGGAACGGTATTGTAAAAAGCGTTCAGTAGTCAGTAGTCAGTAGTCAGTAGTCAGACATCCATGCCGCAAGCGGCACCATCAGAGTATGAAAATCCAGGACACTTTATGTCATTCTGAACGAAGTGAAGAATCCAAGATCCTTCGCTAACGCTCAGGATGACATTTCCCTAAACTTATTTTCAGGGCAGGAAGCAGGAAGCAGGGGGCGGTTCCCTTGCTTCAAAATAGTAACTTTAATAAATTGCCAGGTGTGTGCAAATGAGTTCTTTTAACGAATTTGGAAAAATCATAATTATTATAGGTTTGCTGCTGGTGGCGGCAGGGTTGCTGGTGATGTTTTCGGGTAAGTTTTTCAACCTGGGAAGGTTACCCGGGGATATATTTATCCGTAAGGGAAATTTCACCTTTTACTTTCCCATCGTGACCACTATACTGCTAAGCATATTACTGTCTCTCATATTAAACATTTTTTTCAGAAGATGAATTAATTTTTATTTGCAGTCCTTAAAAAACGAGACAACACTGCTTGCAGTTGTTAATACCGGGAGGAAAAATCTGCATTATGTCGAAATTTTTTAATAGGTATTTTTCTTCCGGGGGTAATGATCTAAAATGCAGCGAAGGCGTATATACAAGAAGGCTTTTAGACGTACTTCACCAACATTCCTGGCGGGGTTGTTTTTTTTGTTGCTGGGAATGTTGGCACTGTTTCAGCCGCTGAAGGCATACGGGGAAGTTTCCGTGGTGATGAAGGATATCAGGGTGGGTCTGGCCATACAAGCAATGGTTCAGGATTTTTCTGTTACGGGTGAGTACCGGGTACTTGATGCAGTAACGAGTTCGGAATTGGCCGTGGCCAGGCCGGGGGAAAAATGGCAGGCTAAATATGCCGGCGGAGGTATCGAACTGCTCAAAGACGGTGAAACCGTAGCTATATGTTACAATCCGGTGGTAATTCAGGAAATGTCCCGGAACATCTATGCGGTTTCCGCCGGTGACATTTTTACGGATATTATCCCTGCGGAGGAGATCGCCGCAATTGGCGCAGGTGGGCAGAAGATTTTCCTTGATTCCGACATGAATAAATATCAGGTGCTTTCCCGGGAGGGACAGTACCGTTTAAAGGGAAGTACGGAACAAAACCTGCTGGCGCTGAGCAGCGGTGGTGTTGGTCATAAATATCGCGGCAGCCTTGAATTCCGGGTTGCCCGGGAGGGTATGGCGGTTATCAATGAGCTGCCTCTGGAGCAGTATTTGTATGGTGTGGTACCCAGTGAAATGCCTTCCGGCTGGCCCGATGAAGCTTTAAAGGCTCAGGCGGTTGCCGCCAGGAGTTACGCCATGGCCCAGGTTAATGCGGGAACATACTCTGGTTATGGATTTGATGTGCTGGCCAATCAGCAAAGTCAGGTATACCGGGGAGTTGATGCGGAAAATGCCAAGGTCTGCGCGCTGGTGGACGGAACCCGGGGGCAGGTGCTGACCTGCCGTGGAACCGTGATTACCGCCTTCTTCCACAGCAGCAGCGGTGGTTATACCGAAAACAGTGAGGATGTCTGGAAAAACCCAGTGGAATACATAAAAGCGAAGCCTGATCCCTCAGATATGAACGATGCGCACTATAATTGGAAAAAATCCATAGATCAAAGTCAACTGGTCAGCCAGTTGAACCAGAAGGGCTATAATATCAGCTCTGTCTGTGATATTGAGGAAACGGCCAGAACTTCCACCGGCGCCAGGGTCAAAAAGATGGCCGTTGATGCCCTGGATACCCAGGGACAGCCTGTTAAAATAGAGATATGCAACGCTGATGCGGTTCGCTCTGCATTCGGACTGGACAGTTCACTGTTTGTAATGCAAAAGGAGAAGGATCAGCAGGGGCTCATTAGCAAGGTTGAATTTCAAGGCAGCGGCTGGGGGCATGGTTTGGGAATGTCCCAATACGGCGCTCTGGGTATGGCCAAAGAAGGTTATAATTACCAGGATATATTGAAATACTACTATACTGACGTCCAAATAGAGCGACTTTACGACATTTGAGTCAGGGGACGGTTCTCTGACTCACTGTCAACCGCCGCTCATTATAGCAGGATATTAGGTGACACTTTGAAAACAAGTGATTTTGACTATTTTCTTCCGGAAGAGCTTATAGCCCAGGACCCTTCCCTGGCAAGGGACGAGTCGAGGTTAATGGTGCTCAGAAGGGATGGGCCGGGAATAGAGCACCGGCAATTCAGAGATATTATTGAGTATTTATCGCCTGGCGATGTTTTGGTGATTAATGATACCAGGGTCATTCCGGCCAGGCTTTACGCCAGGAAAGAGGGCACCGGTGCGGAAATTGAGGTGCTGCTGCTGAAACAGCTAACCTCTCGCAGGTGGGAAACCCTGGTACGGCCCGGTAGAAAAGCCTCCCGGGGAATACGCCTGACTTTTGAAGGTGCCTCACTTACGGCTGAGGTGATTGATACCACGGATGCCGGCGGGCGAATATTAGAATTTGATTTTCAGGGCAACTTTGAAGACATCATTGATAAAATAGGGCGCATGCCGCTGCCTCCGTATATCAAAAAATATCCCCATGATCCCCGCCGCTATCAGACTGTTTATGCCCGCCAGCCTGGTTCTGTGGCCGCTCCAACGGCGGGGCTGCATTTTACCCCGGAACTCCTGGACAGAATAAGGTCTGCCGGGGTTAAGGTGGCACCGGTGCTACTGCATGTAGGCCTGGGTACTTTCCGTCCGGTGAAAGCGGATAATATTAAGGATCACCATATGCATGCCGAATATTTTGAAATAACTCCGGGTACGGCGGGAATTATTAATAGCGCCAGAGAGAAGGGCAGCAGGATCATAGGTGTGGGAACCACCAGCACCCGCTGCCTGGAAAGCTCTACAGGCCAGGAAGGCAAGGTTAATCCGGGTTCCGGCTGGACCGGGATCTTTATCTATCCCGGTTACAAATTCAAGGTGGTGGATGGTCTGGTAACCAACTTTCACCTGCCCTGTTCCACACTGTTAATGCTGGTGAGTGCTTTTGCCGGGCGGGAGAAGGTTTTGCAAGCTTATCGTACCGCCGTGGAAATGCGTTACAGGTTTTTTAGTTTTGGCGATGCCATGCTGCTGTTGTGATACTGAAAGAAAAGGGTTACTATTAGGTATTCAGAATTCAGAATTCAGGAGTCAGAAATCAGAATATTTCAAGACGATTAAACCGTTCTTTCATACTGACTACTGACTACTAATTAGAGGGTATATTATGGTTATAGCTTTTAAAGAACTGCAAAAAGATCCTAAAACCAGAGCCAGGTTGGGAGAAATGGTAACGCCTCATGGCAAGGTGGAAACACCTATTTTTATGCCCGTTGGAACCCAGGCCACGGTCAAGACCATGACCCCGGAAGAGGTCAGGGATGTGGGTGGCCGGCTGATACTATCCAACACTTATCATCTTTACCTCAGACCCGGGCACGAACTTATCAGAAAGGCCGGTGGGCTGCACCGCTTCATGAATTGGGACGGTCCTATCCTCACCGACAGCGGCGGCTTTCAGGTGTTCAGCCTGGGACCACTGAGAAAGGTGGAAGAGGACGGGGTCCGCTTTCGCTCTCATATTGACGGCTCCGAGCATTTTTTTAGCCCCGAGCGGGCTGTGGAGATACAAGAGGCGCTGGGGTCCGATATTGCCATGGCCTTCGACGAGTGCGCCCCTTATCCCTGCACCAAAGAATATGCTATGCAAGCCCTGGAGCGCACCACCCGCTGGGCCAGGCGCTGCAAGGAAGCTCAGCGCAGGGAGGAGCAGACCCTTTTCGGCATAATCCAGGGAGGGATGCACCGGGATTTAAGGGAATTGAGCGCGGCCCAGCTGATTGAAATTGATTTCCCCGGCTATGCTATTGGCGGTTTGAGTGTGGGTGAGCCGAAGGATATAATGTATGAGATGCTGGATTACACTGTACCGCTGATTCCCGGGGACAAGCCCCGCTATCTGATGGGTGTCGGTTCGCCGGATTGCCTGCTGGAGGGAGTGGCCCGGGGCATAGATATGTTTGATTGTGTTCTTCCTACCAGAATAGCCAGAAACGGCACCGTTTTCACCCACACCGGCAAACTGGTGGTGCGCAACGCCAGCCATGCCCAAGAGTTTACCCCGCTGGACCCGGAATGCGATTGCTATACCTGCCGTAATTATACCAGAGCTTATATCAGGCATTTGATTAAAGCCAACGAGATTCTGGGCATAAGGCTGACTACCATTCATAATTTGCACTTTACACTTCGCTTGATGGATAACATCAGAAGAAGCATAAAGGAAGGCACTTTTTGGGAATATAAAGAGAAATTTTTAAGCCGTTTCAAAATGGACTAAATATTTATCGGTGCTAAAAAAAGGGAATCGGCTCAATAAGACGAATTATATCAATTATAGAAAGGAGGTTCCCTGTGAATTCCGGTAATATAGGCACACTTATTTATATTGTGGCGCTATTCGCCCTTTTGTATTTCCTGATGATCAGGCCCCAGCAGCAGCGGCAGAAAAAACATCAGCAAATGATTAATAGCCTGAAGGTGAACGATCATGTTACCACAGCTGGCGGAATGCTGGGCACGGTGGTAAAAATCAAGGAAGATACGATAATACTTCGTGTGGCTGACAATGTGCGTATCGAATTTCTGAAGAGCGCCGTCGGCCAGGTGCGGGAGTCCGCCCCGGAGGAAAATAAAGAATAATTATATAAGATCTGGTCTGTGGTGGTCCCGCCGCAGGTATATTAACAAATCTGAACATATATAAGTGAGCCTTGGGTCCGGAAGGGGTTATTTCCTACCGAACCTTTAGAGCGAACTTAGTTCGAGCTATGCAGCCCGTTGATCCCCGACCTTCAAGGACGGGGTCTTGCAGGTTGTTAGCGAGATAATAAAATCCGGATCTTGGAGGGTAGGCGAAAAAAGTCTACTCTCTTTCTCCGTGTATGTAAAATTGGTAGATTGCACTCTGTGAGGCTTATTATGGCAGGTATGAGATCGAAACTTTAGGCTTTGGTCCCGTTACTTCCGGCCCAGACATGCATAAAAACCCCGTAATACAAGCATTTTACAATTAGTGCCATTGTATTGACAGGGGGTATATGCATGATTGCTTTGGAGGATGTTAAAAAGAATCCGGTGGTGGACAGCTTTATTCGTAAAGGCAATGAGTTTCTGGGCGCCCAGGGGTTTACTGAACACAGTTACAGGCATGTCATTCTGGTGAGCAGAATTGCCAGTAATATTTTAAAGAAGCTCAATCACTCCCCGAGGGAAGCGGAACTGGCCGCCATAGCCGGTTACCTCCACGATATCGGAAATGTAGTCAGCCGGAATAATCACGGCAATTCCGGCGCCGTCCTGGTATTTCCGATATTAATGACCATGGGTATGGAGCCGGACGAAGTGGCCATTGTAGTTTCTGCCGTTGCCAATCACGAGGAACAGTATGGCCAGCCTGTGAACAGTGTTTCTGCGGCGCTGATCCTGGCAGACAAGTCAGACGTGCACCGGTCCCGGGTACGCAACCAGGATTTCGCCACCTTTGACATCCATGACCGGGTTAATTATGCGGTGGAACATGCCTTTATCCGGGTGAAGCCGGAGCAGCGTGTTATAACCCTGGACATGTCTATTGATATTAATATTTGCCCGGTAATGGAGTATTTTGAGCTTTTCCTGACCAGGATGATACTTTGCCGCCGGGCCGCCGGTTTTTTGAACTGCAATTTTGAAATAATAATTAATGATTCCAAATTGTTGTAGTAATTGTTAAATCAGGGGGGAGAATGCAAAAAATGAAGTGGAGCAAGGTACTGTCGCTGTTGCTTATTATTGTCCTGGTAGCCGCTGCCGCCGTGGTTTCGGTGGCCCCGGTGTTCGAGCAGAACAAGACCCTGAGTAAATACCTGCCTTTGATCAAGGACATCAACCTGGGCCTTGACCTGCAGGGGGGGGTGCATGTGGTATTTGAGGCCCACGATACCCCGGAGGCCAAGGTAACCCCGGAGAGCATGCAGCAACTTAAGGCCATTATCGAAAACAGGGTTAACGGCCTGGGCGTTTCCGAGCCCATCATCCAGCTTCAGGGTGACAGGCGTCTGATTGTGGAACTGGCCGGTATCAAAGATCCTGAGGAGGCCGTACGCACCATTGCCAAGACAGCATATTTACAGTTTATTACCGAAGATGGCAAGACTGTGGTTACCGGCGCTGATTTGAAAGATGCCCGGGAGGGCAAAGATCCCAACACCGGGCAAACAGAGGTCAATCTTACCTTTACACCGGCGGGAACCAAAAAATTTGCCGATGCCACCGCTGCCAATGTACAGAAAAGAATAGCCATCGTGCTGGATAATCAATTACTGCAAAACCCGGTGGTGAACGAGCCAATTCCCAATGGCAAGGCTGTAATTAACGGCTACGCCTCCCTGGACGAAGCACATAAAATAGCCATGCTGCTGCGTTCCGGAGCCCTGCCAGTGAAGGTAACCGTGGAGGAGAAGCGCTCCGTGGGGCCTGCCCTGGGCGCCGACTCACTGGCCAAATCTCAGCACGCCGGACTGGTGGGCATAGTGGCCATACTGGTATTCATGCTGGTTTATTACCGCCTGCCCGGACTGGTGGCAAACTTTGCCCTAATTATTTACTCAATTATCGTTTTAGGAGTATATCTGGGCATGCACGTTACCATGACCCTGCCGGGCATAGCAGGTTTCCTGCTATCGCTGGGTATAGCGGTGGACGCCAACGTGATAATATTTGAGCGGGTAAAAGAAGAACTGCGTACCGGAAAGACTTTACGCTCGGCCATTGACGCAGGATTTAAACGAGGCTTTACCGCGGTGTTTGACGCCAACGCAACCACTCTGATTACCGCCATTGTGCTGTATTTCTTGGGTACCGGCCCCATCAGAGGATTTGCCGTGACGCTAACCATAGGTATCCTGGCCAGCATGTTTACGGCCATAACCATGACCCGCTGGCTGCTGCAACTGGTGGCGGGGGCCAATATAACCAAGAATCCAAAATATTTCGGGGCGTAAGGGGGGAAGGGAATGTTTCATTTTATAAAGCTGCGTAAAATCTGGTATATTATTTCCATTGCCGTGATTATTCCCGGGATAATCTCCCTCTTTATGCAAGGGTTGAATCTTGGGATTGATTTCACCGGCGGCACCATCATGGAGGTTCGCTTCGACAAGGCTATGGAGGCTCAGGATGTGCGGAAAGCTGTGGATTCCGTGGGCCTGGAGGGTAGTAAAAGCATACAGCAAAGTGGTGACAGGAACTATTTGATCAGGACCAGAGCGTTGGATCAGGAAGAAAGCGATAAGCTGTTTAAAGGTATGCAGGACAAGCTGGGCAAAGCAACCCTTTTGCGAACTGACCTGGTGGGGCCGGTAATGGGTAAGGAGTTAGCCTATAAAGCCCTGTTGGCTTTGTTCATCGCCTCGGTTCTGATGGTCATATATATAACCATCCGGTTTGAATTCAAACAGGGCATAGCGGCCATCATCGCCCTGCTGCACGATACCCTGCTGGTTACGGGGATATTCTCGCTGCTGCAGATAGAGGTGGACACTGCCTTCGTGGCGGCCATTCTAACCATTATCGGTTATTCTATCAACGATACCATTGTAATTTTTGACCGCATCCGTGAAAATTTAAGGATGCGGAAAAAGGGAGAGTCCCTGGAGGAATTGGTCAACAGGAGCATCTGGCAGACCCTGGCCCGTTCGATAAATACGGTGCTGACGGTGATGTTCGTGCTTCTGGCCATGTATTTCCTGGGTGGCAGCACCATCAAAACCTTTATGCTGGCCATGCTTATCGGGGTCGCCAGCGGCGCCTATTCGTCTATATTTAACGCCAGTCCCCTGTGGGTAGACTTAAAACTGCTGGAAACAAGAAAAAGAGTGCAGTCCGCCAAGGCATCATAAATTGCTTTAGCGGTTTATGAGCATGGTTCAGTAAGCTATGGTAATATGCCCGCTGTGTACGCCTTGGTTGAGATAAATATATTATTAATAAATACAGGGCAGGAATTATTATCCTGCCCTGTAAATTTGTATACTTCCTCGTGTTTCGTTTAGTAATAGCAATATTTTGAGGTGGATAAGGAAATTTACATATAATAGGCTCATTATTTGTGAAAATTGTATTTATCATTTATTATTACTTATACGTAGCCATTATGTTATAATATTTACAGTGATCAGCACATTTGAAGAATAGTTTTTGTCATTATTTCATAATATTTTTCTATTGCAGAATAATGAATTGAACCCTTAGAGCGAACTTAGTTCAAGCTTTACAGCCTGTTAGCGAGATAAAGAATGGAGGTAGCCGTCGTGGTGGGTGTTGTTAATTTAGAAGTTCCCGGTCTGGACGAAATTGAGAAAATGATCATCCGGCAGGCCGGCTCCACAGTTCACTACCCCAAAAACCATGTAATTTTTGCGGCGGGGGATATTGCAGACAGGATTTTTATGATAGAAAGCGGATGGGTGAAAATATACCGTTTGTCCAACGACGGCCGCAGGGTTACGGTGGGCAGCATCAGGAGCCCCGGGGAATTGATGGGTCTGGCGGAGACACTCTGGGGGGGCGAGCGCACCTGTTATGCCGGTGCAATACAGAATGTTACCATGGTGGTTATTCGTAAAAATAAATTTGAGGAACTGCTGACCACACACCCGGCTCTGTCCCTTAAGGTGGCAAGGCAACTGGGTGCCAGGATGAGGGAAGCAGAGGCTATCATTCATGATATGGTATGCTGGCAGGCGCCGGGCAGGCTTGCCCTGATATTGTTCAAGATGGGCGACCGCTGCGGCGAGGAGCAAAAAAACGGCATCAAAATAAACCTGGCGCTGACCCACGAGGAACTGGCCAATATGGTGGGTACGTCCCGGCAAACGGTTACCTCCCTGCTAAACACTTTTAAGCAGGAAAAGAGTATTGTCTACGAAGGCAGGGAAATAAAGATAATTAATCCTGACAAACTGGCCAAATGGATAATGTGAATTTAGACGGGTATTTGACACATTTGCGGTCATCAGCCTGACGTGAACCTCCTCCGGGACAAGCCCGGAGGCTTCTCCACGAAGGTTTCTCATTTCAATGAGAGCTGCCATGCCAAAGCAAGGTCTTACGCTCCCTCTTGAGCTACAGCACTGCTTTCGCAGCCTTGGCCCGGTCCATGGGCATCTACTACTTTGCCATAGTGGCTACGTAGATACGTGCTTTCTTCAAAAGCACCAATCTCTTTCGGGAATCAGTTTTACGCAGCAGCCCATTGATCTGCTGCAACCCCATACTGATTGTCAAAGAGCACAGGAATATTATACCATGCAAACGTGTGTTTGTGAAGGGCATTTATCGACCTACGGGCGATGCCTCTTTCATCCTACGGCTCAAGGCCGTAGGTTTTCAGAGACGGAATTCTATAAATATTACGGTATATTAGCTTGACAAACGAACAGGACTTCTTCAGGTCCTGTTTTTTATTTTGTAGCCAGGGGTGAAATTTTGTTGGCCGGTTTGATGGTGCCCAGCTTCCATACGGGACATGGTCGCCATGATAGCCCCGGAAAGGCTGGCCAATATGCCGGGCAGATTTTTTTCTGTCGGCCATATGACATTTTTTTTGTCGGCACTAAGACAGGCCGGTTGTCGCTGGGCTGACATTGTGATTGTTAATTTTCTGTTATTTATTAGTAGGGACAATTTGATCGCAAACAAAAAAGCAAAGGGGGTGAGGAATATTTTGTCAGATAAAGTGTTGTTGGGCAATATTAAGGACTATAAGGGCAGGGAGATAGTTAGTTTTTGTAAAGGTATTGGCTGTTTTACAGAGAAATTACTGCACCCCCACCGGGAAAAGCAGGAAAAATTGCTGGCCAGAGTCAAAGAATTAAAGGAATTATCCGCTATCGCCTCGGAGGCCGGGATGCATTCAATGTATCAATCGTTAAATAGAGAAAGCAATGAAGTATTTATGGAATACCTGATGTGTTGTTTTTTGGATGGCATTAGCTTTTTATTGCCCCATGCGCTGGCCATCTGGCTGCTAAGTTTAAAATTCAGCAACGTTGTCCTGCCGGTAAGTTTACCCTGGCTGGGAAATCAAGTCAGTATAATGATCTGGTATCCACTATGTGCCGTTATTTATTACGCCGGGCGCAAATATTTCAAAAGAAAATCTTCAGTAGTTACTTCTTGAAATAGTTCCGTTTTGAAATCATTTTTCATTAAAATTATCACGTTGAAGCACAATTACATGGAGGTGTGTAGTACATGGAATTTACAATTGCCGGTGTTACGGTTAATCCGATAATATTAATTCTCTGGTCAATATTTGTGGGGTATATTTTTTCAACCATAGGAGCTGCCGGCGGTATCCTGGCCGGTGTGGGACATATAACAATTTTCGGTATGAAAAATGCCAATATTATCAAACCCATGAACCAGATGCTCACCCTGGTAAGTCCGGTTATTGCAGCACCACTTTATTTCAGGGAGCGCCGCCTGGTGGTGCCGGCTGCCGTGGCCCTGGGTCTGGGTGGTATAATCGGGGCTCTGCTGGGTTCCTGGCTCTCCCATACTTACCTTCCGGATATGAAGTCCTACAAGCCCCTGTTCGGAGCCATTACCATGTTTATTGCCCTGCGTATGTGGTACGAACTGACGCCTTCCGCCAGGGAAAAGCAGCAGGCTGTAAAAAAGGCCAACCAGGCTTTTGAAAAAAGAGTTAAGGAACTAAAGGCCGCCGGCAAAATGAATGAATTAAAGGAAATCGGCGTTAACTTTTCCCAGACGGGTATCAACAACACCTTTTCTTTTAGTGGCGAAACCTTTATGTATAACGCTTTATCCCCCTTCATCGCCGGTCTTATCGTGGCCATAATTTCCGCTGCTCTGGGTGTTGGCGGCGGCTTCCTGCTGGTTCCTTATCTGAGTAGTATTTTGGGTTTTCCCATGTTTATCGTGGCTGGTACTTCTGTCCTTTCCATTCTCGTTACCTCCGCCACCAGTATTGGCAACTACATCAAAATGGGCAGCAACCTGGACTGGGCTATGCTGAGTTTTGAACTGGGCGGCGTTATCGTCGGTTCCTACCTGGGCCCCATATTCTCCAAATATATTAAAGCTCAATATCTGAAAATATTCCTGGCGGTGATACTGACCTATATAGGTATTGGATACATGTTCGGCAATATCATCAAGGTTGCCACCGGTATAAAGATTATTTAATTAAAAGTCAAAAGTCAAAAGTCATAAGTCAAATGTCGAAAGTCGGAAGTCAGAAGTCAAACTGACCTTGGACCTTAGACCTTATGGGGGGTCGAGCAAAATGAAGTGTGCACACTGTAAGCAGGATCCAAAGAATAGATGCGATAAGGATGGCCATGATTGCACCGGAGGAAAAACCGATTTAACAAAATATACTAAAGACGAAAATAAACCATTTCACAGGGCCAGCGGATTTTTTCAGTATGAATTTGGTAATAACCTTACCCGCTTGGATGAGCTGATTAAATTTTGCCGGCAAATGGACTATAAAAAAGTGGGGTTGGCTTTCTGCGTGGGGCTGTCGGCCGAGGCGGAATCCCTATCCAACATTCTTGAACAGCATTTTAAGGTAGAGTCGGTTTGCTGCAAGGTGTGCGGTCTTGATAAAAAAGACTATGAGGTGCCCAACAGAAAACCCGGCAAATTCGAGGCCCTGTGCAATCCCATCGCCCAGGCCGAAATACTTAACAATTCCAAAACCGATATCAACGTTGAACTGGGACTGTGCGTGGGCCATGATATGCTTTTTCATAAATATTCCGAAGCCCCGGTTACCGTGTTTGCGGTCAAGGACCGGGTCATGGCCCACAATCCTCTAGGTGTGCTGTATTCCAGTTATCTGAGAAAGAAATATGGGCTTAAATGATGCGAGTCGTATGATGTCATAATAGAGAAAACGGTCTATTAAGACCGTTTTCTCTTATTAAGCGACTGTTTATAGCCAACCCCAAATCCGCCTGGATTGGGTTTTCGTGAACCCCATGTACCGGTATCTGAGCCAGGGGCAAAACAGCTGCGCAAAGTCTTTCATGATAGACAGGCTGTTTTACGCCGTGTTGTTATCTACCAGGGACAATATTTTCTTTGCCCGCCGTACGATAGGGTATTCCACCATTTTGCCCTCCACCTGGATAACAGCCGTTCCCCCTGCCTCGGCTTCCTCGAAGGCCTCCACCACTTTGCGGGCGTAGGCTATTTCTTCCGGGGAAGGGCTGAATACCCTGTTTACCGTTTCGATTTGGGCCGGGTGAATGATTAGTTTGCCCTGGAAGCCCAGCTTCCGGGCAATGTCGGCTTCCATGGCGAGCTTTTCCGTATTCCTTATATCCGGTAGAACTGTGTCCAGGGGAGGCTCTATCCCGGCGGCCCGGGAAGCAAGCACCAGTTGGCTGCGGGCGTGAAACATCCCGTCACTTTCAGTGGGATAATTAATGCCCAGTTCCTGAGAGAAATCAACTCCCCCGAAAGCTAGTGCCTTTACCCTGGGACAGGATGCTATTTCTAAGGCCCTGAGTATACCTGCCGCACTTTCCACAAAGGGAATCAGTGCGGTGGTGCCCCGGGACAGGCCGGCTTCAATCTCCAGCAGCCCCAGTAGCCAGTCGACTCTTCTAACTTCTTCTGCGGATTCTGCTTTGGCCAGCATAAGCCCTGCTATCGGCAGGACGGCAACAGCTTTTAAATCTTCCAGTATGTAGTCTGTGGAAGCGGCATTGATTCTGATAAAGACAGTCTGGGGGACAGGCTTTTGCATTAGCTCCCGCACCATATTTCTGGCAGCATCCTTTTGGCTGTAGGCTACGGCATCCTCAAGATCCAGTGTTACTGCGTCTGCCCCTGCTGCAAGAGCTTTTTCAATCTTGCGGCGGTCATCTCCGGGGGTAAACAGTATTGAACGCGGCATAATTTTCACCTCTAAATAGTTTATATTTAAGCATTCTCCGGTTTATCAATTTATCCTTTTGCAGGCCGGCTTAATCAATATTTTATTACCAAGGGCGAAAAAAACGGTTCCGGATATCACCGGAACCTGCGTGAAAAATGGAGGGAGAGTTTTTTTTGTTCAGGATGCTGATTTTTCCCGGGTATTAAGATTTTGGGTGCTCCAGAAGGACTGCAATCTGTTTATCAGTACGCCGTTGCTTACACTAACCTTGATGATGGGATTGGCAAAACGTTCCTGCAGGGAACGTTTTGCTTCCATGTAAGTATCCGTCCTGCAGTCAGTGTATGTTTTAGCATTTATATACGGCATATGATTGCCACCCCGATTTCCTTGCTGTTTATAATCATAGTATAACAGGGATAATTTAAATATTTATTTAGGGAATGTTAAAACAAAAAATATTTTTGTTAAATTATGATCAAGCCGGCTTGTCTTCATGAAGATAATTATGTGGCCGGAAAAAATTTTAACAAAGCCGGGGATTAATAAATGCTGGACATTGTATTCAGGACGGTTTTTACATATTTCGTGTTATTACTGATTATCAGGATGATGGGTAAAAGGGAGATTAGTCAGCTTTCCCCCTTTGATTTCGTTGTGGCCATTATGATTGCTGATCTTGCTGTTATTCCCCTGCAGTCCAGCGTCATAGCCCTCTGGCATGGTATTGTGCCTATGGTCATACTGGCCCTGATGGAAGTAATGCTAAGTTTCGCCGCCCTGCATAGTTATCGTTTGCGAAAAATTCTGGACGGCAACGCCCAGATCGTAATTAAAAATGGCTGTTTACTAAAGTCGGAATTGCGTAAAGCCAGGTATAACCTGGACGACTTATTGGCCCAGCTGAGGGAAAGCGGTTATCCCAATGTTGAGGACATAGAGGTGGGGGTGTTGGAGACTTCGGGAAAATTAAGCGTGATACCCAAATCACAGAAAAGGCCCGTAACACCTGAGGATTTAAAAGTTCCCACCGGTTACGAGGGTCTGCCCACCATATTGATTATGGATGGCATAGTATTAAAACAGGAATTGGCCGGGATAGGAGTGGATATGGGGTGGCTGGAGGATAAACTGGCGGAGTCCGGTGTCCCTGCCCGGAAAGTATTCCTGGCCACTCTTAATACCCAGGGAAAATTTAATATAGTTGAATGCGATAAATAACCGGCATGATGTGATAATTTGAAGGAAAATTTACTTTTTGGTAGAATTATCAAATTATCCCGGCTGATGGGCCGGGGCTCACTCACAAATGGCTGTAGAACAGGAATTAGCAGTTGTACTTTTCAGACCAGCCTGAGGGTAAAAGCAGGGAAGCATCCCTGCACTTGTGAGTATATAAGTGAGCCTTGGGTTCGGAAGGGGTTATTCCCCTGCCGAACCCTTAGAGCGAACTTAGTTCGAGTTTTACAGCCTGTTTCCCCGGCCTTCGAGGACGGGGTCTTACAGGCTGTTAGCGAGATAATAAGCTTATACGGCAGGTGTTGTCATGTTCCAGTTGGAAAGAAAACAGCAGTTGGTGTTAATAATACTGGCTGCTTTAATTCTTTTTGGGAGCGGTTATAAATATGCCCAGTGGCATATCCGGAGCAACCGGGCTGACGAGGGTACGGTCATTGAAAGCCCTGGCCGGGAGGCAGAGAATATTGGCAGCAAAGAGATAGTGGTACATGTACAGGGCGCAGTGGAAAAGCCCGGTATTTACCGACTGCTTCCCGGGGCCAGGGTTGCTGATGCTGTGGAAAAGGCCGTGGCGCTTCAAGAAGCGGACCTGGACAGCTTAAATCTGGCCGAAGTATTGAAGGACGGGCGGAAGATTCCTGTACCTTATAAGCAGAATCCGAATGGGCCGGCTACGGCGGCTGGCGTTGCCACCACTTCGCATCCCATGGCCGGTGGTTCCGTGGTACGGTCCGGCGCCGGAACCGGGACAGGGACCGGCGGTATGGTAAATATTAATACCGCAGGGCTGGCCGAACTTGATACTCTGCCGGGGATTGGACCCTCCCTGGCCCAGCGGATCATTAGCTACCGGGAAGAAAACGGAACTTTCACCGATCCTGAGGATATTAAAAAAATATCCGGGATAGGTGATAAAAAATATGAGCAGCTGAAGGATTTCATTACGGTTAATTAGCTGCTTATAGAATTAGCCGGGTCTATCCCTAAGCATGAAGTCCGTGGTTAATTAACGAAGTCCCAATAAACCTACCTGCTTTAGCAGGTGGTCAATTTTCGTGCGGTGCAGTCTTCGCCCCCCCACTGTTATACTATGAATAACAAGAAACTTATGAGGTTTCACATATGGTGGTGCGTAAAGAGGATATTCATAATTTGGTCGACCATATCCGGGATGTTTTTGTTGGGTTTTTGTTGAAATATTAACATTAATTAGAGGTACCGTATTATTGAATATAATGTCTATCCTGAAAACAAAGTTTAAGAGTTAAATATAAATTTCTTAACAGCACATGCTTAAAAAGGAGGAATCTGCCTTGACAGAAGACAGAAACGAAGTTTTGGCTCAAGAGATAAAAAATCTGATTACCAGTTATGTTGAAACAAATCACCAAAACTACTGCAAGCATTTCAAAGGCAGGTTTTTTGACTCTCCTCTAGTGGGATTCGCCCAGGGAGACGACCATATTTTTGTAACCATTCAGGAACAAGTGGGAATGGAGTCTATGACTCCGCAACAGGCACTGCTTAACGCAGTGCAGGCAAGGGACGCTTCTTTTGGTATCAAACCGGAAAAGGTAAGCGTAATTTCTTGGGTGTTGCCCATCAATTCCGCTGTCCGGGAGAAAAACCGGCTGCAAAAGGTAAGTCCGGCTGACGAGTGGTGTTATACTCGGAATGACGGGGAGCAGTTTAATATGGAATTGAGGCGCCAGGTAGTCAACTGGCTTGAAGCCAGTGAGTACCTCACCGCAGCCCCCTTTTTGCTTTCGGAGTTTAGAATTATCAGGGATCCGGCCAGACGCAACTTTACCTCAACCTGGTCTGAGAGGCATATTGCCTACGCCTGTGCACTGGGAACCTTCAGCTTAAACGACGCCTTGATCACTCCCAGGGGATTTGCCCACCGTCTAGGCAGTGTCGTGGTCAACGTTAAACTGCCGGCTACCCCACGCCCTTACAGCGGACACATGGATTACTGTCTGTTCAGCAAAGGTTGCGTTGCCTGTATCAAAAGGTGCCCCGCCGGAGCTATCTCAAAAGAAGGACACAACAAGGATGTTTGTCAACAAATGGTCTCCCTTGACAAGGAAGCTGTTGAAAGACGTGAAAGGCTCGGCTTAGAAAAAACAGGGTGCGGACTCTGTCAGGTCGGCGTTCCCTGTGAGGATCGCATCCCGGTAAAGCATTAAAGTCTATTAGTACTTTAAACTTTGCTTAAATCTAAATTTGTTGAAATAAACAATTAATAGTATGAACAAATACACTTACTTGGGGTACTTGGGGTTTGGGTATTATTGGAACGGTGATTTTAGTATAACCAATAATCAGATACCATATTATTGAATATAATGTCTATAATGCGAAGCATAATTGAGGAGATTACTTATTAATAATAGGATATCGCTACTATATGGATACAAATAAAGGCTATAATGAATGTGGTTATTGCGGCAACAAAACAAAACTTGACATTGTCATATTCCATAAGATTGAAACTAGAGATGAGTTTGACAGTGATACATACTGGTTAATATTGGAGTGTTCCGTCTGTAAAAATATATCGTTTGCTAAGTTTACACTGGAGAGGACATGATGCGTTCTTGTAGTCATGGAAAGATAACTTATGAATACGATTTTAATATTTTGTTTCCCGTTAACACATATAAGGGATTTAATGTACATAGCATGATTGATACCATAGGGAACTTGTCTATTAATTATTGAAAAATACATTATACATTTAATTATGCATGGTGGAGGAACATCTATGGTTTATAATATTGACGATTATTTAAATGAGATCGAGGAATATAAAGGTAACCATTATTTTAGAGGGCAGGCTGATATCTCTTGGGATATAACCCCATCCATTTTTAGAAACGGCAGTACCCTAGCGACTGAATATAATGATATTGCTGAAACATATTTAAATAGTGAGCACAAACACATCTTGCTCAAACTACTTAAAATGCAGCATTATGGAAGCAAAACAAGGTTATGCGATTTAACCGTCAATCCGTTAGTCGCTCTATTTTTTGCAATAGATGGTAATAATGAAAAGGATAAAGATGGATGTGTGTATATATTAGATTGTTCAGACAGGCTTGCAATAAATAGCATTGAAATAAAAATAATGACCAAAGTTGCGACATGTAACATTACCAATATACTTCAAATAAAAAACGAAATTATTAAAGATTTTGACATTGACTTATCGCAAGATGAAATTAAAGAAATCTTATTTCAGAATGCGATTATTGAATATGGCTATGAATTCGCCTTCTCCAACCCACGTTCACACCTTCAGGGTGGTACAGCTATATTCTTTGGTTATTCTACGCCTGATGGAGAAACTATTGAGCGAAAAAACGGCTATGGAATTCACAATATTATAAAAAAGCTGATTATCCCAGCAGATAGAAAATTATATTTTCTTAGTGAGTTATGTAAGCGTGGAATTACTTCAGAAACACTATATGACCGCATATTTGAGTATCGCATGAAATCGCCAATTCCTATTAAATACAAGCTTGAGTTTGAGTCTATTAAGAGAAGTTCTGAATTTAATAAGGTTATAATATGGATACGAATAGATGATATCCGATTTGTTTATGAAGATATATACCCAATTGTGGACAATGTATTTCGCAAAATGAAATTGGAATATGGAAGTACTGCCAGAATCTTCATGATTGTGTATTATGATAATGAAGATAGGAATGCTCTAAATTATATTTGTAACGTAAACCAAGTTAATAACTTTACATCATTTACGATTAAATGGAATAAGGATTATCATAAAATTCGAATGGATTATACTCATCATCAAATATCTTCACAGGAGATTACTTCAAGATTCGAACCTATTATTGATGAGTTCCTTTCCAGTTAGAAATTGGTAAAGAATAAAAACAGCGAATTAAAAAGCAAACTCACAAATAGAGAAGAGTACATCTCATTACTAAAAATTATAAAGAATAAACTGCATAAATTAGCATACTGGGATGCTCAAGACATTGCTCAAGGTGGAGACAAAATACATGATTATCAAGAATTTGGTCATATGTTTATAGCTGATGTTATGCTTTTGATTGATGATCAACTTATGTATTTAAAAAAGCAAGTAAATGATTACCTATTGCACTATAATTATGGGAACCGTAATAATGATTGTGAAAAAAGTTATGTACTATACATGGAAAAGCGGTCATTAATTTCTATATAACTAATTGCTTTAATATTATGTAGACTGTATTTAAATATGTGCATATTTACTTAATTATGTAAGTTCGCATTATACATATAACTGACTAATGTTAATAACATGAAGTTTGAGTATTAAATATGTGGCATAGGGGTATGGCGTGAAGTGAGGAAATTTAAACCACCTATATTAAAAAACGACTTAGTATGTATAACATCGAATGATGTTGATATAGAACTACTTTCAACTATTTGCTGTTATATTAATGACCATAACAGTTATTTTTCAATCTTTAAAATGCCTGTAATCAGAAATCCATTGGTAGACACGGATAATATTAATGATGATGATTATTTTGCCAGTGTTGTTGTGAATAAAGCATCAATACAAATGATGAATGCTATTGCAAGAATAAAATGTAGAAAAATACTTTTAGTTGGTTTAAGTGAGCAACAAAAGAAATACTTGAAGCTGGAAAAATATTGGAAGGTTTCATTTATTGAAATAAACTGTATGTCTGATATTAGTGAAAATCTAAAATTTTTAAACATGATTATGTCTTTTGCTCAGAAGCCCCTTCCCAAACAAACATGTGTTTGATATAATTATATAAACACTTGTTTGGGGGGATCTGCAATGGCAAAACAAGAAGCCATTAATTTACTTCAATTCCAA
>Ga0209643_1001344_pt1 | contig 23920 bp, 23 predicted proteins | sample AutmiccBRH37_all_FD_187383 | JGI IMG/M metagenome (GOLD analysis project Ga0209643, IMG submission 187383) | Deep subsurface microbial communities from Mt. Terri, Switzerland - Autotrophic microbial communities BRH/37_all (SPAdes) (version 2) | ecosystem: Environmental > Aquatic > Deep... | reverse complement strand
AGATACTTATATAAGAATTGCCACGGCCATTATCCTCACCATTTATATCGGATTCATAATATTCTTAAGGGACTCAGTTAATAAACTAGCCTCGAATAATATTGAACCTCATCCCTATAAGGATGAACCGGAATTAGATACTCATCAAACAAACTACAATGAATTTCATAAAGAAGATGGTGAAGGATTTGTAATATTAAAGAAAACTCCTAACCCTAAATATAATAGCAATAGTGATATAATAGACAACCCTAAAAATCTTGGTGGCTTAGAAAATTTACCTCCTGATTACAAAGAAGAATTTTATAAAATTGTAGAAGAGAAAATCCCGGATAATGTAAATCAAAGTGACCAATTCGGATTTGTGATTGAAAAAATTTTACATGTTGTTAAGTTTTCTTTCTTGGCACATTCAGCTCTCTTTTTTCTTTATAACCCGAGAACAAAAAAAATATCATTAGATCGAATGGAATCTTCAAGTGATCAAATTGTAAAAAAGAAATTTGATCTTGAAAATGATATACTTAGTAAAATTGTTAATAATAAAGAACCTGAGTTATTGACTGATATATCAATAAGTGCCGAACCGGATGTTTTACGTTATTATTTGGCCCCCCAATCAATTAAAAGTTTTGTTGGAGTTCCCATATTTTACAATTCTGAATTTATAGGCATTCTTGCTATTGATAGTAAAAATAATGATGCTTACGGAGTAGAAACAATATTCCAACTTGGAAGAGTTGTAAGAGTAATCTCAATAATTGTTTCGTTATTCGAAGAGAAGCATACCGAAAATTTAATTGATCAGAGATTAAGATCAGTGCTCGCTTTTTTAAGTCAAGATCGCAAATATGAAACCGATGCTGATGTTTATTTAGGATTAGAGAATGCAGTTAATTCACTTACTCAATATGATGTTTATAGTTTGGTTACATATAACTCAATTGAGAATAAATTTAAGATAACAAAGGTAATTAATAAGACCTCGCTTAAATATCTTGGCGAAGGTTTTGAAGTTGATTTAAATGGAACATTAGCAGGTAAATCAATTATGACCGGGCTACCTGTAAAAATTGACGACACTTCTTCATCAGATTTCCCCCGGTTCGATAAGAGTGAAGATATTAGTTTTGATGGTTCTTTCCTTGTTATTCCTCTAGTATATGATGAAAAAGTATATGGATTAATTTGCTTCGAAACATTAAAGAAAAGTTTCTTCTCTAATGATGATGTCGGGTTCTTAAAAAATGCTCTTAAAATGTTTTCTTTTATATTCCACACTAATATTAACTACCAATTAGTAAAAGGTTTGTTGACGGTGGATGTAGAAACAAGGACTTTAACTAAAGATCATTTCGTTGAAAGATTAACGGTTGATTTGGTAAAGGCAAAAGAATTAAATATACAAGGAGCAGTAGCACTTATAAAAATTGATGATTTTATCCAACAAGATTCATTATTCGAGGGGAATCCTTTCCCTAAAGTCTTGCAATCCATTTCAGGATTGATACGAGAAGAGATGACACCAATGAATCTTTTGGGAAGAATAGATGAAAGGATATTTGCTGTATATTTTTTCAATTATAGTGCGAAAGATGTATTTCTTTGGTCAGAAAAATTAAGAATTAAAATTGCGCGCAAACCGATCGCGGTAGTTTCACGTCAAACAACATTTACTGTTTCAATCGGAGTAGCTTCCACTAATAATAAAACGGATGTTCAAGACCTTCTCTATAATGCAGAACTCGCCTTAAATAATGCTGTGGAAAAAGGCGGCAATTCTGTTAAAAATATAAATTAACTATGAATAATTTTGTTATCATCATTTTAGATGGGGTGGGCGTTGGAGAGCTTCCTGACGCTAATCTTTATAATGACCAAGGCAGCAATACACTTGGTAATATGGGTGAATATTTAGGTGGAATGAATTTACCTAATTTACAGAAAATGGGACTTGGTAATATAATCCCTATCAAGGGTATTCCTGCTATTGAAAAACCGCTGGCATCTTATGGAAAGCTAGCAGAAGTATCAAAAGGAAAAGATTCCACTACCGGGCACTGGGAAATTGGGGGATTAGAAATCACTAAAGAATTTCCATTATTCCCGAATGGTTTCCCTGATGACGTGATTAATGATTTTATTTCCAAATCAGATCTAAAAGGTATTCTTGGAAATTATCCTGCTTCCGGAACAGAAATTATTGAGAAGCTCGGATATGAGCATATTAAAACGGGATTTCCTATTGTTTATACTTCAGGAGATTCAGTTTTCCAAATTGCAGCACATGAGAAATATTTTGGACTTGAAAGGCTCTATGATATTTGTAAGATTGCAAGGTACGAAATTTTAGTAGGGAAGAATGAAGTAGGACGAGTAATTGCAAGACCTTTTATCGGAGAGCCGGTTAGCTTTAAGAGAACTACGAATAGAAAAGATTATTCTGTATCTCCTTTCTCTGATACTATTTTAGATTATCTTAAGAAAGAAGGAATCAATACAATCGCTATCGGAAAGATCAATGACCTGTTTAATTATAAAGGTATCGTAACACAGGTTGTATCGAAATCCAATGATGAAGGTATCATCCGTGTAATTGATTCACTGAATAATAATAATAACTCTTTAATATTTGTAAACCTTGTTGATTTCGATGTCTATTATGGGCACAGGAATGATCCGGTAGGATTTTATAAAGCATTAATTGAATTTGATAATAGACTGCCCGAAATTCTTAATTCTATGGACGAATCTGATCGATTAGTAATCACGGCAGATCACGGGAACGATCCAACATCAAAAAGCACCGATCATAGCAGAGAATATACACCGCTCCTATATTATGCAAAGAATAAAAGTGGAATCGATCTAGGCATTAGGGCTACCTTTTCTGATATTGCGCAGACCGTGGCTGAGTTTTTCAAAGTAAATAATTCTCTGAAAGGGGATAGTTTCCTTTTATAATAGTTTTTTATAGCTTATACAATTAAAAAAAAGATTTTTACTAGAAACCGCGAGGATAAATGCTGCTTGGGAAAGTAATTGGGACTGTATGGTCAACAAGAAAGGATGAGAATCTAGTCGGTTCAAAGTTTTTAATTGTTCGGCAAGTTAATTTGGAATTTGAACCTCAGAAATCGACTGTAATTGCTGTTGATTCGGTAGGTGCAGGATATGGTGAAATTGTTTTAGTGGCGCAGGGAAGTTCGGCGCGTCAAACAACATTTACCAAAAATAAACCGGTTGATGCTGTGATAATGGCTATCGTTGATAAATTAGATATTAGTGTCAAAGAGCAGTTAAAAGAGATAATTGAAAACTAATGCTAATCGGGAAAGTAATAGGTACAATTTGGGCTACACGAAAATATGAAACCATTACCGGTTTCAAAATGCAGTTTGTTCAGCCATTAAATGCTGAAATGGAGAAAATAGGCGAGCCGATTATTGCCTTAGATACAATAGGCGCAGGTCCCGGTGAATTAATTTTTTACGCTACTTCAAGCGAGGCGGTTATTCCGCTTCACGTGGAGATGGCACCTGTGGATGCTTCAATTGTTGGGATTATTGACTCAATAAATACTGAAAAATTGTAAAAAGGCAGTAAAGTGAAGATTACAAAGCAATTCACAAATAGGGAAAGTCAGTCTTTAGATCGATACCTTCAGGAAATCGGTAAGGTTGAGCTTATTACTCCGGAAAAAGAGATTGAATTAGCTTTAAAGATTAAAAAAGGGGATCACAAAGCATTAGAGGAGCTTGTAAAAGCTAATCTTCGTTTTGTTGTGAGTGTGGCAAAGCAGTATCAGAATCAGGGACTTTCGTTAGGGGACTTAATTAATGAAGGGAATCTTGGTCTAATCAAAGCGGCATATCGCTTTGATGAAACAAGAGGATTTAAGTTCATTTCGTATGCAGTGTGGTGGATTAGGCAATCGATTCTTCAGGCATTGGCAGAGCAATCAAGAATTGTACGTCTACCATTAAATAGAGTTGGAGCATTAAATAAAATTGGCAAAGCATATTCTAATTTGGAGCAGGAGTATGAACGAGAGCCAAACACTGATGAACTAGCTTCAGAACTTCACATGAATGTCTTGGAAGTGGCTGATGCTCTAAAGAATTCAAGCAGACATATATCTATGGATGCACCTTTTTCAACAGGTGAAGAATCCAGTTTATTAGATATAATGGAAAATAATGAACATCCTTCGCCCGATGCTAATTTGATGACGAGTTCTCTAAAAAGCGAAATTGGAAGAGCACTTTCGTCATTAACTGAAAGGGAAGCAGATGTAATAAAATTTTATTTTGGACTTAGTGTTGAGCATTCACTCACACTCGAAGAAATTGGTGAAAAATTTAATCTAACTCGTGAAAGAGTAAGACAGATAAAAGAGAAAGCTATTAGGCGGTTAAAACATGCATCAAGAAGCAAAAATTTAAGATCTTATTTGGGTTAATAGTTGAGGATTATGAGAGTTTTAATTATATTTTTTTTATTGGTATTTACACTTACAAGCTGTGGGGCAGCTACTAATTCCGAAAGGTATGGCTCACCCGATTCTAAAGGGAAAAAGAGCAAAAAAATAAGATATGGTAATACCACACCGAAACAAACTAAAAACGAAACTATACCAACCGATATAAATGATTTTACACCTCCACTGCAAGACTTAATAGATCAAGATATTGAATTTGACGATGAACCTCCCATGCCTTTAAATGATTTCGATAAAAACATTCTGCTCGCCAATTATGGTAATTACGATAATCTCAATAGCGCAATGACTACTCGGGAAAAAATTCTTTATGAAGTAGTAAAATATTTAGATACTCCATATAAATATGGGGGCAATTCCGATACAGGGATTGATTGTTCCGCATTCACATTAGAAGTGTTTAAGAAAGCTGATCTAATTTCACTCCCCAGATCTGCCAGAGAGCAATTTGGAATAGGAGAAAAGATATCTACAACAGAGGAACTTCATTTTGGCGATCTTGTTTTTTTTAATACTAGAAGAAGGTCTAATCCGGGGCATGTTGGTATTTATCTTGGCGATAATCAATTTGTGCACGCAAGTAGAACTTTAGGTGTAACTGTATCATCATTAGATGAAACATACTACAAAAAAAGATTTACGGGAGCCAGAAGAGTGGAAGATGATATTTCTCCTGCGGATAATAACGATATGAATAAGTATGATAATAAGTCTAAGTAGATTTATTATTAATCTTAGCGGTTTTGCTCCCTCATAGAATATTTATTTTTGACAGATTAATTAAATAATAAGTTCTGATTTAGAATTTATAGATAGGACATAGAATCGATGATATTAGAAGCATTGTATTTCCCTTTGCACGACTATTGGATGTTTTATATAGTATTTACTCTATTTGTACTGATGATGTTAGCTCTCGACCTGGGGGTTTTTCATAAAGAATCTCATGCGGTTTCATTTAAAGAAGCTCTTTTCTGGACAATCTTTTGGATTAGTCTTGCACTCCTGTTCAATCTTGGTTTTTATTATTATGCCGATTGGAAATTTAGTACAGACGCACGTCTATTAGCATTGCCCGGTTTCGTGCCAGAAAAAGCTGCATATCAATCTGCACTCGAATTTATTACCGGTTATGTAATAGAAAAATCACTTTCAGTTGATAATATTTTTGTATTTGTAGTTGTTTTCTCATTTTTCGGCATTCCTGCAAAGTATCAGCATCGAGTTTTGTTTTTCGGAATCTTAGGGGCACTAGTTTTTAGAACTATTTTTATCTCGATCGGTGCAGTATTAATGCAGTATCATGCTGTAATAATAATATTTGGAGTATTTCTGATTATCACCGGTATTCGTATATTATTTGAAACCGAAAAGGAAGTCCACCCGGATAAAAACCCTATTATAAAATTACTTAAAAAAGTTTTTCCTGTAACATCCGGATTGCATGGCAATCATTTTTTTGTACGAATAGATAAAGTGTTACACATGACGCCATTAATGGTTTGCTTAGTATTTCTGGAAGTAAGTGATATAATATTTGCTGTTGATTCCGTACCTGCAATATTTGCCATTACAAGAGAACCTTTAATAGTCTTTACTTCCAATATTTTTGCTATACTTGGTCTTCGTGCCTTGTTCTTCCTCTTGGCTAGTGTTATTGATAAGTTTAGCTTACTTAAGTACGGTCTTGGGATAATACTTATATTTGTAGGATTCAAAATGACATGGCTAAATAATCTTTATGGAGGACAGTTCCCTACATCTCTTTCATTGATTATAATTTTAGGGATACTTACAGTTTCAATTGTTGCTTCATTATTTGTAAAACCGAAAGAAGATGGAAAAACAAAATAAGATGGATGTAAAAAAAACGATATTGATTATTGATGATGATGACAACATTTTTAAATTGCTTGCGACCATCTTAAGATCTAAATTTAATGTTAATATTAAGCGGGCGATTAATGGATTAGAAGGGTTAAAGATGATTGGCGAATCTATTCCGGATGGTGTTATTCTCGATATTTCAATGCCTGTACTTAATGGTATTCAAATGCTAGAGATTATGAGAGGTAACGATAAATTAAAGAGTATTCCGGTCTTTATTATCTCTGCAATTTCAGATTCGCAGACCTTCGCTCATTTAAAACGATTACAGATTACTGATTTCTTAGTCAAGCCATTCACTATTCAAGATATGGTAGTCCGGTTTACAGAATTTATTAGTAATCAAAACCATGTTGTTATTCAGTCAGATAATTGTGTACTGATTCTTGGAAAAAATGCAGTTAATATTCAAGAAGAATTAAAGAATGAAATAACTGCTGATTTTATTGCCACCGAAGATGGGATCACAGCTTTAGAAAGTTTCTTACTCTATAAACCTGTACTTACAATAGTATGTGAGAAAGTAGCCAACATTCCTGAAGAACTAATTACGATGAATATGAATAAATTAATTAATGAGAGGTTTTCAAAAGAAAATCCGCTTATTAATTATAGTATGATCGGATATAAAATAAAAGAAAATCCGGCAATTAATCCCGGTTATTTTAAATCTTTTTGTGAAGATATAAAACAATTAAAGGAAGAGATTAAGTTAATCGTAGAAAAATAAAAATAGTGAGCAGAAATAATGGCAGATATTAAATGTGCATCGTGTCCGCTTAGAGCGAAATATGATAATAATCCAAAATCATTTGTAGGACGTTTTTGGAGATGGCATATCAATTTTTGTCCGGGCTGGAAGAGTTTTATGAATTCGCTACCCGAATCTGAACGAAAATCTTATGCTGAAAAATATCAATTAAGAAAGTATTTATAATTTGTTTTAATCACTGCTTTGGCTAAAGTTTGGTTATAAGTTTTGCAATTCAATTTATTAGAAACTCCGAAATGATGAGTTTTGTTCATAGATTTGGTGATTAATTTCGAAATGTGCTCTTGCGAAATAATTAATGATATGTTATATTTACTACTCGTTTTAGAAAGTTCTAAAAAAAATGAATGCGGGAATAGCTCAGTTGGTAGAGCGCAACCTTGCCAAGGTTGATGTCGCGGGTTCGAGTCCCGTTTCCCGCTCCAAAAAAGTCCGCTCCGTGCGGATTTTTAGTTTATATTATCTTATATTGTGATTATGGTGCTGTACCCAAGTGGCTTAAGGGGAAGGTCTGCAAAACCTTTATTCGTCGGTTCGAATCCGACCGGCACCTCAAAAAAAAAACCTCGATTGCTTTTAGCAGTCGAGGTTTTTTTTATATAAATTTTCTCTTTCCTTCCAGATTGTTTTGGCGGAGGCGCAGACTTTATTATCTTTCTTATTCTTTATTGAACATAAAAATGAATTTTCATTTTCATCTTTCTCAGTAAATGAAATAATTGTGTCTCCATATTTAGCTTCTGATACAAACCGTCCGTCAATTGAATGAAGAACATAATTATCTATAATCTCTTCCGGTATTGATTCTATTAACCATTGTAAATATCGGATGTTATTTACATGTTGATAGGAATCTACATCATACCGGTTAATTATAAACTCTTTTATAAGGCTTAATGAATCGCCGGCTTCGATTTTTTTTGATAAATCATGATTGGTGCTTAGTTCTTCATATTGAGACCATTTTTCTTTTATTGATTCGTAAATTTGAATCGGTCGTCTTCTTTTTATATCAAAGAAAATCCAGACTCCTTTTGCTCTTCCAATAATCTCACCTTTTTCACCATAAATAATATTTTCTCTAATTCCCTTAATTGATGTGTAACTTGAAAGCCATGTCCTGATTTTAATTTTTTCTTTGTAGGTCGGGTAGCGATCTATTTCCATAATACCGGAAATCAATACCCAACCGATATTTTGTTTTTCGAGATCGTATAAACTATGGCCGATTGAATAACAGTGATCGGCAGCGGTTTCTTCAAGAAGGGTTAAAATAGTGGTCGGAGAAGCCTCTCCGAATTTATTCATTTCAAAATATCTTAATTCAATTTCCTTTTCAAAATAATTTTCCAATATTTCACTCTCATATAAGATACTAAAAACAATTTCTTACAAAGTTAGCATAAATTATCTATAAAATATATCCAATTATTCTAAAGTTAATCTTAGATGGTAGTTTACTATACTTAAAAGTTTATATAAAATGTATTTCAGTGTAATTGATATCTCGAGAAAAAATATTCTAAATGATTAATTTAAATCTCATTTATAGCAAGAATTATTTCCTAGAGGCGTGGAAGAATCCTCTGTATGGACGTGCTTGATTGATTGTAATAAATGCCTTATCGTCAATTTTCTCTACGGTCTCGATTAATTTCTTTTGATGTTTTCTTTTAGAAAAAACTATAAGAATTGAAGTGCCGCCTGTACCGCCTTCGGCAGGTAAAATCGTTACACCATATTTGAGCTTTCTTAAAGCAGTAGCAATTTTATCAGAGAAATGAAGAGATATAATATTTACCTGCACATAACCGATGGCAAAGTATTGTTCTAAAGTGATCCCAAGTACATTTCCCAAAGCAAAACCAATTGCATATCCGAAAAGGTTAATATTTTTATCCATATGTTCTACGATGTAACGCATTGCGTAAATCCAAATAAGAACTTCAAAAAAGCCGGCAATTGCTGCTTCATATTTTTTACCTTGAACTACTAATAAAGTCCTGAAAGTACCTATGGTTACATCACAAATTCTCATTACCATTATTAAAAAGGCACCTGAAAGGGCAGCAATTATTTCCATATATTATTTATTACCCGATTTTTTTTGCAAATTAACGAATTAAATAATTAATTATAAGCAAATGTACGAAAAAGAAAGACAAGAATTAATATTGACCCTCCGAGAGAAGGGAATAACGAATGAAAGAGTATTAAAAGCATTTTCAGAGGTAGAAAGGCATCTATTTATCCCGCAGGCATTGCACGGGCATGCTTATGTGGATAATGCACTCCCGATTGGTTTCGACCAAACAATTTCGCAGCCATATACTGTTGCATTCATGACTCAAGTGATGAATCCGCAGCCCGGAAATAAAATTCTCGAAATCGGGACCGGTTCCGGTTATCAGGCAGTAATACTAAATTATCTTGGAGCAAAAGTTTATTCGATCGAACGAAATCATAATTTATATTTAAGAACTTCACAGTTGTTCGATAAATTAGGATATAGAATTGCATTAAGGTGCAGCGATGGAACTCTTGGATGGGATGAATTTGCACCCTATGATGGAATTATTGTTACCGCGGGCGGACCGGAGATTCCGACTAACTTAAAAAAACAATTAGCCCCGGGCGGAAAGCTTATTATCCCCGTTGGTGATAGAAAATCCCAGAAGATGCATATCCTGCAAAAAACCGGCGAGGATAGCTTTAAGACAACAATTGTTCCCGACTTTTCATTTGTCCCACTAATCGGTAGGGAAGGGTGGAAAATAGGGTAATCATAATTGCAGGACCAACTTGCTCGGGCAAGACTTTTTTATCAATTAAGCTTGCTGAACATTTAGGCAGTGAAATTATATCCGCCGATAGCAGACAGGTTTTTCGATTTCTATCTATCGGAACTGCCAAGCCGAGCAATGATGAATTATTAAAAGTGAAGCATCATTTTATCGATTGCTATAATCCTGATGAAGTTTTTAATGCAAGTATTTTCGAAATAGAATCTCTAAAAATTATTAATATTCTTATTGACCAAGGGAAAATCCCAATCGTAGTAGGTGGTTCCGGCTTATATATAAAAGCATTAACAAACGGAATCTTTTCTGAACCGGCAAATGATGAAAATTATACTACCGAATTAAAAGAGTTAAGAGGAAAATCAGGGAATGAATTTTTATATAATGAATTAAAAAAAGTCGATCCTGAAAGTGCTTCCAAGATGATGCCGCAGAATTGGAAAAGAGTAATAAGGGCACTTGAGGTATTGCATGTTACGGGCAGACCGATTTGGGAATTGCATAATGAACAAAGGAGGGAAGTGCCTTATCAATTCATAAAATATGCACTCCTTTGGGATAGAGATTTGTTATATAGAAATATCGAATCGCGTGTGGATAAAATGATTGATGAAGGTTTGGTCGATGAAGTGAGATCGATACTTGATATGGGTTATAGAGGAGAGATTAATTCGCTCAATACAGTCGGCTATAAAGAGATTATCTCTTATCTCAAAAAAGAAATTAGTTTAGATAGAGCGATTGAATTAATCAAGAGAAATACGAGAAGGTTTGCCAAACGACAGATGACATGGTTCAATGCCGATAAAGATATTAAGTGGATTAAGGTAAGAACGCAGGAGGATTTAAGTATCGCTGCCGATTCTATTGAAAAAGAATTACATATTAATTGAAGATAGCAAATTGATTGTATATTTTAAGAAAAAAGAAAATTGAAATATTAAGGAGATAAATCGATGTACGAAGAGCAGATAAAATATCTATCAGAGATAAATTCACGATTGACGAATCTACGAGGTTATCTTTAAGTTAGATGACAAAGAAAACCAGATAGCAGAAATACAAAGACATTCCGAAGCACCAAATTTTTGGGACGATCAGAAAAATGCTCAATCGATGCTTCAGCAAGCTAAAGTATTGCAAAATTGGGTTGATCCGTGGAATATATTGAATGAAAAATATGAGCACCTATCAGAACTTGTGCAATTAGCTGCCGAAGAAAAAGATGATTCTTTTCAAGAGGAGATCGATAAAGAGTTGGATGATTTGGTACTCGAGATTGAGAAAGTGGAATTAAAAGGAATGCTAAGCGGTAAGGATGATGATAAGAATTGCATACTTACGATAAATTCCGGTGCAGGTGGAACGGAGGCGCAAGACTGGGCGGAGATGCTATTAAGAATGTATGTGAGATATTGCGAAAAGAATAGTTATAAAGTCTCAATTGTAGATATACTTGATGGGGATGGTGCGGGAATCAAAAGTGCCACATTGAGTATCGAAGGCGATTTTGCTTATGGATATTTGAAAGCTGAAAACGGTGTTCATAGATTGGTACGCATATCTCCATTTGATGCTAATAAAAGAAGACATACATCATTTGCGGCTGTATTTGTAATTCCCGAGATTGATGATACGATTGAAATCGATATCAATCCGGCGGATTTACGAATAGATACTTACCGTTCCGGAGGTAAAGGAGGGCAGAACGTTAATAAAGTCGAGACTGCCGTTAGAATCACTCATTTACCAACAAATACGGTGGCTGCGTGCCAAAGTGAGCGTTCCCAAGGGCAGAATAAGACAAACGCAATGCGCATGCTTAAATCGAAGTTATATCAATTAGAGAGAGAGAAGCAGGTCGCAGAACTTGATGAAATCGAGAAAAGCAAAATGAGAATCGAATGGGGAAGTCAAATCCGCTCTTACGTTTTTCATCCTTATAATCTTGTCAAAGATCATCGTACCGATTTTGAGACTTCTGATACGCAAGGTGTAATGGATGGAGAATTGACCGGATTTATTAAAGAATATTTATTGCAGTTTACCAAAAATTAATGGTGATTAATGAATAAGAATCCGATTTCGGTTTTAATAATTGCCGGTAATGAAGAAAAGAATATTCGGGACTGCCTAGAATCTGTTAAATGGGCGGATGAGATTGTTGTAATCGATTCTTTTAGTACCGATAATACATTTAATATTGCTTTAGAATACACGCCAAATGTTTATCAGAATAAATGGAACGGATTTTCGGAGCAGAGAAAATTTGGAAATAGCAAAGTGAGAAATGAATGGGTTTTAGCTCTTGATGCTGATGAAAGGGTAACTCCTGAACTCAAAGAAGAAATCCTCGCTTTACTTAGAGTTAGTACCAAATATGATTCATATTATATTCCACGGCGCAATTATTTTCTGGGTAAGCATATAACCACCTGCAAATGGTATCCCGATTATCAATTGCGATTATTTAAAAAGAGCATTACAAAAGTTACAGATAGAAAAGTGCATGAAGGATACGAGACTGAGGGAGAACGGGGTAAATTAAAGAATGATTTAATTCATTTTACTCATAGCTCAATAACGGAAACGATTAATAAAATTAATCATTATTCAACTCTCGAAGCGGAAGAGAAATATAGTGGGAAAAGGGTTAAAACAGGTGATTTAGTTTTGCATCCAATCGCAGCGTTTTTGAATCAGTTTATTTCGCGTAAAGGATATAAAGATGGAGTTCATGGATTGATGGTATCCTTGATTCACAGCATGACTAATATGCTTACTTATATGAAAGTGTGGGAAAAGCAGAATGTCGGGAAAAAGTGAAATTGCCGAATAGAGAAAATTATTGATATTAATTTTCCAAGTCAGAATTGTAACTGAAAATTACTATTGCGAACTCTAATCATTATCGAGATCGCAAATCATATTAAAGACTGATCCCGATCAAAGCAGAATAATCATTAGTTTGAGGCAGAACAATTTTATCTAAAAACGGATGAATGTTTATCAATCCAAAATGCCTCACTTACGCCACTCATTTTCCCAATAGGTATTAGGACATGTTAAAATATTATTGCATCCCTATTTGCTTAAATGTTCTAATGCTCTATTCATTACCTTATCAATCCCCATATCTATATCTTGTTTTGTATTTGGCTGATAAATATCAGGAGCAATTCCCACGCCTTCGGGACAAAATCCTTCGGGTGTTTTTGTGAGTCTTATAGGGTACAAGAAGGTCCATCCATTCGGTAATTCACCACGAGTTACCACATCTCCAAAAGCACCTTCGGTAGTATCGCCGATTTGAGTTGCATAAGGGAGATATTTGAAAATTTGCGATGTATGTTCTGCTGCACTCGCAGAGAATCGATTCGTAAGAAGTGCAATTTTTTTAGTGAAAGTCGTACCGGCTGTATTGGGCGAAACTGATAAGGGAAATCTTTCTCCGAAATCAAAATGTCCAGGTCCGGTTTTCTCCTGCTGGTAGAAGTAAGTAAACTCTCTATCTACAAAAAATGAAGAAAAAATGGGAACGTTAGTTTTTAATCCGCCTCCAACATTTCTTAAATCAATAATCATTGCATCAGAATCAGATAAATCATTTAATACTTGTGCCAAGTCTAAGGGCCAGTGTTGTCGCTTACTCGAAGCCGCCAAAGCTTTTATATTGATATAGCCGATTTTTAAATTTGAGAATGCCGGTTTTATTTTGCCGTATGTTATCATTCCATCGCCGGCAGATTGAACATTGTCAAGGTATTTGCTTTTAATAAAATCCAGATTAAAATCGCCTAAGGGTCTAGTAAATACTGAAGTTGAAAAGGTAGCGTTTGTAAGACCTTTATTGAATAGCACAACGTGTCCATCGTCCAATGTTCTCACAAGATCACCACATATATCCCATAACTCATCTTGTGAAGTTGAAGATGTAATTTTATTTCCGTAAAAAGAATGAAGCTGATCCCAATTGACCTTTTTTGCGGGGAATAATGCATAGCTCTTATCAAGAGTATTCCACAAAGCTTCAAAATTTGATTTTGGATTATCCTCATTCGGTCCTAGAAGCATTTCTTCGCAACCGGATATCAATAATAAAACTAAAAGAAGTGAAAATAACTTTTTCATAACTGTACCTAAAAATTTTTATTTTTTATTATAGTAACAAATTGTAGTTCAATTAAGACTAAAAGCAAAAAAATAAACCTGCGCGAAAACTATTCATAAACATTGAAACTTCTTTAGGTTCGGAATAGGTAGAATAAAAAAACTCGTAAGATAACTGATAATTAAAATTCAGGTATAAGGGACTTTGAAAAGTAAGAATAGTGTTTACTGAAAAATTATCGATAATAAATTTAGTTTTACCAAACATCTTCAATTTCCAATCAAGCTCGGGATAATTAAAATCTGCGCTTGGCGAGTATTGCGGTCTGGATACATTGCTTAAAAGTGGAATAAAAAGCTGCAAAGAGAAAAATTGCCGAGGCTGAAGCTCATGTATAAGTTGAAGAGAGATGTCAAGCGAATGACTCCAGTACCATGATTTCATTATTTTTATTCTTGGGAGTATAATTTGCTGATCCTGATAATAATTCGAGAGGCTCAAAAACGTTCCAACCGAACCACCGCCAAATAGACTGAACTTCATTTCTAAAAAATCGAAATCAGTTGACGAGTGAACGTAACTGTAACGAAATCTTATAATGTCGGTGCTTGTATTTAAGTTATCGCTCAGAGTGGTTAAAGGATTAAAGGAATATGTTGCTTCAAAATAATGTCTGCTTATTTCTTCATTATAAAAGTATTGGAAAGATGGAGTAGAATTTGTTCCGCTATAAATTAAAGGGGATGCATGAATATCTTTGAGATGAAAATCGCTTATTCCGAAATTTCCACCAATAAAATTCTTTACTTCCTTTTGGGCAAACGAAGAAGAAAGAAATAGAAAAAATAAAACAACTATGATTTTAGGTGTGGATTTATACATAGCGCCTCTAAATAGGTGATAAATCTTTTATCTCTATTCAAAATTGGATGTATATATCTAATAAATTATTTTAATATTGTCAAGTTGTTTTATTAAAATTATAATAATTAAGTACTATTTTGAATATCTCCTGACATCAAAAGATGTGAAGCCGCCATTTATAGAGATATTTATCTTCTTTGCTGCTGAATCATAATTTTCAGTTTCATAAGTATGCTTCCCTTTTTTTATAAAATCCTTGAAATCATTGCTTGAAAGAACGGATTCAGCTGTAATTTTACATCCGACATTTGAAGGCACTTGAAGCTCAAATGAGGTAGCACCCATTTCTACATTTATGTCAGTAAGAGCAGCTATATCACCAAGCTTGACATATAATTTAGATGCACCGGTATTTAATTCTAAACGACTTATAGATAAATCACTTAAATCAAGTTTCCCATTTATTGCACCGGCATTTAGCGTAATATCCCATGAAGGTTTATTATTTAGTTTTAATAACAGATCGTTTTTTGTATCTCCATGAAAAATATTAAAGTGATTATTTTCATAATCGATATCAATTTCGGCGGTAGAATCATAGGTATTGACCAAAAAATCATAACCTGCAAGATTTCCTTTAGCATCCCCGCTAATTAATCCGGTAGAACCGCCTTCGAGGTTTAGTCTTCCTGCTCCTGTAGAAATTGTCATTCTTGCGCTCGTTATATTAGAATCAAATTCCTGATAATAATTTTCGGAATAGTTACCTTTATAATCAAAATCATCGAATTCAGGATAGACCTGATCATAAATATTATAGGCAAATCCAAAGATCATGAGAGCTACGAACAATCCAAAAATTGCACTTACGACTGCCTTTAAGACGCCATCTTTGAAAATTACCATTACACCCCACAGAATAAAGAAGAAGGGCCAAAGGTCAAATACAAAATTAAAATCGCTATTAATAATATCTGCTCTGGTCATTAGGAAAAGACCGCCGAGCGTTAAGAAAAATACACCCCAAAATAATTGTCCGCTTTTCATTTTATTCACTCTTTTATTTTTTTGAATTATAGATGAAAAATGCACCTGCTAGAATCAACAGTATAGGAAATAAATCGCTAAAATCGAATGAAGGGATTATATCATCGATTAAGAATATTGCTCCGATGATTATTAGAATACTTCCCGCAATCAAACGGCCATCAGTTCTTTTTGGCATAGGAATATCGAAGTTAGGTATCGAACTGCCATCGGTAGTTTCGGAATTAGAAGCAGTTCCTTCTGTTGTATTTTTATTCTCGTCTGATTTATTCTCAAATGGATTTGCAGGCGGAATGTCATTATTTAATCCGAATGCTTTTTCAAAACTTTCTTCAGGTACCATAATCCACAGCAAAATATAAACGAGGATGCCAATACCATTCATTACTGTCAGGACTACAAATAAAATTCTAACGATTACAGGGTCTATATTAAAATATTCACCCAATCCGCTGCAAACTCCTGCAACGATTTTGTTTTTTCTGGCTCTAAATATTCTCTCTTTCATTTCGCACCTATTTGGTTTTGGTTTCATTACTTAAGACGGTGGTAACTAAAAAAAGTTTTGCCAATAACAAAAAAATATTTGTAACGACTTTCGGGAGGAGAGAAATAATTCGAGTTGAATAAAGTTTTTAACTTAGGTAACTTACAAAGTTAAATAAAAATTAGAAAAATGAAGATAATATTAAATCAAACAAACTCCTTAATCGGCGATATAAAAGGGAATAAAGAAAAAATTATTGCCGGTTATTTCGATGCTATAAATCAAGGTGCGGAATTAGTTATCTTTCCTGAACTTGCTCTGTGCGGCTATCCGCCATTGGATTTAGTGGAGAAAAAAGAATTTAGAAACTTAGTCAATCAAGCTGCCAAAGAGATTGCATCTATTACATTATCCGTAGGAATAATTTTTGGTTCTATCACCGAAGACTATGAAGACCTAATAGGGACGGGAGTATATAATTCTGCGCTATTATGTTTCGATGGGAAAATCCAATTTATACAAAATAAAACATTACTTCCAAATTATGATGTCTTTGATGAAGTGCGCTATTTTGAACCATCTAAGAGCGTTAGTGTATATGAATATAAAGGAACGAAGTTAGGAATATCTATTTGTGAGGATATTTGGAATGATGCTGACTATTGGAAAAAAAGAAGATATCCGACCGACCCTATTCAAGATTTAGTAAATAAAGGTGCAGAATTAATTATAAATATTTCTGCCAGTCCTTATGCCTACGGCAAAAGGATGGAAAGATATGAAATGCTTTCCCTATTAGCGAAAATTGATAATATTCAGTTGGTGTATTGCTGTTGTGCAGGTGCTCAGACAGACCTTATATTTGATGGGGCGAGTATGTGTTTCGATAACAATGGTAATTTATTGCGCTTAGGAAAATCATTTGCAGAGGATGTAATTATCTTTGATACGGAAGCTGAGTATGAACCGCTAACAGAGATAGAAAAAAGTTTCCCCGAGGAAGTATTATCTGCCTTAATTTTTGGTTTACGCGATTATAGATTAAAGACCGGTTTCAAAAAAGCATTAATCGGCTTAAGCGGAGGAATTGATTCTGCGATTGTTACTTATATAGCAGCAGAAGCATTCGGTAAAGAAAATATTCACGTGGTCATGATGCCTTCAAAATATTCATCAGAGGGGAGCATTAAAGATTCAGAAGCTTTGATTCATAATCTCGGAATTAGCAGTGATCTTGTTTCTATCCAACCTGTATTCGATTCAATTCTTAGTCAACTTAGAACTCCTTTTAAAGAGAGAAAGCCGGACGTAACCGAAGAGAATATGCAATCAAGAATACGCGGACTTTATTTAATGGCATATTCAAATAAATTTGGTTACTTGCTTTGCACCACGGGAAATAAATCTGAAATCGCCACCGGATATGCCACTCTCTACGGTGATATGGCGGGGGCACTTGCTGTTATCGGAGATCTTTATAAAACACAGGTTTATGAAGTATGCAATTTTATTAATCGGGGAAAAGAAATAATACCGCAAAATATAATTGATAAAGCTCCTTCGGCAGAATTAAGACCTGATCAAAAAGATCAAGATTCTCTGCCTCCTTATGACCAATTAGACAGAGTCTTAAAAATGTATCTCGAAGAACAGAAAGAGATAAAAGAGATTATTGATTTGGTAAAAGATGAAGAGATGGTAAAAAGGACGCTTAGATTAGTTGACTTGAATGAATTTAAAAGAAAGCAGGGAGCACCTGTTTTAAGAGTATCGACTAAAGCATTCGGATATGGGAGAAGATTCCCAATTGTTAATGGGTGGAAGAGATATTAGCGATTTTGATTTGCCTGTTTTTGCAATAATTACATAATTATATTTGTATCATTATATAAGGAATTATCGTATTAAAAATATAAAAATATTTGGAATTGGATTTGGGTTTCTGGCATTAGCTGCTTTAATCTATTTTATTATTCCCTCCGGTGATGATTCAATTGAATGGAATAAATTTGATTTAGCGATTTATGAAAATTCAATTAATGAAGGAGAACCTATAATAATAGATTTTTATGCAGATTGGTGCATTCCGTGTAAGGAATTGGATAAACAAACATTTTCTGATAAGCGTGTAATCGAATTAAGCAAAAAGTTTGTTATGATAAAAGCCGATATGACAAAGACACTTTCTGAAGAGACGGCGAAAATAGCTAATAAGTTTAATATTGTAGGCATGCCGACTGTTTTGATTATCGATTCTAAGGGTAAAGAACTCGAACGGCTTACAGGTTTTGTTAATGCAGATGAGTTCTTGAAAATCATGCAAAAAGCTTATTAATCCGAAAAAATTGCTTATACTATATGTGTTTCCTATTTTGGTTTAACTAATTTTTGTTACTTAAAAAAACAAGAGAAGTAATAATGAGAGAAGAAAAAATTTTAGAAAAAGAATTACAAAATCTTAAAGAAGTTACAATACGTTTTGCAGGCGATTCCGGCGATGGAATGCAATTGACCGGAAGTCAATTCAGTGATACTACTGCACTTTTTGGAAATGATTTGGGTACGTTACCTGATTATCCTGCCGAAATTCGTGCTCCTGCCGGTACACTTTATGGAGTGAGTGGATTTCAGGTTCATTTCAGTTCTGCAGATATTTATACTCCCGGTGATACACCGGATGTATTAGTGGCAATGAATCCTGCTGCATTAAAAATAAACATAAAAGATCTTAAACTCGGCGGAACTATTATAGTCAATACGGATTCCTTCGATTCTAAGAATCTTGGATTAGCAAAGTACGAAAGCAATCCTTTAGAGGATGAAGCTCTCCTTTCTAATTATAAAGTTTATCCCGTTGCAATAACCACATTAAATGCAACTGCATTAAAAGATAGTCCACTTTCTAATAAGGATATTAATAGATGCAAAAATTTCTTTGCATTGGGATTAATGTATTGGATTTTTAATAGACCGATTGAACCGACAGTTAAATGGATTTATGAAAAATTCGGAAAGAAACAAGATATAGCTGAAGCAAATGAAAAAGCATTAAAGACAGGTTATTATTATGGTGAGACAACAGAAACTTTTACAACTCGTTATTCGGTAGAACCTGCTTCGCTGCCTAAAGGTGTTTATAGAAATATTGCAGGTAATGAAGCAATAGCTTTGGGATTCGTAGCCGCTTCTATAAAAAGTGGTTTACCTTTATTCCTCGGTTCATATCCTATTACTCCGGCAACGGATATTTTACAATATCTTTCAAGCTATAAAAATTTTGGTGTAAAAACATTCCAAGCCGAAGATGAAATTGCGGGAATTACATCTGCAATCGGTGCTTCTTATGGCGGGTCGCTTGCTATTACTACTACATCCGGTCCCGGTATGGCTCTTAAAACCGAAGCTATGGGTTTGGCGGTAATGACTGAATTACCATTAGTGATAATAAATATTCAAAGAGGCGGACCGAGTACTGGTCTCCCGACTAAAACAGAACAGGCGGATCTATTCCAAGCTATTTATGGAAGAAACGGCGAAGCTCCAATACCGGTAATTGCAGCATCAACACCGAGCGATTGTTTCTTTACTGCTTTAGAGGCAGCTAAGATAGCACTCAAATATATGACGCCAGTGATTTTATTAAGCGATGGTTATATAGCTAATGGCAGTGAGCCATGGAGAATACCTGATCCCGATTCCATTCCTGAAATTCCTGTTTCATATAGAACAGAGGCAGAAGGATTTTTCCCTTATTTAAGAGACGAAAATCTATCAAGACCTTGGGCTGTCCCCGGTACTCCCGGATTAGAACATAGAATCGGCGGACTCGAAAAAGCCAATATTACAGGGAACGTAAGTTACGATCCTGATAATCATGAATTCATGGTTAGATTGAGAGCTGCAAAAGTTCAGAAGATTCAGCAGGACGTTCCCGATTTGGCTATTAGTCATGAACAAGAAGGAGAACTACTTGTACTTGGTTGGGGAGGAACTTATGGAGCGATCACAGAGGCGGTAATGAAAGCAAGAGCCGAAGGGCATAAAGTTTCACAAGCTCACTTGAAACATCTATTCCCATTCCCTAAAAATTTATCTGATGTTCTAAATAGCTTTAAGAATGTTCTTATTCCTGAATTAAATTTAGGTCAATTAGCAAAGGTATTGAGAAGCGAATTATTAATTGATACGATATCATTGACGAAGATTAAAGGACTGCCATTCAAATCAAGTGAAATTCAAAACAAGATAGTAGAAATTCTTGGAGGTAATAATGGAAACTAAAGTTGAAACGAAAATAGATACTAACGAAATAAAATATACAAGCAAAGATTTTGCATCAGATCAAGATGTTAGATGGTGTCCGGGTTGTGGTGATTATTCTGTTCTTGCTCAAGTGCAGAGAACATTCCCTGATATCGGAATTAAAAAAGAAAATATGGTTTGGATTTCGGGTATCGGATGCTCGAGCCGTTTCCCTTATTATATGAATACTTATGGATTCCATACAATTCATGGAAGAGCCACTGCAATTGCCACCGGATTAAAATTATCACGTCCCGATTTATCTGTGTGGGTAGCTACGGGCGATGGCGATCTTCTTTCTATCGGTGGTAATCACTTTATTCATACATGCCGTAAGAACGTTGATCTCAAACTTCTTTTATTCAATAATAAAATTTACGGATTGACCAAAGGTCAATATTCTCCGACTTCTGAAAAAGGAAAAGTTACGAAAACTTCACCTTATGGCAGTGTTGATTATCCATTTAATCCGCCTTTATTGGCTCTTGGTTCCGAAGCTACATTTATTGCCCGTTCATTAGATAGAGACCCTAAACATCTTCAGGAGATGATTAAGCGTGCTGCCGAACATAAGGGAACTGCGTTCTTAGAGATATATCAGAATTGTAATATTTTTAATGATGGTGCTTTTGAACCTCTTACAGACAAAAACACAAAGGCAGATAATGTCGTTGTAATGACACATGATAAGCCATTAATATTCGGTAAGAATAATGAAAAAGGAATTAAGCTAGATGGTTTCCGCCCTGTTATAGTTGATCTAAACGATCCGAATAATTCCATTAATGATTTATGGATACATGATGAATTTGATTCATCGCCGGTAAGAGCGAGTATCTTGTCTCATTTTACGGATATGCCGGGAATGCCGACTCCTATCGGTATTTTTAGACAGATTACAAAACCTACATATAATGAAGGTTTAACAAGCCAAATAGAGCACGTAACAGAGAAAAAAGGTAAGGGTACATTAAAATCCCTCCTGTATTCTCCTGGTACTTGGGAAGTAAATTAAATTACTATTAGCTAATTGTAATAAAGGCGAAGTCTTCTTCGCCTTTATTGTTTTCAGAACTATTTTTAGGCGCTAAATGACTTTTGTTGAATTAAAAAAAACTATTGAAAGAAATAAGAGATTTATCCTTTCCACACATGTTAATCCCGATGCCGACGCAATCGGTTCAGAGCTTGCGTTTTATTACCTTCTAACTGAATTGAATAAAGAGGTAAGAGTAATTAACCATAATGAAACTCCATACAATCTGAGGTTCTTGGATTTTGATTCGGTTATAGAAAAATATGATCCTGTAATTCATGACTCAGTGATCGCCGAAGCAGATACCTACGTCATTCTCGATTTGAGTACTCCAAACAGAATTGTGAGTATGGAGAAGTCACTTCTTAATTTTACAAAAACTAAAATCTGCATTGATCATCATGAAAATCCTGATCCGTTTTTTGTTAATATGGTTGGAGGCACATCTTATTCTGCTACCGGAGAAATTATTTATGATTTTATTAAGAAATCAAAAATAGTAGAACTTAATTACAAAATTGCATATCAGCTTTATGCGGCAATAATGACCGATACAGGTTCATTCAGGTTTGATAGGACCTCGGCTAAGATTCATATTCTAATTGCGGAACTATTAACGCTCGGAGTTGATCCAACTGAAGTTTATGATAAGATATATGACCAAAGTAATTTGGCAAAAATAAAATTATTGGGCGAAGCATTAACCACACTCAAGCTTACCAAATCCAAAAAAATTGCATATATGACTATTAGAAATGAATCATTAGAAAGATTAGGTGCGGTGGAAGACGATGTGGATGGATTCGTTAATTATTGCCTTTCGATTAAAGGGATATTAGTTGGAATTTTATTCTTTGAATTAAAAGATGGTTTTAAGATGAGTATGCGATCCAAAGGGAAAATACCCGTAAATAAATTAGCGAATGAATTCGATGGGGGAGGGCATAGGAATGCTGCCGGCTCGCGTCTTTTCAAAGTCAAAATGAAAGATTACATTAAACCTGTTTTAGAAAGAGCAGAATTTTATTTAAATCAATAAGGAAATTATCAGAATGAATTTGACATTATCAGCACTTAATAAAATTAATAAATACCAAAAGAAATCCGGCTTAGTAAAGTTTTTTGAAAATAGTGATTCATTAAGAAATGAAGCAGAAAAATATTCCGAAGAAAATTCTTTCAGAATAAACACCCTATTATTCGAAAACTTTTTGAAAGATGAGGATGAAATAAGATTTTATAATTGCGAAGGTGAACCTTCACTAATTATTTATAAAAAGATAGCTAAAGAATTAAGCTCGGATTTTTTCCGAGATTATTGCTCGGGATTAATTCAATCACTTCAAAAAGCTCCTATTGATAATCTATATGTAGAGATTCCCGAATTTAAGTGTGAAACATTCTTCGATGAAGAATATTATTATTCTACATTTGCCGAAGGATTTCTTCTCGGTAATTATGACTTTGATAAGTATAAAACAGAAAAGAAGGCAATCAAAAAATTCTCTATAAATCTTGTAGCCGGTAATAAAAACAAGATTACTAATGCGGTTAAGAACGGAACTATGCTTATAAATTCGGTTATATTCAGCAGAGACTTAATCAATGAGCCTGCAATTACGCTTACTCCTGCTGAATTTGCTAAACGGATAAAAAGCGAACTCTCAAGCAAGACCACGAAAGTAACGGTATTCAATAAGCAAGAATTAGTTAAGAGAAAGATGAATGCCATCCTCGCAGTCGGAGGCGGAAGCGATAAAGAACCGAAACTGATTCAGATGCATTATAAACCGGTAGGGAAGGCAAAAAAGAAAATTGGTTTAGTGGGCAAGGGCGTTACTTATGATTCGGGCGGACTCTCGATTAAACCAACTGCCGGAATGCTTGAAATGAAAGCTGATATGGCAGGCGGTGCTTTAGTAGCTGGCGTAATTAAAGCTGCTGATTTATTAAAACTCCCAATAGAAATAATCGGTGTAATACCTGCGGTTGAGAATATGATTAACGGATTATCTTATAAACCGGGAGATATTGTTACAACTGCATCCGGTAAATCGATCGAAGTGAAAGATACAGATGCCGAGGGAAGAATTATTCTCGCCGATGCACTTG
>Ga0209643_1001343_pt1 | contig 23962 bp, 13 predicted proteins | sample AutmiccBRH37_all_FD_187383 | JGI IMG/M metagenome (GOLD analysis project Ga0209643, IMG submission 187383) | Deep subsurface microbial communities from Mt. Terri, Switzerland - Autotrophic microbial communities BRH/37_all (SPAdes) (version 2) | ecosystem: Environmental > Aquatic > Deep... | reverse complement strand
TTGAGTTGGCCGTTGGTTTGACGCCAGTCCCAGGCTTCACAGAGTCTGCGGGAAATGGCACTACGGCCTTCACTTCGATACTCGTCGATGACCTTGAGGATGAAGGAAAGATCGGTTTGGGTTATGTCTCTTTTGCGGTAGGTGAGAAGAACGTTCATGAAAATGAACGTAACAGAATCTATTTATGAACGCTCGGATTTTTTTCAGTTGTGATTAAAATCCCGGTGAACGGTTACGATTTTTATGCCTTCAATTCTTGATTATTATGAGTACGCAAAGTTGTCCACTGCTGCATACATTAAGCTGGAAGACGAACCTACGACAGCTGGGGATAAAATCGCTTTTCAAGCCAACAAACAAGAACGTATCCCCGAGGCTCTAGCCAAGCAGATGTTTGTTTATGATCCTGAAAATAATCCCAACCCAGTCTGGGAAATCGCAAACAAAAACGCCTATCACGGCAACGATGCAACCGGTTTTGCCGCCACACTCTTTGAACGTGATGGCGAGAAGGTTCTCGCCATTCGGGGGACTGAGCCATCTGAGCAAGGGATGCTGGATCTCTGGAAAGCGGATATAGGACAAATAGGTATGGTAGGTTTTGCCCTTGAGCAGACCATCAGTATGATCAATTTTATTGTTCAGCTCAGGGGTGATGCCGGCACAAATAACGTAGATCGCCTGGAGCTGGTCATAGATGACACACCACCGCCATCCGGGAACTATGTCACAATGAATGGACTGGTATCGGACAAATATGCCTGGATAAGTCCATGAAAACGACCTCGATGGCTATCATCTCATAAATGACAATGAACAGATCAAGGTAACCGGCCATTCTTTAGGTGGCCACTTGGCCACTATGGTTGCACGGCTGTTTCCGGATTTGATCACGGAGGCATACACCTTCAATGCAGCGGGGTTTGATCCGGAAACGGCAAATGTTGCCAGGATACTTTTGCCGCCTCCGTTCAACATGTTATTAGAAGGCCAAAAGCTAACCGATGAGTTTATCGATCTATTCAGCGAATTCATTCCAGGAACACCAGCGGCCGGATTTTCCGACATAACAAATTACAATCTGGAAAGTGAAGATATAGAAGAAGGCAATGATTCAAGTTTAGTTGCCAGCATCCTCACAGGCGCCGGTGGACTTGGAGAGGAAACCTTTGTCCCGACAGAGGGAAACAGCCATCTTATCGAGCCTTTTATGGACAGTTTGTCCATGCAGTCGTTGTTTTATTCCATTGACAATTCACTTACCATCGATGACATGAAGAATCTTTATCTGGCGGCAAGTGACTCAGTGGCTGAAACAGAGGAAACGTTGTTGAAAGCTCTGTATAAACTGTTTAAAAAAGAAGAGATTATTTTGAACACCATCGATATAACCGATGGATTTGATGTCTGGCTAGGTATTGGTGATATTGAAGACAGAAGGATTTATTACAACAAGCTGCTGGAGGTGGAGCAAGAGATAGGAGGAAATCAATACACCCTGGAAATACTAGGCTTAACGGATTCCGGCAACACCTTCACATCTTTTTCTCCCACTCAAATAAAAGAGCTTGCCCTAGGCGATATCGCTTACCGTTATGCTCTTGTAAAACTCAATCCCTTTGCCATTTTAGGTGCGGATTATTCGGAATTCAATAAAAATGGAGAACTGGATCTCTTCAGCAACGAGACTCCAGAGGGGCAGTTAAGCGGCCAGTATCTGCAGGACCGTGCTGAAATGCTTTCAAATCTGATAGTTAAAAACATATATGACGGAGTCAATACATCGAGCATCAAATTTATAGATGCGGCGACTCAGGTCACCGTTTTCAATTCCGATCTTAACGCACCACAGAAGACCATTGTTTTCGGAAGCTCGGAGGGCGAAGAGATTAAAGGCACGAACATTCCGTATAGAGGAGATAATTTTGACGATCACCTTTTCGGCATGGGCGGCAACGACACCATTTGGGGCTACGGCGGCAATGATTACATCGAAGGCGGACAAGGCCAGGATACCCTGAACGGCGGCGCCGGCAACGACACCTTCGGCATCATCGGCGAGGACGAAGCCTACGACACCTTCAATGGTGGAGACGGCATAGACACAATCAAGGGCAGCAGCGGCAACGATACCATCCGGGTCCATAACTTCGTAGGGGAAGACACGGTCGAGATAATCGATGGCGGTGGTGGGGATGGTGACGTTATCGCCGGCACGGAAGACAGCGACACCATCGATCTCTCCGGCACCAGCCTGATCGGCATCAAGGCGGTGCGCGGCGGTGGGGGAGAAGATACCATTACCGGTTCCGCAGGGGACTACGCCGACCATCTTTTCGGCGGCGAAGAAGGCGACACTTTGCGTGGCCTGGCTGGTCACGATCATCTTTACGGCACCATGGATGACCTCTCCGACGACAACGCCGGGGATATTTTGGAAGGTGGAGTTGGCAATGACACCTACTATGTCGGTGCGGGTGATGTTGTCGATGATTCCGATAAGATGGGCACTATTATCTTCAACAATAAGAGCCTCTCTGCACTTGCTTTCAACCGGACGGCTCCGGATAGCGACACCTATAAAACCGCCGACGGTTTGTATACTGCGGTGAAGGACGGCAATGGTTTTCTCCGGTTAAGCACATTGGTAAACGGCAGTGTCAAAAGCTTCTCCATCGCAAATTTCACCACCGACTCCGCTCTCGGAATCACTCTTAAGGATTATACTCCGCCAGGAGTGGATTTTGACTATACCTGGAGTGGATCCGAGACTCAGGATATTTCCGACGTTTATGAGCAGTCCAGCAATCCCGGTAATTACAATATCTTTATGTTCTCCAATGGTGGAGTCGACACCCTCCATCAGGTCATGGGGCTGGGCAGCTCTCCAAGGATGAAATTAAACGGCTTGGGCGGCAACGATTTTCTTTTTGGTTTTGCCGATAGCGATGAAATTCACGGCGGCAGCGGCAATGATCTGATCAGGGGCCATTTAAATTATATGCTCCATGGCTCAACCACGTTCGAGGTTTTTCCGGGAGAGACGATTCATGGCGATACGCTGTATGGTGACGGCGGTAACGACGGCATTTTCGGCAGCATGGCGAATGACGTTCTGGATGGCGGTGCCGACAACGATATCATCTCCGGGTATAACGGCGATGACACCATCATGGGCGGTACGGGCATGGATATTCTCTTCGGTTCGGCGGGAAGCGACACCATTGAGGGAGGCGACGGCAATGATGCCTTATTCGGCTATGGCGCCCATCAAAGTCTCGGCTTCGAGGACCTTGTCAATCCTGCGTGGTCGCTCGGCTATCAGAATGGATACCTGGGTGGTTGCAGTATAAATTTCTCCGTGTATCTCAATGAATATCTCAATGAAGCAGGCAACGATACGCTCTCGGGCGGTGAGGGCGACGATTTTCTGGCAGGTGGCGGCGGATCCGACAATCTTTATGGAGGTGCGGACCAGGACTCTCTTTCCGGTGGTATAGGCGGCGATTATTTGGAGGGAGGAAGCGGCAATGATCTTTTATTTGGCGATAACGGCGACAATATTGAAACCTTGAACGATGGTGTAGATTATCTGTATGGCGGCAGCGGCAATGACTATCTCTATGGAATGGGGGGCGATGACTATCTCTATGGTCAGGAGAACGATGACGTTCTCTCAGGCGGCAGCGGCAATGACTTTTTGTTCGGCGATAGCGGCATAGATACACTTGTCGGCGATCTTGGTGACGATACCCTCTATGGCGGCGATGATGTCGACTATCTTTATGGCGACAATGGAGACGCTACCGGTTTCGGCAACGATACCTTGTATGGTGGGCGGGGCAATGACTTTTTGTACGGCCACGGCGGTAATGACAAACTCTATGGTGGCGATGACGTCGATGAATTGCAGGGCAATCTGGGTGACGATACTCTCTATGGCGGTTCGGGCGGCGACTTTCTTTATGGCGACAACGGTGTCGATGGCAGCGGGTCCGGCAACGACAAGCTTTATGGTGGCACGGGAAATGATGAGTTGCACGGCCATGGCGGCAAAGATGAGCTCTATGGCGAGTCTGACGACGATACGCTGTTTGGAGAGGATGACGATGACATCCTGGTCGGAGGCTATGGAAGCGACAATCTGATCGGAGGGGGCGGCAACAACAAATATATTTTTGAAGTCGGACATGGCGCCGTAGGAGGAGGCGATTTCATATTCGGAGAAGGTGGCTGGAACATCCTTGATTTTCAGAATATTTCGATGAGCGCAATTGAGGTGTCGGTAACTGCTGAGAATAATGATCTGACCATACGGTATTCGGCATTCGATAAAGTTACGATCATTGACGGGGCGGTCAATACCAACTTCAGTTTTGTGGTGGGCGGCGGTGAATATAGCTATAACGCGTTTTTAAACGCAGCAGCAATGGTACGGACGGGAACCTCCGGCAATGACAGCATAGAAGGCTGCGATGCCAATGAAAGTATATATGGCGGTTCCGGCAATGACGAGCTGTATGGCAAGGGAGGTAACGATAAACTCTTTGGCGAAAATGGCAATGATATGCTCATTGGCGATGAGGGGGATGATCAGCTGGTTGGCGGGAGACAGAACGACAGGCTTTTCGGTGGCCTGGGCAATGACCGGTATCTTTTCTCTGCAGGTGATAACCAGGATTTCGTGGAGGATGACCTGGGTGCTAATCAAATCGTTATTCAAACGAACGATTCGGATATCTCTATAGATTTTGCCGGAGAAGATGGCGGAATCGTAACTAAAAATGAGCAAGGAACCGGCATTTGGCTACAATACGGTTACGCAAACGGCAGCTATCGTGATGGGGTATTTATCGCGAATGGGCGAAACAACACTAGCTTCAGCTATAATATTAATGGAGTAAACTTCAATCTTGCGGACATATTGGCAAGAGCCAATATAACCCTTAACGGTGATGAAGGTGAGAATATACTTCATGGTAACAACGGTCATGACAAACTTTATGGCGGTGCCGGAAACGACCAGCTGTACGGATATGCCGGTAGAGACATCTTATATGGCGAGGATGGAGATGATATTCTTACAGGAGGAACCGGCGGTGATGCATTATATGGAGGCAACGGCAACGACATGCTGGTGGGCGGCGCCGGTGCCGATTATCTCGATGGCGGAGTGGGGGATGATACTGTCTCCTATGCCGATGAGACGGAGGATATAACCGTAGCACTTTGGGCTGTCGGCAAAGGTGGCAGTGCCGAGGGGGACACTTACAAAAATATTGAAAATATCATTGGAGGTAAAGGTAACGATCATCTCAGTAGCTATAGCCAATATTGTGTTATTGAGGGAGGAATGGGAGCGGATGTTCTGGATGGTGGCTGGAGGTGGGAGAGTACTGTTTCTTACCGATCCTCATCGGCAGGTGTGACGGTCCAGCTTCGAAATGATGGCCGATATGGCAGAGGGTATGGTGGAGATGCAGAAGGTGATCTACTCGATGGATTCTATAATCTTGTTGGTTCCGAACACAATGATTTCCTGACTCTTTCAGATTGGTATGGAACTGTTAAAGGGCTTGGTGGGAACGATATTTTACAAGGTGGGGAAGATGGTGATACCTTGGATGGCGGTAAAGGTGATGACCTTCTTCAGGGAGGTAAGGATGATGATACTTACCTTTTCAATAGAGGGGATGGGACTGATACTATCTATGATACCGCAGGTTATTATGCTCAAGTTGAGGTTTTCGATAGATTTGGGCACCATAGCACAACCGAGACCTGGGTTGATCTCCCTTGGGTAAGCAGGCGCGACAGAATAGTTTTTGGAGAAGGCATTTCTCTGGATGATCTCTTTCTTTATAGGGATCCTGGTAATGAGAGTGCTTTCCTTGGAGATGATGACCTTGTTATTGCCCTGAAAGACTCCGACAATCCTGACGCTTCCTGGGATGAGCTAAGTGATAAAATCATTATAAAGAATTTTTTCTATCATGAAGTAAAGCCCGAAGTAAATATTTTTGTAACCCAAACGGGATTAACTGGGGTCGGTCTCGACAATTATTACGGGGAATATGTGAACAGTATAGAGCGTTTTCTGTTAGATGATAATAGAAATGCTTGGTGGGGTGATTTTATCGATGAGATTGTCGCAAAAAGTTGTGGTACTGACGGCAATGATCGAATCGAAATGTTGCAATACAGTGATACTTCAGTGAGGTGGGAAGGTTTAGGCGGAAATGATCTTCTTGTAGGTGCTCTTGGAGATGATGTACTTTTGGGTGGAGAAGGAGATGATAGGCTGGATGGAAGGGGTGGGTTTAATTATCTTGATGGGGGCGCCGGTAACGATACCTATGTGATAACGAACAGGAATAGCCCTATTGAAGTTTTTCCTTGGGGTATTCCTGCGGATTTGCCCATCGTCAGAGACCTTATCTCAGACAGTGACGGTATTGATCGCATTCTCTTTTTAAATGATATTGCCCGCGAAGATATTGTTTTTACCCTCTCCGCCAATGGTGACTTGATTATCGACTATGGGCTGTATCAGCAGCATCAGGCAGTCATTGCCGGAAACAGCGTGGAAACTTTTGAGATGTCGGACGGCTCTACCATCAACAGGGAACAGGTTGTTGCCGCCCTGACAAGAATTGCCGATCTCAGCGGCAAAGATGTGCATGAGATCAGCAATACCGATATCGTCAATAATATCCAATTAAAGAGCGAGTTATATAACAGTTGGTCCGACCAGTTTGTCGAGCATCACGGTCATGATGACTGGAACATCTTTGATGGTAACTCCGACAATGAAATCGTGTATGGCGGTGCCGGAGTTGATGAACTGCGAGGGCATGCCGGAAATGATGAGCTTCACGGGGGTGCCTCCGATGACCTGTTAAATGGAGGGAATGGCAGTGACATTTATGTGTTTGGTCGAAATGACCGGAACGATGACATACTTGATATGGAATTTCCATTTATGGCGGACAGTTATGGAAACTATCAGATAGACGATGGCGTTTATGAGCATTTATTAACCTGGAAGGCCATCTTTGAAGTGCATCCGAACGAGGCTCCAAGTAATGACACCTTGTTGCTGGCAGGTGATATCAACAAAGTGGATCTGGAAATTTTCTGGGCAACCCAGAACGATTCTCCGGAAAACCTAAGCGATGACCTGCTCATCAGAATAAAGCCAAATGACTCGTCCAGCACTTGGGACAGTCGGGAAGACAATATTGATACCATAGTCAATTACTTTAATGCCAATCCCCTACAGGAGTCGATCCTCAATCCGGAGACCGGTGAGTATGAAGAAGTTGCCAGAATCCTCACGGAATCCGACTTATCCGGGTACAGTGACAAGGCGTTACGTCATCTTGCCTACGAGGTGGTGGACGGAGTCGATGGGATTCGTAATACAACCTCTTTTCAGAATGTAGTTTCCTTCATGGAAACTGAAAACGATAAAGTGGATTTTAATCGTGAGTATCGTAACAGGGAAGACACCATTTTAATTGAACAGTATTACAATCGAGATCGAACAATCGAAAATATCACCCTCGGTGTCACAGGCTATACGTTGACGAACAACGATATAATGGATCTCATGTCAACAGATAACTCTGAGATGATTCGCGGGGTTGATTGGACTGCCAATACCATTCATGCCAAAGGAGGGAATGATATCGTGGTTGGCGGCAGCCAAAACGATACCCTATATGGCGATGCTGGGAATGACAGATTGGATGGCGGGACCGGTGCCGATAAGATGTTTGGGGGAACGGGCGACGACACTTATATTGTCGATGACTCGTCTGATATCGTCAGTGAAAAGATCGATGAAGGGATCGATACTGTCGAGTCCGGTGTCACCTTCAGGCTTGGCAATAATATCGAAAACTTGACTCTCACAGGCACGGATGCCATCAATGGTACCGGCAACAGTCTCAATAATCTGCTCGTCGGCAATAGTGCAGCGAATGTCTTGACTGGCGGGGCTGGGGCCGATACCATGCTCGGCGGCCTAGGCAACGACTCCTATTATGTCGATAACGAGCTGGATGTGGTAATGGAAGAGGTTGATGCGGGAACGGACACCGTCCGGTCGACGGTCTCGTATGGCCTGGGTGACAATATCGAGAATCTGATCCTGACCGGCGCAGCGGCGATATCCGGGACCGGCAATGTCCTGAACAATATTTTGAAAGGCAACAGCGAAGCCAATGTACTCTCGGGTCTGGACGGCGATGACCGGCTGTACGGTAACGCCGGTGATGACACGCTTCTTGGCGGAACCGGCAACGATGTTCTGAACGGTGGTATTGGGTCCGATACCATGCTCGGCGGCCTAGGCGACGACTCCTATTATGTCGATAACGAGCTGGATGTGGTAATGGAAGAGGTTGATGCGGGAACGGACACCGTCCGGTCGACGGTCTCGTATGGCCTGGGTGACAATATCGAGAATCTGATTCTGACCGGCGAAGCGGCGATATCCGGGACCGGCAATGTCCTGAACAACATTTTGAAAGGCAACAGCGAAGCCAACGTGCTTTCCGGTCTGGATGGCGATGACCGGCTGTACGGTAACGCCGGTGATGACACGCTTCTTGGCGGAACCGGCAACGATGTTCTGAACGGTGATATTGGGTCCGATACCATGCTCGGCGGCCTAGGCGACGACTCCTATTATGTCGATAACGAGTTGGATGTGGTAACGGAAGAGGCTGCCGCGGGAACGGACACCGTCCGGTCGACGGTCTCGTATGGCCTGGGGGACAACATCGAGAATCTGATCCTGACCGGCGCAGCGGCGATATCCGGGACCGGCAATGTCCTGAACAATATTTTGAAAGGCAACAGCGAAGCCAATGTACTCTCGGGTCTGGACGGCGATGACCGGCTGTACGGTAACGCCGGTGATGACACGCTTCTTGGCGGAACCGGCAACGATGTTCTGAACGGTGGTATTGGGTCCGATACCATGCTCGGCGGCCTAGGCGACGACTCCTATTATGTCGATAACGAGTTGGATGTGGTAACGGAAGGGGCTGCCGCGGGAACGGACACCGTCCGGTCGACGGTCTCGTATGGCCTGGGGGACAATATCGAGAATCTGATCCTGACCGGCGCAGCGGCGATATCCGGGACCGGCAATGTCCTGAACAATATTTTGAAAGGCAACAGCGAAGCCAATGTACTACTCTCGGGTCTGGACGGCGATGACCGGCTGTACGGTAACGCCGGTGATGACACGCTTCTTGGCGGAACCGGCAACGATATTCTGAACGGTGGCATCGGGTCCGATATTTTTGTCTTCGATACCGCTCTTGACGCTGCAACCAATAAGGATAGAATAATCGATTTTGAATCCGGTAATGATAAAATTAATCTGGATAAGAGCATATTTACAGCCTTATCCGATGAAGGAATGCTCTCTTCCGAGTATTTCCAATCCAATACAATCGGTGTGGCCGGGGATGAGAATGACTATATTCTCTACAACACTACCTCGGGAGCGCTTCTCTACGATGCTGACGGCAACGGCCAGGGAGTGGCGGTTCAGTTTGCCACTCTGACAACCAGGCCGGAGATCACATCAAATGATTTCCTGGTTTCTGCGTAATCGGCAACAGGAGAAGCTTGTGCTTCAAAGGCGCTTTTTTGTTCACAACCGGAAGAGCGCCTTTCTCTCACTCTCACGGAAAGTTCCTAAGTGATCGGTAAAAATGGTTAATATTTCACGACAAATCAAGATGTCCAGCAATGCCGAGATAGATGTTCATGTACTTCTTCTGCCGACAACGGATCCAATCCTGTGGCGTGAATGTCTTCAATCCCTTGAGAATGAACCCGTCAATATTCATACAGCCGAAGGAGTTCCCGGCCATATCGGCAAAGCCCGGTATGGTGGTTTTTCAAAAGGAACTGCCCCTTATGTCAGCTGCGTCGATCCCGATGATCTGGTGATCCCCGGTGCTTTTGCGGCTTGCCTGGAAACATTGGAGGCGCACCCAGATGCGTGTGGAGTCTATACGGATGAATTAATCATCGATCGCGATGGAAAAATCATCAAACCGGGCATCTGGAGTCAGGCACCATGGAATCCACTCTTTCAGCTAGAGCCCAAGTACCTCCATCATATTTATGTAATGCGTCGATGTTTTGTCGAGAAATTATATCTGGAACTGCTGCGATGGCCAAGTATGCCGGAATTTATTCTAAAAGGCCTGATCACTGCTCATGGCCCCTGGGTTCATGTGCCTCAGTTTGGTTACAAATGGAGGATAGTCAAAGGGAACGCTCATAACAAAATGTCTCCCTCAACCATATACGCCGCTCGATGGCGGGTCATTCCGGCTCTGCAGAATGCTGCTAAAAAATATAAGGCTGTTATCCAGACAGATCCCTTTCAGGATACGTCGTTTGCTGATAGATCTCGAGCCAAGCCTGCAAAATAAAGAAATAAGTGCAAGTCCGTAGAAGGAAGGAATTCCAAGCCGGATGAAGATTTTTCTCCGAACCGGTACTTTCACTTCTTTTTTTAACGTCATTGCCACGGTAACCCCGATCTTCCGTCTCTGTAAGAAATCCTATCTTACGGAGACGGAATTCATGTGAAAATTGTTGAGTACGAAGTAAATACCGGATAGGGTGAGGCTCGGTTTTCCGGTGGAGGGCAGATGGCTTGCTCTTGAGGAAATGAATATTGCTCGTAAAGAGCGTTTGCACCCCGGTGGCAGGCGCGCTTTTTCAATGGTTACGATGAAGGAGATGGTATGAAGAAGATTATCGGCGGCATTGTTGTGATTCTGATTGTCGCAGGACTTGGTTCGCCATTTATCAGCGGACTGGTTATGGAGCGGATTGTCCGCGAGGCCTTTGAGAATCTCAACCAGAGATATGCCGAATCCGGTCATGATGTCAGCGCCGAGATCGTACGGTACGACAGGGGCTTCAGTTCCTCGGAAATCGAATGGAAAATCAAGTTTGGCGGGATGAAGGCTTTGTACGATATCGATGAGGTAGTTTTTATCGACCGGGCGGAGCACGGACTCACCGGAATTGTCACAAAAACCAGCCTTGAGAAAAATAAATGGTACGCCGATTTCGTCAGCGGCAGGCTTGCCGGCAAAGATCCTCTGCATATCACCACCACATATACCATGACCGGGGCAATTGAAACGACAACCGAGGTCGATGCCTTTGCCGTACAGATTGAGCAGGAGAACTTAACGGTCAAACCGGGAATTTTCTCCGTCGCCTGCGACAAGGAATTCACAAAATTCAATTCCGAGGCGTCCTGGGAAGGTATTGAGGTTGCCGATAAATTTTCGCTGAAAGGTTTTATCCTGAAGTCTGACCTGACCATGATCTCGCCGTATGTATGGGACGGCCAAGCCTCTTTTGCCATAGAGAGCAGCAAGGCGAAAGGGGATGATGTCGCCGATCAATTTGAATTGGCTCGTATGAAAGCAAAGTCGATTCTCGGGTATAACAAGGAACTGAATACCCTGTCGGCCACAGTGGAATACGGAGCCGACAGTCTTACTGCCGGAACGGAGAAGATCGGCAACATCTTTGCAAGGCTCGGGGTGAGCGGCCTGAATGCCGACCGCTACGTAGAGTTCATGAAGTTGTATACGGTGACGATGAAAGCTCTTCTCGCAGATATGGCCGATGCCAAGGATAATCCGGAGAAAATGCAAGAGATCGTCGAGAGGCAGATGGCTTCCATTGGCTTTCAGATGGTTGCAGCCGGAGAGAAATTACTGACCCAGGGGTTGGAGTTTCAGATCTCGGATCTGCACCTGCAGGTGCCGGAGGGCGAGATTAAAGGCGATGTCGTGATAACCTTGAAAAAAGACATGACTTTTGCTCAGTTCATTCCGGTGGTGAATCAACCTGTGCTGGCGCTCGACATACTCTCCCTGAAGTCGGCGGTCAGCCTGCCGAAACAACTGGTCGGCGATGCGCCCATGCTGTTCTCTCCGATATATCCTGGAATGCAGACCGGTCTCTTTATCGAAAACGCTGAGATTGTCCAGCATGCGGCTGAGACGAAGGACGGTAAATTGTATTTGAATGATAAAGAGGTAATGTTCCAATAACCTCCTTATCGAGTGCCCCCTGTCGAGGCCATCGACACATGATCGGCAGGGGATTACTTCGTTTACGGACAACACCAGAGCGAGGCTTTTTCAATCTTGCCGATCAGCTTGACGGCGGTACCGCCCGCCAGCTTAAAGCTTTTAGCCAGTCCCTGTTTTTCGCCTTGCAATCCCACGGCGACAGCCGCATAACCGCCCTTTTCAATTTCGCTGAGAATTGCTCCCGCCACCGTTAAACCCCAGGTCGAATTGTGACCGATCCGGTCGCTTCCGATCCCGTACTCGTGGAGGATGGCTTCAGCTCTCGAGAAAATCTCCGCCGATCTGGTTGCTCCGCCGGTTTCCACATGCAACAGGGTAATGTGCTGATGGGCCTGGTCGTCAAGGATGTGGCCGACATGGTCAACCGCCCGATACGAGTTTTCCGAACCGTCGACACAGAGCAGCACGTTTTTCCGGCCGGGATCGAGTTCGGGGCAGATCCACAGGGGCGTGGTGCAGCAGTTGTCCCTGATGATAGCCAGGGCCGTTTCATCGGCCGGACGTTCAAACATCCACTGCAGGGAGTACGAGGCCCGCCGTCCGAGGACGACCGCATCGTAGCCCTTGGCGCCTTCGGTCAGGATATCTTTAACTTTTCCATAACGTTCGGCGCATGTCTTGGTCATCACCTGCTCGATGGACATCCTGTGGCGGCTGAAGATCTCTTTGGCCTTGTCGATCGATTTTTTGGCCTGAACGGTCAGCCGGCCCTGAATCCCGTCACTGGGGCCATTCCACATCTGACTCAAGGTTCCGGCCATGTCTGCCGCGTCCCGCCTGCAGATATGCAGGAGGGTAACCTGATGGTTGGAAATATCTTCGAAAAACGAGCAGATAAACCGGATTCCATAAAGAATTTCGGCATCGTTGCTGATGGTGACAAGGAAGTGTTTTTTCATATGTTCATGTTCCGCTGGTTTTTTCTTCCAACTCGACCCGGGAAAGATCGATGGACAGATCGTATGTGCCTTCTTCACTGTTATATTTTACTGCAAATCCAAATCTTTTGCCAAGCTGCAGCATTTGGGTATTTTCCCGCAGGACAGTCCCCCATACCTTTTCAACGCCCTGTTGTTTGGCCACCTTGAGCAGATTGAGGAGAAGCTGCGCTCCCACTCCCTTGCCCTGCCATGCATCGCTGACCATGATCGAAAACTCGGTCTCGGAGAGGTCCGGATCGGCAATTATCCGAGCCGCTCCCAGCATCCTTTCCGTTGGTGCCGATTCATCTATTGCCACCAGAGCCATATGGCGGTCGTAGTCGACCTGGGTCAGCATAGCCAGCATTTCAGGGGTTAACTCCTTCATGTGACGGAAAAAGCGGTAGTAGACACTGGTGGGCGACAGGGTTTTAAACAACTCGATAAAAAGCTCGGCATCTTCGGGCTGGATCGGCCGGATGAGCAGGCGGATGCCGCTGCTGGTAGTGGTGCACAGTTCATACTGGGACGGATAGGGGCTGATCACCAGATGCAAAGGCGATGGCTTTTTCGACGGCCGCAACAGGATCCGGGCGTCCACGGCTACCGGTTTGCCGTTTTTGACGATTACCGGATTCATGTCGAGTTCGGCAATTTCCGGTATATCGACGACCAGTTGCGAGAGCTGGAGGATCATTTCTTCAAGAGCAGGCATGTCGGCGGGCGGGCGATTGCGATAGCCGTGGAGCACCTTGAAGACCCTCGTCTCTTCCATCAGGCGGCGGATCAGCAGGCGGTTGAGAGGAGGCAGACCAAGGGCCCGGTCGCCGATGACCTCGGTAAATATTCCGCCCATGCCGAAAACGATGACAGGACCAAAGGCATCGTCGCGTTTCACCCCGATCAGCAGTTCGTAGTCGGGCTGCGCGAGATAGGCCTGGACTGCAACCCCCTCGATCCTGGCCCGGTCATTATAACGTCGGGCCCCGGTCATGATCCGCTCATAGGCCGCCCGGGCTTCGTCCGGAGTGCGCACATCCAGCTCAACACCGCCGGCCTCGGTCTTATGGGTGATGTCCGGGGAAAGGATCTTCATCACCACCGGCCAGCCGATCTTTTCGGCCAGGGCTACGGCGGCCTCGGCAGAGTCGGCCGCTTCCGTCGGATTGATCTGGATTCCGTAGGCCAGCAGGACGTTTTTCGCCTCTGTTTCGGTTAACATGCAACCGCTCGAAAGATCGCAACCTCTGATGATCGTCCGTACCGCCTGACGGTCGAAATGCAGCCGGCGGTCGAGGCGGGGCGGGATCTCCATCATCATCTGCAGATTGCGGGAGTGCTGCACCATGGAAGCAAAGGCCAGCACGGCCCGTTCGGGAACCGAGTAGGTGGCGATGCCGACATCGTTCATGAACTGCACGGCGGTGGCCATGCCACGGCCGCCCATCCATATCGCAAAGACGGGAAAGGGCAGGCCTTTCAACAGCTTCGTCAGGGTCTCCGCGACCTCGAGTGGGGCAGCCAGGGCCTGGGGCGCCATGATGATCATCAGGCCGTGCAGCCTGGGTTCCTTCCTGATGATCTCGATCACCTGGGCATAGCGCCCGGTGGTTGCACTGCCGAGGATATCCACAGGGTTTCGGCGACTCCAGCACGGCGGCAGAACCTTATCGAGCGCGGCGATTGTCTCCGGGCTCAATTCGGCAGGTTCCAACCCGTAGCGGGCAAGGGCGTCGATGGCCATGACGCCCGGACCGCCGCCGTTGGTGATGACCGCCATCCGGGGACCGGCGGGTCGAGGCTGTTTGGCCATCAGTTCGGCGCAGTCGAAAAGTTCCTGGATACTGCGAACCCTGATTATGCCCGCCCGTTTGAAGGCCGCATCATAGACGGCGTCCTCGCCGGCCATGGCACCGGTATGGGAGGCTGCGGCCTGGGCGCCGGCCGGACTGCTGCCGGCCTTGAGCACGATGATTGGTTTGATTCGGGAAACCGCGCGGGCGGCACTGATAAACTTGCGGACATTGGAGAGCTGTTCGATATAGAGAAGAATGCTCTTGGCGGCGGGGTCCTTGCCCAGATAATCGATCATGTCGCCGAAGTCGACATCGAGCATGGAGCCGACGCTGACAAAGTGGCTGAAGCCGATATTTTCCTCATACGAAAAATCGAGAATGGCAGTACACACTGCGCCGCTTTGCGAGATAAATGCAAGATTTCCGGGACTTGGCAGGCCGGCGGCAAAAGTGGCATTCAGGTTGACGGCGGTGGCCATTATCCCCAGACAGTTCGGCCCGAGGATGCGTATCCGGCCGGCGGCGGCCTCCTGGATGCGCATTTCGATGAGCCGCCCCTGCTCGCCGACCTCTTTGCCGCCGGCGGAGATGATTATAGCCGCCTTTATTTCGGCGGCTACGCATTCTGCGATTACTTGCGGGGCCTGGTCGATCGGCACTGCCACGACCGCGAGATCGATGCGGGCATCGAGATCGTGGATAGAGGCCGTTGCCGTGAGCCCCATGATTTGGGTATAGTTGGGGTTGACCGGAAAGAGCCGTCCCTTGAATCCGCCATGGAGAAGATTGTGTATCAGGGCCGTGCCAATGCTCCCCGGCTTTTCACTGGCACCGATCACGGCAATAGAAGCGGGGCGAAAAAGCTTGTCCAGGTTGTGGATTCCCATATCGGTTCCTCTCGCGCAGATGGCATTTACACATGAGTGAAATCATCCGAAGATCAACCCTCAGCCTGCTCAACCGGTTAACTTGAGGCAGGTCAAACAGTATGGTTCCTAACATATCACATTCTTAGGAAAATTCCCAGCGGTGAATATGGCGGGCGGAGGTTTCGGTTTATCAATGGATTTGATCGTGATTGTAATTGACCATACATCCATCGTCGAATAAGGTTGCCGGGTTATGCAGTCTTTTGATGTGTGCCGGTGAACGATTGCCTGATTTTGATATGGCGGAAGCCTGCTTCTCAAGGTGAAATTTTTCTTATTTTTTGGCGAATGGTCCAACCACAATCATCATCGCAACCGCCACCAAAACGGCGCGCTCCCAGACGCTCGAAATCCTCTCAAGCCGGGCCGAGAAAAAAACAAGGCGGCAAGGCAAAGAAAAAGCCGCAGGGCAACCTGTTACGGGATTTTACCCTGATAAGTCTGGAGTGGGCAGGTCTGTCGGCTGTCGGAATGGCCGCCATCATCGTGCTGCTCGGCCATTTCGCCAACAGGTTTTCCGGTACCGATCTGGTGGGCAACCTTCTGCCGTTTGCCGGAGGTATTCTTGGGCTTATCATTCTGGCAACTGCTCTGCTCATCGGTTGGAGTAAGCTCCGCAAATGGATGCTTTGCAGGTCCCCCCTGTTTCCGTCGGCAATTATTGTCGGCCTGGCGCTCCTTGTCGGGTGTTTTGTTCCGCCGGCACATTTCAGCCGTGCCTTCGGGTATTATCGCACCCTGGTCGGCGGCAAACATGAGGCGGGCCGTGTCACTCTTGCCCATCAGGTGTATGCCGCCTATCGTCGCCTGGACAACGTCCAGTTGGAAAGAATGATCGGCCGGGCCGAACAGTACGCGAAGCCGATAGAAGAAGCGGCGGCGGCCTATTCCGTCGATCTTGATCTCCTGAAAGGCCTTGCCGCCACGGAATCATCCTACCTGCCGCGAAAAAGCGCCGACGGCGGCTACGGACTCTTCCAGATAACCCAGGTTCCGGACAGGGTGACGGAGGCGGTCAACCGGCTCTTCCCGGCGGACAGCCGTGTGCTGACAGATCCGCGGTACAACGCGTTTCTCGGAGCGGCAACCTTTCGACACTACCTCGCCGAGATGAACAACGACCTTTTTCTCGGTCTGCTGGCTTATAATATCGGACCGGCCAACGGTGGGCTGCGCTTTATCATGCAACAGTACGGCGCGACCGATTTTATTACCATTCAGCCTTATCTGCTGCAGCTGCCCCGCGATTATCCGATCCGCGTTCTCTCCTATTCCCTTGCTTTTCGAATCCACCGGCAGGAAGGTCGACTGCTGGCCTACGAGGAGGGCAGGAATGCCCTGCACATCCAGGGCATGGGCATTCCGGGACTGGCATATGACTGGCGGCCTGAAGGCGGCAAGTCCGGCAAATAACCGGAAACTATCGGGAGAGATGGTCGAGGAAATGATTCATCTGTTTATACCACCAGGGCCAGTCATGGTTGACATCATGGCCCCAGATATCAATCCAGGCGGGAATCGCCTTGGCCTGAAAGATGGTTCCGAGAGTACAGGTGTCTTCCAGAGCCTCCTCGTCCCAGGCCCCCCGACCGGCCCTTATGAAGATCGTCCCCTGGCGGTATTGCTCCAGGTACCATGGTTCGATCAGGCCCGAGAGGTAGGCGAGCGGTGAGTTGTAGTAGACTGCCGGGAGGTCTTGCGGTCCGAGACCGAATTCCTGCCGGTCGAGCCGATACAAGCCGCTGCAGGCTACGGTGCCGGTAAACACATGGGGGTGCTTGAGATAAAAATTGACGGCATGGTAGGCTCCCATGCTGCAGCCGTTGGTCATCGGCCGGATATCCGGAGTCCGGCAGTGATCGCGGATAAAGGGCACCACTTCACCGACCACATAGCGGTCATAGTCCTCGTGCCGGCCGTTGCGGTCCGCCGGCGTCAGGCTGAAATTGTACCAGGACTCACTGTCTACGCTGTCAACGCAGAAGACCTTGATTTGCCCGCTGTCGATGAAGGAGGAAATAGCCTGGATCATGCCCATCCCTTCATAGTCGAAGTAGCGTCCCCTGGAACAGGGGAAGACGATGAAAGGGACCCCCCAGTGGCCGTATATCTTTAAGGACATATCCCGCCTGAGGCTGGGGCTGTACCAGCTGTGTTCTTCGATCTGCATGTCAGTGCTCCATGGTTTCCTGAATAAAGGAGGTTATCTCATGAATATCCTCCATGAGAGGTGAGCGAAAGATGTAACCGATGTCGCCAAGGGCGCTGCTGAAGACTCCCGGGACGCTGGCTGTTTGAACGATGAACCGGCCGTAGCGGGCGAGGATCTGTTCATGGCTGTGGCGGTAGCCAATGCTGTTTTTCCGGCTGGCGTAGCAGCAATGATATTTTCGCTCGAAGGTGAATTGGGAGCGGCCGGTGACCAGCAGTTCGGCCCAGATCCGGTAGATGTCGATGTCGCAGGCGTAGTTGAACATATCGGTGGTGTACCCGCCCGGCGGGCGGATGTTGACCTCCAGCGCCACATACCGGGTAGGCGCGGTCTGGAAGAATTCGATATGGAAAAACCGTTCCCGGACATTGAAGGCCTCGACGCAGGTACGCCCGAAGGTTTCCAGTTCGGGCGGCAGCTCGCGCAGGGAATGGTAGCTGATGTGGCGTCCCTGATTGACCGTCTCCATAATCCCCTGGCTGAAAACATGGCTGGTCGCAAATATTATATTGCCGTGTCTGTCGGTGAGCCCGTCAAAGGAATAGATGGTGCCGCCGACAAAGGCCTCGATGATGTACTCCACGGCCGGTTTTCGCCCGAAAAAGGAGGAGAGGTCGGTGTCGTTGTCGAGCCGGAAGGTGTCGAGAGCGCCTACTCCGGCATCGGGCTTGGCTACTACCGGATAACCCAGTTCGGCGATCAGGGCCCGGGCCTCGTCTTCACTGGCCACCACACGACCGGCGGCAACCGGAACCCCGGCTTGCCGGAATTTTTCTTTCATTACCGACTTCCGCCGGATAGTGGCGATCGAATCGCCCCGCACCCCAAAGATATTGAAGTCGTCACGGAGGCGGGCCTCCGTCTCAAGCCAGTATTCGTTCAGGGAGTCCAGCCGATCGATTTTGCCGTAGGCATGGGTGAAATAACCCAGAGCCCGGACCAGTGCATCGTAGTTGTGCATGTCGCCAACCCGGTAGTATTCGGTCAGCGCCTCGCGCGCGGCAGGCGGCAGCTGGTCGAAGGGTGTGTCGGCGATGGCAAGGACGGTTGCCCCGGCATTTTTCAGCTGTCGGCAAAACTGGAGAGAGTAAGCAGGAAAATGCGGCGAGAGAAAAACGACGTTCATGTTCGATCCTTGAGTTATTAACCAACCACCAAACTGCCTATCTTCCAGATAACTCTATCACCTCGAAACCGAAAAGTTAATGTTGCCGCCAAGAAAATTATCGTTCGTTCGAGCAGTTCCGGGTCATTCACCCCAGGGAGCCCTTTTTCCGGCGGTTTTGCACCGGATGATAATGGACAAAAACCCTTCGCATCGAGTCGATTTCATTGACAAGAATCTCCTCAACCCGGGTGGCGATCCGGTCGCCCTCGGCAACGGTCAGATCGGGTGAGATGCCGATGGTGATATTCACCACCATATACAGGCCGAATCTGTGGCCATGAATCTCCTCTATGTCGAGTATTTCATCGATTTTTTTGAGTTTCTCACGGATTTCCTCGGTGAGGGTTTTGCCGGGCAGGGTATTCATCAGGTCGGCTGCCGATTCTCTGATAATCTCCACTCCCGTCAAAAGAATGATGATCGAGACAACGCCCCCGGCCAGGGGGTCGACCCACAGGAATCCCGCCCGTCCGAAAATGATGCCGACCGTTGCGGCCAGGGCCGAGAAAATGTCGTTGCGGTGATCGGCGGCGAGTGCAAGGAGGACATTATTTCTGATCTGTTTGCCGAGCCGCCGAGTCCACAGCGAAAGCCAGATTTTCAGCAGGATGGTAAAAAGGGCGATCCACAGGGCAAGTTGCGATGCACCGGTGAAATCGCTTACACCGCTGTACAGATCATACACGCCGCTGATGGAAGACCAGAAGATGGAGATGGCGGTGGTGATGACAAAGGCGCCGACCACCACCGCGGAAATCGATTCCAGCCGGTCATGGCCGTAGGGATGCTCCCTGTCGGCGGGTTTGCTGGACAGCCGCATGAAAATTTTCACCACTATGCCGTAGGCCACATCCGAGGTGGAGTTGATGCCGTCCGCCAAAAGAGCCGGACTGTGGCCGACAATGCCTACGCTGGTCTTCAACAAAGCCAGCAGGAAATTGGCGGCAAGGCCGACATCGACCGCGAGATTTCCCTTCTTGTGCCGTTGCTCTGAGATCATTTGAGTGTATTTTCGAGATTGTTTTCATTATCTTCCAGAAGCCATTTTTCCTTCAGGAAGACGATACCGGCATGGTTGGTGAGGTCGAGATGGATGGGGGTGACCGAGACATCGCCGACGGCAAAGGTATGGACATCGGTGTCTTCATTCGGATCCGCAACCGACGTGCCTCCACCGATCCAATAATGTTTGCTGCCCCGCGGATCCAGGGTCTCCTGGATTGAATTCTCCCAGAGTCTCCTTCCCTGGCGGGTAACCCGGATTTTTTTATAGACCTTGCCGCTTGGCACATTGATATTGAGCAGGGTGTTTTCGGGAAGGGAATTGTGCAATATTTTATTTGCCATATAGACGGCGACCTGCATCGCTGCCCGGTAATCGTAGGGTGGTTCGCCGCCGACCGACAGGGCCATCGACGGAATTCCATACATGGTTCCCTCGATGGCCGCCGAAACCGTGCCGGAATAGGAAATATCATCTCCCAGATTGGCGCCGGCGTTTATGCCGGATACGAGGAGATCCGGGAGAACAGGGAGGATTTTTTTTAGACCGACAGCGACGCAGTCGGTGGGGGTGCCGTCGACCGTATAAATGTCCGGCGCAAGCTTTTCCACCTTGAGCGGACGGTTCATGGTGAGCGAATGGGAGACCGCTGAATTATCCCGGACCGGTGCGATGATAACAGTCTCGCCGATTTCCGCCAGGGCCTGCTGCAGGGCTTTGAGGCCGGGACTGTGAATGCCGTCGTCATTGGTGATAAATATTGTTGTCATGGTGTCCTTACACTTACAGTGGGTCCTGGAGGTTCCTGGTCATTTCCTGTTCGACAATGTTCCAGAAAGATTGCACCACCGGGTTGCGCCGGTTTTTTGCGATAGTACAGGCACCGACCGTAAAGGGTTTGAGGTATGGCGAGATGTCGAGGATCTCGACCTCGCTTTTCAGAGTGCTTTTTTCGAGCACCAGACGGGGGACTATTCCCACCCCGCAACCCATGCTCACCATGGCGATTATTGCTTCGTTGCCGGAAACCTGCGAATATATATAAGGGTCAACTCCTTTATCTGCAAACCACTTCTCGCCTCGTATCCGGCTGAGTCCTTCGGAGGGGAGGATGACCGGGGTCTTTTCCCAGTCGATCTCCCCATGGCGGTAAGCGATAATCTCCGGAAAGAATCTCGGCAGGATAAAAAGCAAAGGAGTTTGCACCAGTTCAAGAAATTCCAGTCCTTCCGGCTGGTGATCGGGCAGTGCGGCGATGGCGATGTCGACCTCCCGTGTCTGCAGTTTGTTCAGGGCCTTGGCGGCATCGCCTGTCTGGACATGGATCATTACCTGCGGATGGGTTTTTCTGAAACGGCCGAAAATCTGCGGCAGAATGGAGAGGATGGCGGTGACCGAGCAGTAGAGGGAGAGTTCGCCCCGCAGCACGGTATCGTTTTTCAAGGTGTTGCGAAAGTCGGTCCAGCGACTGAGGGTTTCTTCACAGTATTCCTTGAAGGCTAAACCTGCCGGAGTCAGGCTTACCGATCGATTGTTACGAAAAAAAAGGGGTTGCCCCACCTCGTTTTCGAGCCGCTGGATGGTTCGGGTGAGCCCGGAGGGGGTGATGTTGCATTCCAGACTGGTGCGACCGAAATGGAGACTCGTCGACAGGTGTCTGAACAATTCGATGTCTCTGATATTCATGCCGATGTTCGAGGGAGAGCAATGGGTTCTGTAACTTCCCCTCAATCGGGACGAGGAAGTCGTCGCTGTGTTGTTGAACTGCTTGGCAAAGAATATTGCAGTTTCTGCAATACAATATCACGAACAAATCACTTGACGCAACAGGGCTTTCCCAATATATCAAATGAGAAATCGTCGGTGGCTGAGAAAATCGCCGGAAAATAATCCAGATACAAGGAGATAAAAATGGGTGCAAATTATTTTAACACCTTGCCGTTGCGTCGGCAGATAGAAGAGCTTTCACAATGCCGTTTCATGGATGCATCGGAGTTCAATGGCGTGGAATACCTCAAAGGCAAAAAGGTCGTCATCGTCGGATGCGGTGCCCAGGGATTGAACCAGGGGCTGAACCTGCGCGACAGCGGCCTGGACGTTTCTTACGCTCTCAGGCAGGCGGCAATCGACGGCAAACGTCAATCCTGGAAGAATGCCACCGAGAACGACTTCACCGTCGGTACATATGAGGAGCTTATTCCTGCCGCCGATCTGGTTATCAATCTTACCCCTGACAAGCAGCACACCAACGTCGTCTCGTCGGTGATGCCGCTTATGAAAAAAGGTGCCTGCCTTTCCTACTCCCATGGTTTCAATATAGTGGAGGAGGGAATGCAGATCCGCAAGGATCTGACGGTTATCATGGTTGCACCGAAGGCGCCCGGAACCGAGGTCCGCCAGGAATACAAGCGGGGCTTTGGCGTGCCTACCCTTATTGCCGTCCATGGTGAAAACGATCCGAATGGCGAAGGCTGGGATATCGCCAAGGCCTATTGCTGCGCTACCGGCGGCGACAAGGCCGGGGTTCTGGAGTCATCCTTTGTAGCTGAGGTCAAATCGGATCTCATGGGTGAGCAGACCATCCTCTGCGGCATGCTGCAGACCGGTTCTCTGCTCTGTTTCGATAAAATGGTCGAGAAGGGCATCGATCCGGGTTATGCCTCGAAACTCGTGCAGTACGGCTGGGAAGTGATTACCGAATCCCTGAAACTGGGCGGTATCACGGCGATGATGGACAGGCTTTCCAATCCTGCCAAGATTAAAGCCTATATCCTCGCCGAGGAATTGAAGAGCATTCTCCAGCCGCTGTTTGAAAAACATATGGACGATATCGCCTCCGGTCATTTCTCCAAAACGATGATGGAAGACTGGGCAAACGATGACGCCAATCTGTTGAAATGGCGGAAAGAGACCGGAGAAACCGCATTTGAGAAGACGGCCTCGACCACCGAGGAAATTACCGAACAGGAATACTACGACAAAGGTATTCTTATGGTGGCCATGGTGAAAGCCGGAGTCGAGCTGGCCTTCGATACCATGGTAAGCTGCGGAATCAAAGAGGAATCGGCCTACTATGAATCGCTCCATGAAGTGCCGCTCATTGCCAATACCATTGCCAGAAAGAAACTGTACGAGATGAATGTGGTTATTTCCGACACCGCCGAATACGGCAATTATCTCTTCGCCCATGCCGCTGTTCCCCTGTTGCGGGATATCATGCAGACCGTCGATACCGATGTGATCGGCAAGGGTCTCGAGCTGCAGGACAACGGCGTCGATAATCTCGATTTGATCCATGTAAATGAAGGAACCCGCTACACTGCAATTGAAGCGGTGGGTGAAGAACTGCGGGCTCACATGAGTGCCATGAAACCGATCATGTGATACCGTTTTCTGCGCTTCGCCGGAGGAAAATATGAGGCACCTGCAGCGTCCTGCTGCAGGTGCCTTTTTTATTTTTGCAGTTTTTTTAAAAAAATGGATCGCCTGGATGCAAAAATGGGAAAAATAAAAAAAGCAATTGAGGCCGCTGGACTGTCTGGCAGAGGCTATAGTCTTCATCGCTTGCGTCATACTTTTTTTATGCCTGTCACTTGAAGAAATTTGAGAGTATTAACCCAAGTTTGTGATGTAAAACGACAAAGAACTACAATAACATGATGTTACGTGCTTTGCGCTTGCCTTTATGGCACTACTTCTTTTGTTTTGTTTCATATTGTCGTCTTTATGGTTTGGCCGGGATGACTCTTTATCCCCAAAGCCGAATATACTTCCTG
>Ga0209643_1001339_pt1 | contig 24047 bp, 24 predicted proteins | sample AutmiccBRH37_all_FD_187383 | JGI IMG/M metagenome (GOLD analysis project Ga0209643, IMG submission 187383) | Deep subsurface microbial communities from Mt. Terri, Switzerland - Autotrophic microbial communities BRH/37_all (SPAdes) (version 2) | ecosystem: Environmental > Aquatic > Deep... | reverse complement strand
GCTATATCGGTTATAAGAATATGATGGACCTGTTAAAAGAATATTTTAATAGATATAAATTCAAACATCCTACTTCATTAGATTTTATTAATCTAGTGAAGGAGAGAGAAGGTAATAAATTAAGTTGGTTTTTTAGGGAGTTTTATTATAATGCTCGTGTCCATGATTATGCTATTACTGCAATTAATAGAATCGGCGAGAACGAATATGAAGTATTGGCTGAGCGTTTGCGTGAAGGCTTCTTTGAAAATGATATTGCCCTATATACCGCTAAAGATACTTTGTTCCAAAAATGGACTGAGAATGTTCGTTATAAAGTATTCAAGTTTCAGACTAATAATGAAGTATTAGCAGCAGAAATTGATCCATACAGAAAGAATATGTTGGATATAAATTTTGCTAATAATTCTTATACGGTAAATAGTAAGTATTGGGCTTCAATTTCAATAAGCCTAAGGTGGTTTTTTTGGATTCAGAATGCCCTAATGATTCTTGGGAGCATTGGATGACGGTATCAATAAAAGATTTTATTTTGCATGGAGTTCGTACTGTATTTCATAATTCCAAGTTTGTTGTTCTCTTATGGGTAATAAATGCTATATCAGCATTAGTTTTAAGTGTACCAATTTACCAGCTTTTAATTGATTCACTCGGACACTCACTTTATAGCGACAAATTAGCTATCGATTTTGACTTAATGTGGTTTGCCCAATTTCAAAATATTTATAAAATTCATATTGATCAAATCCCGCTAAATATCTATTTCGTAGTGGGTATTTATACAATTATGCAAACTTTTTTCTTAGGTGGATTAATCTCTGTTTTCAATAATCCACAAAAAAATCATATAGTTGATTTTTTCTTTGGTGGTGTAAAGTATTTTTATCGGTTTGTAAAAATTCTTGTTGCAACATTGTTCCTTTATGCTGCTGCTTTTATTGCTAACGATCTTCTTGGTGACTTAATTGGTTGGGCATATAGTAACTCTGAAAGCGTAATGGGTGATTTCGTTATTCGCTCTTTGCGATATATTTTTTTAATATTTGTTATTGGCGTAATATCTATTATCGCTGATTATTCAAAAGTATCGCTTGGTGTAAAAGATTCATACAAAATATTTAGAGAAATTTATTCTGCCATAATATTCATTAAGAAAAATTTCTTAAAGGTTTTTACAGTTTTTTTGTTTGTAGCAATACTTGGCGCTTTAGGTGCGATTTTCTATAACCTTTTAAATCGATTTATTCCCCGTACACCTTATTATTATTTAGTTATCATCTTTATTCTTCAACAAATGTTAATTATCTTTAGACTTTATATCCGAATGCTTTTCTGCGCCACCGAAGTTTTTCTTTTTAAGGATTTGAGTGCAGAAGTAGAAACGGGTAATGTAATTAATAATCAGGAGATGTAATGTCAATTATTCCAATCACTGTTTATGGTGATAAAATACTTCGGGAAAAGGCAAAACCGGTTAATGAAGTATCGGATAAATTAATAGGTGTAATAACTAATATGTTCGATACCATGAGAAATGCTTCGGGTGTTGGTTTGGCTGCTAATCAAGTCGGTTATAGGGATTCGTTATTCGTTATTGATCTAAGACCTGTTGAGGGTTACGAAAAATCTAAACCATTAGTAATGATAAATCCAAAAATTACTGAAAGATCAGATGAGTTAGTTGTCATTGAAGAAGGTTGTTTAAGTCTTCCGAATTTAAGAGCCGATGTAGAAAGACCGAAATCTATTATAGTCAATTATTTAGATCCGGACGAGAAAGAGCAGACCTTAGAAGCAGATGATTTTCTTGCGAGAGTAATATTACATGAATATGACCATTTGCTTGGGAAAATGATTCCCGATAGAATATCAATAAAAATGAAGAATCGTCTTCATAGTTACTTGCAAAGAATTACTAAACGGGAAATTGAGATCGATTACCCAATTACAGAGAATTAATAAATTGAAAATTATTTTTATGGGGACACCCGAATTTGCTGTTCCCTCAATAGATGCAATTAATAATTCAGAACATCAATTAATTGCAGTTGTAACTGCACCCGATAAAGAGAGGGGAAGAGGAAGAGAAGTTTCCTTTACTCCGGTTAAAGACTACGCAATTAAAAACAATATAGCTGTTTTACAACCCGAGAAATTAAAAGACCCAAAATTTATTGAGCAGATAATAGAACTTGCTCCGGATCTAATAATCGTTATCGCATTTAGAATATTGCCTCGTGAGATTTTTGAAATTCCTCGATTAGGTACTTTTAATGTACACGGTTCATTACTACCAAAATATCGTGGAGCTGCTCCTATTCAATGGAGTTTAATTAATGGAGATACTGAAACCGGTTTAACAACTTTTTTTATTCAAGAGAAAGTAGATACCGGGAATATTATACTTCAAAAGAAAATAGAGATTAATAGCGATGATAATTTTGGCTCACTACATGATAAACTTCAATCTCTTAGTATTGATATGGTACTTGAAACTATAAAAAATATTGAATCGGGAAAAATTGAATTAATTAAGCAAGATGAATCTAAAGTAAGTAGTGCCCCAAAAATCACAAAAGAAAATTCTCGAATAGACTGGAATCAGCCGAGTGAGAAAATTCATAATCTAATCAGGGGACTTTCTCCTTATCCCACTGCATATTTTATACAAAAATCAAGATCGTATAAGGTTTTCTCTTCCAAAATAAATTCTTCACTAAATTTACAACCCGGTGAAATAGTAGAAACAAAGAAAGAAATATTTATTGGTACTTCCACAACCGCATTGGAAATAACCGAAATTCAACCCGAAGGAAGAAAAAGAATGAAATCTGATGATTTTTTACGGGGTTATTCTTTATTAAAAAATAATGAGTTACGATGAGAAATAATCGTTTTAACAGTGTATTAGAAGCAATTGGGCGCACTCCAATTGTTAAGCTTGGAAATATTTCTAAAGATTTAAAAGCTACAATTTGGGCGAAGATGGAATTTATGAATCCTGGTGGAAGTGTTAAAGATCGAATTGCTAAATATATGATCGAAAAAGCCGAGAAAGAAGGAAGACTAAAACCGGGTGATACGATCATAGAAAATTCATCCGGGAATACTGCTATGGGACTTGCGATAGTAGCTAGACAAAAAGGATATAATCTCAAAATCGTTATTCGTAATACTCAAAGCATGGAGAAAATTAAAATGCTTGAAGTGCTCGGAGTTGACGTAATAAAAGTAGATGCTTCACTGCCTCCGGACGATCCAAAATCTTATAACAATTATGCTGCAAATCTAGCCAAAGAAGATTCTTCTCTTTTTTATATCGATCAGCATAATAATTTAGATAATAATGAAGCTCATTATATGACAACAGGACCGGAGCTTTGGGAACAGATGGAAGGAAATATTGATTATTTTGTTGCCGGAGTTGGAACGGGAGGCACCCTATTCGGTGTTGGAAAATATCTAAAGGAAAAGAATCCAAATATAAAACTTATAGGTATTGATCCTTTTGGTTCTGTTTTTTACGATTATTATAAAACAAAAAAAATGATAACTCCATATAGGTATAATGTTGAAGGAATAGGGGATGAGTTCATTCTTCCTACTGCTCCGCTTGAGATGATGGATGATATGCTTCAGATTGAGGATTCAAAAGCTATTGGATGGACTAAAAAGTTAGCATTTGAGGAAGCAATTATTGCCGGTGGTTCTTCGGGTGCTAATGTTTGGGGCGCGGTGCAAATTGCTAAACAGATTGATAGAGAAGCAAATATTGTTACTCTTGTATGCGATACCGGTTATAAATACCTTACTTCGATATATAATGATGAATGGCTTAAAAAAAATAATCTTTCTTAAAAAGGAGTATTAATGTCTGAAAAAATAAATAATGATAAAAACAATAAAATTGATGAATCGAAATATTCGATGGATACACATATTATATATGGAAAAAATGTATCAGATAAATGGGATTACTCACACCATGTAACCGCTCCAATATCTTCATCTACAACTTTTCGGCTTGATTCTGTGGAAAGAGGTGCGCAAGGATTTATTCAATTTGCTAATTTGGAAGCCTCTGAAGATAAAGAACATATTTTTATATATGATCGACTTGGCGAACCAAATAAGGATATGCTTGAGGAAAATCTTGCTTATGTTGAAAAAGGGGAGATGGCTGTTAGTTTTGCCTCAGGAATGAGTGCTATTTCGGCGGCTCTTGGTGTACTTACAAAATCAGGTGATGAAATTATTACTCATAATACACTTTATGGATGCACTATTTCATTATTTAATAATTGGTACACTCGTTATAATATAAAAACCATTTCTTTAGATCTTACTGATTTATCAAGATTAGCTGATAAAATTACTGAGAATACAAAGGTTATATATTTAGAAACACCAGCAAACCCAAATATGGGGATAATTGACCTAAAAGAACTAACTAACTTAATATCAGAATTGAACAAAACTCGCAATGAAGAGAATCAAATTTATTCTGTTGTGGATAATACTTTTGCAACTCCTTTCTGTCAAAGACCAATTGAACAAGGTGTTGATTTTGTCGTTCACTCTCTTACAAAAGGAATTGGTGGTTTTGGAACAGATATGGGAGGTGTGGTAATTGGGAAGAAAAAATTCAGAGATCGAATATTATTATTCCGAAAAGATTTCGGAGCAGTACTGAATACAAAAAGTGCTTGGGCAATTCTAACTTATGGATTACCGACTTTAGGGCTACGCCAAAGACATCAAATACAATCAGCTACAAGAATTGCAGAATATTTAGTATCTCATCCCAAAATTGAATTTGTAAATTATCCCGGACTCAAAGAATACAAACATTATGAAGTTGCAAAAAAACAGATGATTGATTTTAATGGTAATTTTGCTCCCGGAAGTTTATTGTTTTTCGCCTTAAAAGGTTCTACTCCTGCTGAAGCTAAAGAAAATGGTAAGAGATTTATGGATTATATTGCTAATAATTCATATACAATGACATTGGCTGTGAGTTTAGGCCATACAAGAACTTTAATTGAACATCCTGCTTCAATGACACACTCTGTGGTACCTCCTGAAAAACTTATTGAAAGAGGTATCGATGCCGGCGGTGTAAGGTTGGCCATTGGTCTTGAAAATTGTGATGATATTTTAATGGATTTAGAAATAGCTTTAAAATCTTTTTAATTATGAATATAATAAAAATTAAAAATGCTTGTTTCTACGCTTATCACGGGGCAATGAAGGAAGAACAGTTTATCGGTGGGAAGTTTGAAGCTGATGTCGATCTCTACACAGAGTTTGAAGAAGCAGCTAAGACAGATGATCTTAAATTAACTATCAATTATGATGAAGTCTATAAATTCATAAATAAATTAGTTCATGAAAAAAAATACCATTTGATCGAAACTTTGGCTACACTTATAGCAGATGGGATATTAAATCGTTTCCCAAAGGTTTCTAAAATCGCCGTTAGAGTCAGGAAGCATCATGTCCCGGTAGGTGGAGTTCTTGATTATGTAGAAGTCGAGGTAATTAAGGAAAATGTCTAATACGATTTGTTATTTGGTATTAGGAAGCAATCTGGGTGATCGATTATCTTATCTTAAGAATGCAATTGATTTGATTGCAACGAATTGTGATATAAAAATTCATAAAATATCTTCTGTTTACGAGACTCTTTCATTTGGTGATTCTAAACAAAATAATTATTACAATTTAGCTCTTGAAGTAGCTACCACACTCGAGCCGAAGCAATTACTTGATAAATTGAAAAATATTGAGAAAAAAATTGGAAGAACCAATAGCGATAAGAAATGGCATTCGAGAGAAATTGATATTGATATTGTATTATTTGGTAATGATGAAATTAAAACAGATGAACTTACAATTCCGCATTATGATCTCGAAAACAGAGATTTTTTTATTGTTCCTTTACTGGAATTGAATAGCAATTTAATTCTTCCAACTAAAGGGCAAAAATTAGTGGAAATTGATAAAAGTGTACTAAAAATCAATATTATTCGTAAATTAGACTTTGAAATAATTTTTTAATGGATAAAGCATTGTCATCTATAAAATATATAGCAATAGAGGGAGTGATTGGCGCTGGAAAATCTTCCTTGGCTAATTTATTAGCTTCTAAACTTGGTGCAAATTTAGTGCTTGAGGAATTTGAATTGAACCCTTTCTTAGAGAAATTTTATGATGATCGAAAGCGATATGCATTCCAAACTCAAATGTTTTTTTTAATAAACAGATTTAAGCAGCAGCAGCAAATAATGCAACCAAACCTCTTTTTGAATTATATAGTTTCCGATTACATTTTTGATAAGGATAGAATTTTTGCATATCTCAATTTATCGGGAGAAGAACTTAAGTTGTATGAAACTATATTTCCTCTTTTAGAGCGTGATATTCCAAAACCGGATTTGGTAATTTTTCTACAGTCAAGTACAGATAGGCTGCTGCAAAACATAAAAAATAGGGATAGAAAAATTGAAAAAAGTTTATCGATCAGTTATTTAGATGAACTTTCAAATGCATATAATTCATTTTTCTTTAAGTACAATAAAACACCTCTTTTAATCGTTAATACTTCTGAATTTGATTTCGTTAATAACAAAGATCATTTTGATGAATTATATAACCAAATATTTAGAACTGACCGTGGTTTTATTGAATACTTTAATCCCGATGTAAGAGGTTAATTTTGATTCGTTTTATTTTTTATTCTATTATATTTTATTTTATTATGAAAGTAATAAACTATTTTTTTAGGAAGCCGGTTCGTCAGAGAAATGATGACTTTAGAGGTAACACACCAAAGAGAGAAGATAGGGAAGTACGTATAAATAAGGAAAAGATCAACCGAGAAGACGTAATTGAAGCTGAATTTGAAGAAATTAAATCAGATAAAAAGTGAAGTTAAATTTTATAGACAAAATAGTAGTCTCATTTCTCGAAAACATCTACGGTTTAAAGGAACGTTTTAGTTATCAATTACCGCAATTAAATAAAGTATTAATAATACGCCCGCATAATCAGTTTGGTGATATGTTGGCAACAATTCCTCTCTTTAGGGCAATAAAAGAAAAATATCCCGATTGTTCGATTACACTTATCGCCAGTCCGGAAAATCACTATGCAGTTGAGAAAAACGAGTTTCTCGAGACTGTTTATCTATTCAATAAAAGGAAATTATTTTATTCAATTAAATATGCAAAAGAATTAGATAAGTTATTGAAGCAGGATTGGGATGTTGTGATAGTCCCTTTTACAGTAGCAATTTCTAAAACAAGTTGCATTTTAGCCGGATTTGCTAATTCATCCATAAAGATTGGATTACGAAACCTTAACGAGAAGAGGAATGAATATGACTTTGTGTTCAACTATCGGTTTGATCTAAACTGGAAAAAGCATCCTGATTCTCATGTTTCTGATTTTATTCAAGAATTAGTTCGCCCATTCGGAATATCTACTAAGAATTTTAAGTCGCTAGTCTCATTCGATGAAAACGATTTATCGGTTGCTGAGAATTTCTTAAATAATAATTATGGCGGAAGCAAAAAAATAATTGTTGGGTTACATGTCGGAGCCGGTAAATCGCCCAATAGGTGGTCATTGGACAACTTCATTTTTATAATCAATTACCTAAAGAATAATTTCGATGCAAGTATCTATTTGACCGGCAGCTCAAGCGATTCTGAAGAACTTAATTATATTAAAAATCATATTACAACCAATATCAGTTATTATCTAAACCATTCGATTCCTGAATTAGCAGCATTAATTTCCGAATCTGATCTTTTTATTACAAACGATACAGGTGTTATGCATGTAGCAGGGGCATGTGAAGTATCTCAAATATCTTTGTTTGGTCCGACAAATCCTTTCAATTGGGCTCCATTAGGTAATAATAAATATTTCCTAAGAAAATCTGATTTAATAGATGATATAAAAGTGGAAGAAGTAATTAGTCTAATCGATCGTTTACTATCCGGTAAATATTTTGCCGCATTGGATCTAGGCACTAATTCTTTCCATCTTACCATTGTCAAAAAGAAATCGAACGGTCAATTAGAACAGGTTTATGATGCTAAAGAATATGTTCGTATTGGTGAATCAGTTTTCAAAAACGATTTAATTATTACAGAGGATAAAATTATTGAGGCAAGAAATGCCGTTAAAAAGTTTTATAAAGTCATAAAATCGTACGATGCCTCATATAAGATAATCGCAACAAGTGCTGTAAGAGATGCCGTTAATGGGGGAGAATTTATCTCAATAATTAGCAAAGAGATAAATTCTAAGATTGAAATCATTGATGGCACGAGAGAATCAAATTTGATCTATGAAGGGGTTCAAAAATCTTTAAATAACGAAAAAAAGTATTTAATTATTGATCTTGGCGGCGGCAGTACAGAATTTATTATTGCCGATAATTCTAAAATATATTTTTCTAAAAGTATTAATATCGGCGTTATTCGATTAATGAAAGAATATTTTCCCGAATACGAAATAAGTAACGAGTATGTAATAAAAGCAGAAGAATTCATTAAAGATTCTTTTAAAAATATAATCCCTGAATTGAATGAAATTGGTTTTGATGACGTTATCGGAGTTTCGGGCACTTTTATTTCGATCAATAAATTTATTAATTCAAACGGAAAAATTAAGAAAGATAATTTTAGTGAATATAAAAATCTTATAATGTCGAAAAAGAGAGTGGAAGAAAGAAGGGAATTAGTGGGCTTAGAACTAGAGCGAGCTGATATAATTCCGGCGGGCTTTTTAATTATTGAAAATATCTTTCAATCTCTAAATATAGATTCAATTGCAATATCCTATAAATCAATTAGAGACGGTTTAATAAGTGAATTAATTTCTACAAATAAATAACTATTTTGCATTTATTAATCGGCGTCTTTATATTTGACCTTTATTAATTATCCCAAAACAACCATAATATGAAACCAGAAACCTATATCAATAAGTTAGAAAATTTTGTAGATCAGCAAGTAACGTTAAAAGGCTGGTTATACAATAAAAGATCAAGCGGTAAAATTAAATTTTTAATCATCAGAGATGGCTCCGGCTATTGCCAATGCGTAGTATTCAAGGGAAATGTTTCAGATGAAATTTTTGAATTAGCCGATAAGCTTACTCAAGAATCATCATTTGAGATTACAGGTAAAGTTAAAAAAGAACCACGATCTGTTGGTGGTTATGAATTAGATGCTACCGATCTAAAAGTAATTTCTCTTTCTCAAGAATATCCGATTACACCTAAAGAGCACGGAATAGAATTTTTAATTGATAACCGTCATCTTTGGATTAGATCAAAAAGGCAAGTCGCTATTCTAAAAATACGCCACAGAATTATAAAAGCGATTAGAGACTTTTTCGATAATAAAGATTTTACGTTATTCGATCCGCCTATTATAACACCAAATGCGTGCGAAGGTACTTCCACATTATTTGAAATGGATTATTTTGATCTTGGAAAAGCATACCTTACGCAATCAGGACAGCTATATGCCGAAGCCGGAGCATTAGCACTCGGAAAAATCTATACTTTCGGTCCAACATTTAGAGCAGAAAAATCTAAAACAAGAAGACACCTTACAGAATTTTGGATGGTTGAACCAGAAGCAGCTTTTTATGATTTAGATGATAATATGGAACTTGCCGAAGAATTTTTAGAATATATTGTTCAATCGGTACTTAAAGATAGAATGCAGGAACTAATTGAATTAGAAAGAGATGTAACAAAATTGGAGAATATAAAACGCCCATTCCCAAGAATATCTTATGACGAAGCGGTGGAAGTTCTCAAAAAGAAAGGGGTGGAATTTAGGTGGGGAGATGATTTCGGTGCCGCTGATGAAACAATGATTGCAGAAGATTATGATAGACCCGTAATGGTTCATCGTTATCCATCTGAAGTAAAAGCATTCTATATGAAACGCGATCCGGAAAATCCGAAAGTGGCTCTTGCTGTTGACGTTTTAGCACCTGAAGGTTACGGCGAAATAATTGGTGGAAGTCAAAGAGAAGATAATCTAGATCTTCTATTAGAGAGAATTAAAGAACATAATCTTCCCCAGAATTTCTTTGAATGGTATTTAGATTTAAGAAGATTTGGCTCCGTTCCTCATTCAGGATTCGGATTAGGACTTGAAAGAACGGTTAGCTGGATTTGTGGACTTGAACATTTAAGAGAAGCTATACCATTCCCAAGAATGATCTATAGAAATACTCCCTAAATTTCTTTTATTGTCAAAAATAAAGCCGTCCCATTTTTTGAGGCGGCTTTTTTATTTTTTTGAATCATAAAAATTATTATACTTAATATCGATTATTAAGGAACTTTTATTTCCTTTTTTCAATTAATAATAGTAACAACAAAAATTGTTTTATAATCACAAAAAATGGTGGACATGATTAAGAAAATATTTATGGTTTTGGTGACATTATTAATCTCTGTTTATGATATATCTGCTTTATCTCCGGGAGGATCAGCGACAGAATTACCAAGTATTTACATGGTAATTCCTTTCATTCTATTATTAGCATTAATTGCGATGGGCCCTCTACTATTCCATCATTTTTGGGAAAAATACTATCCAGTTATATCCATAGTACTAGGTGCCGGAACGGTATTATATTATATGATAATATTAAATGATTATGGCACATTAATTCATACATTGGCAGAATATATTTCATTCATAGCTATTCTGGCTTCACTTTTTGTTGCATCGGGTGGTATTCTAATTAGTGTTGATAAAAAAGCAACTCCCTTAGTGAATGTTTTGATTCTGCTTTTTGGCGGAGTCATAGCCAATTTTATAGGAACAACCGGTGCTTCAATGCTACTTATTCGTCCATTTATCAAGATTAATAAAGACCGTATTAGACCATTTCATTTAGTTTTTTTTATCTTCATTATAAGCAATATTGGCGGTGCACTTACGCCAATCGGTGATCCTCCGCTTTTCTTAGGATTCCTTCGTGGTGTACAATTCTTCTGGGTAATCGGTCAGGTATGGTACATCTGGATACCAACCATTTTGTTCCTTCTTGCAATATTTTATGTTATTGATTCAAGAAATTATTCTTCTCTTAAAGATGAAAATGAATATAGCGGTAAGATTGAGATTAAGGGATTAAAGAATATTTTCTTTTTAATTATAATACTTGTTTCTGTTTTTATCGATCCGAATATTATATCATGGGTTCCGAATTTATATCCTATTCCATTTGGCATAAGAGAAATAATAATGTTTAGTGTTGTATATCTATCCTATAAAATGGCTGATAAAGAGATATTAAAAAAGAATGATTTTAATTTTGAGCCGATAAAAGAAGTTTCTTATTTATTTATTGGAATTTTTGCAACAATGATTCCTGCATTGCAACTTATCGGAAACCAAGCAAGTCTTTATGGCGATAAATTGAATCCGGGAATTTTTTATTGGGCTACAGGAGTTTTATCAGCATTTTTAGATAATGCTCCGACATATCTTAATTTCTTAAGCGCATCACTTGGTAAATATGGTTTAGATGTAAACCAACCTGATCAAGTCTTACAATTCCAGAATTTATATCCGGTCTATTTGCAAGCAATCTCTATTGCAGCAGTATTTTTTGGTGCAATGACTTATATTGGCAACGGTCCTAATTTTATGGTGAAATCTATTTGCGAAAAAGCAGGTATTAAAATGCCTAGTTTTTTTGGGTTGTTATTTAAATACTCTATACCGATTTTATTACCTATTTTTATATTAATATGGCTAATAATGTATTTCGGAAAAATATAATAATGGAGTAATTATGATACCTCTTTATTCTTCAGAACAGATAAGAGCACTGGATAATTATGCTATTCAAAAAGAAAAGATGCCTTCCATTGTTTTGATGGAAAATGCAGCTATTAATATATTCAAGATTCTGAATGAAGAATTAGACTTAAAGAAAATTAATACTACTTTAATTTTATGTGGCAAGGGTAATAATGGAGGGGATGGCTTTGCTTTGGCAAGGCATTTAGTTAATAACGGTAATACTGTTTATTTATTATTAACGGCATCCGAGAAAGAATATTCTCCTGATTCAAAAACTAATTTTGATATTTGTAAACAGATTGCTCTATCTTCTGAAAAATTAAAAATTGTCAAATACAAAAATGCCGCTTCGTTTGATTCTATTGGAAAAATAGATCTAATAATTGATGCGATTCTTGGAACCGGATTTAAAGGAGAATTAGAAAATCGCTATAAAACAATAATCGAGAAAGCGAATAATTCCACCTCAATAAGAATAGCCATTGATTCTCCAACGGGATTAAACCTAGCAACATCAACCGGAAAAATAGTTTTTAATGCTCGTTTTACAATTACTCTTGGTGGATTGAAAAGCGGACTTTTCTATGGGAAGGGTTATGAATATGGCGGTTCAATTACGCTTGGCTCAATTGGAATAAGAGATTCAATTTTATTAAAACAAAAACCCGAATCTTTTCTATTAGATAATGAAGATGCATTAGCAGGTCTCCCTATAAAAAATAAAACATCTCATAAATATAGTGCTGGTAAAGTATTGGTAGTTGCCGGTTCAGCTAAATATGTAGGAGCCGCTATATTAACTTCAAAAGCTGTTTTTAATTCAGGAGCGGGTGCTTGCTACTTAGCTATTCCGGACTCAATGAAATCAGTTTTTCAAACCAAATCAATTTCCACTGTTACAGCTCCTTATGATGACTCGAATAAAAAATATTTGACAAAAAACGCTTTAGAAAATATTAATGAGATTGCAAAAAAATGCGATGTAATTGCGATTGGACCCGGACTGGGCAGAGAAGAGGAAACATTAGAAGAAGTTAGTGCAATTCTAAAAAAATATAATAAAAAGTTTGTTATAGACGCTGATGCATTAACTCTTTTTAAAAATGGCAATTATAAAAAGCACAATTTGAAAAACGCAGTCTTTACGCCTCATCATGGAGAATTCGCCTCGATGCTTGGAATCTCGGTAGAAGAATTGGAGAGTGATATTATAAGTCATGGAAAAAATTTTGTACAAGAAACAAAGTTATTTTTAGTATTAAAAGGGGCACCTACAATTATTTTTTCACCTGAAGGAGAAATTTTTATTAATTCTACCGGGAATAGCGGAATGTCGAAATTTGGTTCAGGAGATGTTCTAACAGGAATAATCGCAGGTTTCTTAGCTCAATCTAACGATATAAAATCTTCTCTGCTTTCCGCTGTTTATTTACATAGTCTTTCGGCAGATTTATTATTAGAAAATCGCACTGAATTTAGTATCTTTCCTGCTCAAATTTCTAATAATTTACCTAATGCAATAAAATATGTCAGAAAACAAAATTTATAATTTTTTATTTAATAAAAAGTATTTAGTAGTATCGGCTTTAGTAACTTATTGGCTTGTTCTAATAGTAGGAACAAGTTTGCCTTCGACCTCACTTCCGGCGTTTAAGGTGGGAGATAAAGTTATTCATTTTATTGCATATTTTGGTCTTGGATTATTATTTGCAACGTATAGATTGCTCTATTTCAATAATATAAAACAAAACATTATTTTTGTTATATTATTGATAGCTTCTTATGCAATGATTGATGAAGTACATCAGATATTTATACCTGGGAGATATTGTGAACTATTTGATTTTCTTGCTGATGTAACCGGCGGTGTAATTGGTTTGGGGATTGCTTACTTAGTTCTCATTAAAAAATGGAGCAAAACAGTGGTGCAAAAATAATGTTATGATTAATTTCGGAACTATTATTAAAAAATGATGTAAAAAAAGTAATTAGAAGTTGACAAAGCGGTATTCTATAATTAATTTACGAAAGTTTATTTGTTGGCATTGGAGGAAATGTGGCATTACTAAAGAAACCCGAATATGATTTGAAACTCAAATATCAGAAGATGTTTGAGATCGGTATGATAGTATCATTGGCTTTCCTAATTGTAGCCTTTAAGTTTTATCCTAAATTTGATGAGGAAAAAGTAAGACTTGATGGTCCACAGGAATTAGTGAATGTAGAAGATATTGTTCATACAAAGCAAGAAACAGCACCACCACCACCACCGAAACCACCGATTCCGATTGAAGCTCCGTCTGATGACGTTCTTGAAGATATCGAAATTGGAACAACTGAATTAGATGAAAATCAAGTTGTTGCTGCACCTCCACCACCACCAAAAGAGGAAAAAGCAGTGGTTGAAGAAGAACCAGTATTTTTCGTGGCTGTTGAAGATCAACCTGAACCAATTGGCGGAATTGAAGCAATTCAGAGTAAAATTGTTTATCCTGAAATTGCTAAAAGAGCCGGCGTTCAAGGTAGAGTTTTCATTAAAGCATTCGTTAATGAAGTTGGTGATGTTGTAAAAGCAGAAGTAATTAAAGGTATTGGCGCAGGATGTGATGAAGCGGCAATGGAAGCAGTTATGAAAACTAAATTTAAACCGGGCAGACAGCGTGGTAAGAATGTAAAAGTTCAGGTTTCAATACCAATTATCTTTAAGCTTCAATAATTATTAGATATTAATAGAGAAAAGCCGCTTCTTGCGGCTTTTTCTTTCTAAAGATAGTGATCAAATCAACTAAAAATATTCGTTTCCCGTTTTTAATATCCCTACTGCTTTTAATTCTTCCCATATTAATTATTTATATCAAGTATTCATTCAATTCATTATCGATAAATTATTTTAGAATGGATTCAATTGGGAATCTAATTAATTTATTTTTCCCTATAGCCACAATTATTGTTATTTGGATAAAATTCTTTTCCGCTAAATCTTTCGATAAGAAAGTAATAGTAATATCTTATTTGTTAGCCTCACTTGCTTTTGTTTGTATTGCTTTGGCATTAGTGTTTTCAAAAATCAGAATAGAATCTTTAACGAAGACAGTAATCTATAATCAAAACCTTTCCAAAATATTAGTAGCTACTCTCCTAATTCTAACCCAAATATCTATAATCTATCTTTTCACATTCTTATTTAATTATCTCCTGTCTAAGGGTGTAATAACATATTTATTACCACTTACGGGGACTATTTTTAGTATCTCAATAATTGTTTTTTTTACTTTTACATTTACCTTATTAAACCAATCTTCTAATGATACAGGGCTAAAAAGTGATTATGGAGTGGTATTAGGTGCAGCAGTTTGGAGCAAAAACAAACCGAGTCCGATATTTGAAGGTAGGATAGATAAAGCGAAAGAATTATATTTGAAAAATGTGATAAAAAAGATATTTTTAACCGGTGGAAATGCACCGGGAGAATTAAGCGAAGCGGAAACAGCAAGAAGATATTTATTGAAAAAAAATATTCCTTCGGGAAGAATTTATACTGAATCGAGGACATCTTCTTCGATTGAGCAGATAAGATTTATTAAAAAAAATGTGGTAAATTCAGTAGATGAATCTGTTATATTAATTACCGATTCATTTCATTTAAATAGAATATTAGAAATAGCCCGATTTTACAATTTAAAAAGCTTCGGGGTAGTTTCTGATTATAAGATTAATATAAAAAGTTCATTAAATTATAGAATCAAAGAGACATTTTCTCTTCTTCTATTTTGGTTATTTGGACTATAAAAATTACCTCATTAAAGTACAGGAGTAATAAATGGAAAATTTCGAGATAATGGAAAAGTATGGACACGAGCAATTGGTATTCTGCTCAAACAAAGAATCGGGATTGAGAGCGATAATAGCAATCCATGATACTACACTCGGACCTGCATTAGGCGGTACAAGAATGTGGAATTATACTTCTGCAGATGCTGCTATTAAAGACGTTTTAAGGTTATCAAGAGGAATGACTTACAAAGCATCTGTCGCAGGATTAAATCTTGGCGGCGGCAAAGCTGTTATCATTGGTGATTCGGCTACGAAAAAAAATGAATTGTTATTTAGAACTTTTGGAAAATTTGTTGATGGATTAGGCGGAAGATATATTACTGCCGAAGACGTTGGTACTGATGTAAGAGATATGGAATACGTTAGGATGGAAACAAAATACGTTACAGGAATATCGAAAGCACTTGGCGGATCGGGTGATCCATCTCCTGTAACTGCATATGGAGTTTATGTAGGAATGAAAGCATGCGCTCACGAAAAATGGGGAAGTGATTCATTAAGAGGAAGAAAAATTGCAGTTCAAGGTGCCGGTCAAGTTGCCCGTTATTTATGCGAACATCTTTATAGTGAAGGTGCAGAGATTTTTATTACGGATATTGTCCAGGATAAAGTAAAAAGAGTTTTAGAGACAATTAAAGCTCATGTTGTAAAGCCGGAAGAGATCTATGAAATTAATGCTGATATATTTTCACCTTGTGCATTGGGTGCCGTAATAAATGACGATACTATTCAAAAATTCAAATATGAGATTATAGCCGGTGGTGCAAATAATCAGTTGGAAGATGAAGATAAACATGGTCAAATGTTAGTCGATAAAGGAATCTTATATGCTCCTGATTATGTTATAAATGCAGGCGGATTGATAAACGTTGCAAATGAATTAGAAGGCTATCGCCAAGACAGAGCAATGAAGCAGGCGGAAGGAATTTATGAAATAGTTCAGAGAGTATTCAAGACTGCTAAAGAACGTTCTATACCTACTCATGTTGCATCAAATAAGATTGCAGAAGATCGATTAGTGCAAGTGGGCGGAATCAGAAAAATTTATTCAAGTACAAACGGAAGAGTTTAATTTACATATACGGGAAAGGAGTGTCGAACGGCATTCCTTTATTTAACAATTATGGCGAATAACGAAAAAAAGTACAATAGAAGAGTTTTAAGAGAAAAAGCATTACAAATTTTATATGCGTTTGAATTAAACGGTGAAGGTCTTACTAATCTTATTAATGGAATTACGTCCGATATTCCATTAAATGAAGATAAAGAATTTACAGAAAAATTAGTTAATTCTGTTTTGTCTCATCAGAATGAAGTTGATAATATTATTAAAGAAAGATTAGCTAATTGGGATATGGAAAGAATCGCCTTAATAGACAGATTGCTCCTTAGAATTGGTATTACTGAGATATTGTACTTCAATGATATTCCTCCAAAAGTTTCTATGAATGAAGTCATAGAGATAGCAAAAGATTTCTCCACCTCGAATAGCAGCAAATTTATTAATGGTATCTTGGATACTTTTTTAAATGAATTGAAGGCGGAGGGAAAACTTAATAAATCCGGTAGAGGATTAATTGATGAATCTCTTCCGAAAAAATAATTTTGAAGAAGAATCAAAATCAAAGATTTTTGTTTGGACTCTTTTCGATTTCGCCAATACATCTTATTCGATAGTAATAGTTACATTTCTTTTTGCAGTTTATTTTAAAAATGTTGTAGCTGATGGAAAACCGATCGGAGATTTTTATTGGAGTCTCGGTACAAGCATATCAATGCTCATCACGGCTATTATTTCGCCTATATTAGGGGCGATAGCGGACTTTTCTGCAGGTAAGAAACGATTACTACTCTTTTTTACACTTCTTTGCATAGTAGCCACTTCCTTGCTTTATTTCGTAGGTGCAGGTGATATCTATTTTGCATTACTTTTATTTATATTAGCCAATATTGGTTTCGAGGCGGGATTAGTTTTTTATGATTCTTTTTTGCCTGAGATAGCAAAACCAAAAAATTATGGAAGAGTAAGCGGATATGGATTTGCGATGGGCTATCTTGGTTCACTAACTGTCCTTGCATTAGCATTTCCGTTTATTAGCCGCAATATGATAAAAGAGACATTCCCTTTAGCGTCACTTTTCTTTCTGGTGTTTAGCATCCCCTTATTTATTTTCTTAAAAGATAATAGAAAAGATGTTGTTCCCGATCGTTCTTATATAATGATCGGCATCTCAAGAGTTGTTAATACTATCAAGAACTTAAGGTATTATAAAAATCTCGCACTATTTTTAATAGCCTTTTTCTTTTATATCGAAGGAGTAAATACTGTTATCTATTTTTCGGGTAATTATGCAAGTACTACATTGCATTTTTCTATTCAGGAATTAATAATATTTTTCCTAATTGTTCAGACCACTGCAATATTCGGAGCGGTATTATTTGGAATTTTATCTGATTCGATAGGTCAGAAGAAAGCTATTATTATCTCGCTTATAATTTGGATATTTACAATTTTATTGGCTTATTTTACAAGCGCAGAAGATGCTTTTTTGAATAAACTGTTTTCGGGCATTTGGGGAATTGCACCCACTGAATTGATGAAATATTCATTTTATACAGTGGGATTACTTGCAGGAAGCGTAATGGGAGCAACTCAATCGACGAGTCGCAGTCTCATGTCTGCGTTAGTCCCAATGGATAAGAAAACAGAATTTTTCGGATTTTTTTCTTTATTCGGAAAAAGTTCTGCAATACTAGGACCACTGGTATTTGGGTTAGTAAGTTTTATAACTGCGAGTCAAAGAATTGCAATTCTTACAATTATTGGATTCTTTTTAATCGGAATGATAATATTATTTTTTGTAAAAGAGCCGCCTAAGACTAATCCGATTTGAAATCTAATCTCAACATAGTAGTAATAGCTCCAACCGATAAAACGAAAAATAATAATCCCCATACAATTGGCGATACATCTGTAATAACACTTAAAATTATTGCATCATTTACTTGATTATTTGATATAATAAGATCGATAATAATATCCGCGGCTGAATAAGTTAGAATTACTAATCCTAAAAATCTTGCAAAATATTTTATAAAACCATATTCAAGTATGCCGAGAATAATAAAGATAATTGAATAGCTAATCCCTGTAAAAACCCCTATGAAACCTTCGATTAAATTGACGGTAGAAATAAATAATAGCACACCGACTACAATCAAGACAAAATTTTTCTTTTTAGATTTTAGTGCAGAATAAAAAATTATCATACCAAATAGGATGGAACCGGAATAGCCGGAGAATGCGATAAATAGATCATGCCCACCGGAAATTTGAGTAACACCATCGAGGCTTTCTTCAATGGCAATAGAACTAACCACACCGCCTGAGAGGATTGCAGCAAATCCGTGAGAAAGCTCATGAAATAATATTGAAATTACTTTAATGGGGAAGAAAAGTTTTATATCCCAAAAAGTGATAGTAAAAAGTACAATCAGGGAGTTAAAAATTAGTCGAGTGATTTTTTTCTGTTCTAAATTCATTAAACAATAATAAAAAAAATATTGAATTGTTCTAAATCTATATATACATTTGTGGTGATTAATGCGGGTGTAACTCAGTTGGTAGAGTATCGGCTTCCCAAGCCGGTTGTCGCGGGTTCGAGTCCCGTCACCCGCTCGAAAAAAAGATTTTGATTTTTTTAAAAATTCATTTATATTAACGGTCTAAATATTTGGGAGTTTAGCTCAGCTGGTTCAGAGCACCTGCCTTACAAGCAGGGGGTCATTGGTTCGAATCCATTAACTCCCACCAAATAAAACCCGATGTCATTTTGATTTCGGGTTTTTTGTTTTAAAAAATAGAGCGTTATTGATTATCGAATACGAGCAAGAATGATAAGAGTGTAGGCTTATAAGAAATTTAACATTAGGCTTTAGATTAAGATGCAACTTTTTTAGTTCTGTTAGTTTTATTGATCGGAATCTTATGCCCTTCTATTTTGAAGGAAATTTCTACGGAACGATATACATTCTTCAATGAAAATTTAGTCTTATTAATAATCATCTCTTAAATCCTGACTTAAAATTAAAAAAAACAATATTTCAGAAGAATAACTCCACCACAAAGTATGTCCCATGCGTAGGTTACTTTTCCTATGTAAATCACTTTTTCAAATAGAGAGTTTTAATTATATTTGGATAACGAGATATTATTTACATCTATTTACTTAATACGTCTATGGAGATATGAAATGGCAACAACGAAAGACAATTTGAAAGAAGCTTTTGCAGGTGAAAGTCAAGCAAATCAAAAATATAGAGCATTTGCTAAAAAAGCAGCAAGAGAAGGTTTTCCTAATATAGCTAAGTTATTTGAGACAGCAGCAGAAGCTGAACGGATTCACGCCGAAGGACATCTTGGTTCTCTTGAAGGTATCGGCTCGACAGTAGATAATCTTAAATCAGCAATCGAAGGCGAAACTTATGAGTTTTCTGAAATGTATCCACCTATGCACGAGCAGGCAGTAGAAGAAAATCATAAAGCGCAAAGAATGTTCAAATATGCTTTAGATGCAGAAAAAGTTCATGCAGATTTATATAAAATGGCATTAGAAGCAGCAGAGCAGGGGAAAGACTTAGATGTAGCTAATATCTATCTGTGCCCTATTTGCGGTCATATAGAATTTGGCGAGCCGACTGAAAATTGTCCTGTATGTGGAGCTTTACCAAGCAAATACGTTCAAATATAAATTATAAAAAAAGCGGCTCAAAAAATGAGCCGCTTTTTTTATTTGTCTTCGATAGAAGGGAAAATTATTATATATAAATCATTATTTTACATCTATTGTCATTCCCTTAGCTTTTACTTCTACACGCCTGTTGCTTGCTCTATTTCCAGGTGTATCATTGGGAGCAATAGGGTTTCTTTCGCCAAACCATTTAACTGTGAAAATATTCTGATCTAATCCTCGGCTTATGAAATAATCTTTAACTGCATTTGCACGTTTTTCTGATAACGACATATTATAAGCATCGCTACAGGTTGCATCTGCGTGTCCGCTAATTTCAATAGATGTTCCCGATTCATATTTACTTACTTCATCATAAACTTCATTAAGTGTGTTTTTACCTTCATCACTAAGCTTATATTTATCTAATGCAAAGAACAATTTATCGGTACTAAAAGTCCATTCCCTTGAAACTTCTTTTGGTTCAGGTTTCTTTATATCATCGGAAGGGTCTAATGGATTAGTCTTATTTGTAATCTCTTTACCATCAGTTACCGAACCACCGTCTGTATCTGCTTTAAGCGGATTAGTTTTGTAAGTCATTACTTCTTCATAATCACTTAAGCCATCAAAATCTGTATCTGTCTTCAATGGGTCTGTTTTATATTTTAGTACTTCATCGCCGTCATTTAATCTATCCCCATCGCTATCTGCATTTTTAGGATCGGTTCTATGAGTATTAACTTCGTCTCCATCTCTTAAACCATCAGAATCTGTATCCGCTAAATTAGGATTTGTTTGAAAGGTGAAAACCTCTTCTCCATCTTTTAAACCATCCGAATCGCTATCGGGATTTAACGGATCGGTCTTATATACATTTATTTCGTCTCCATCTTTCAATCCGTCTCCATCTGTATCGGGATTATTTGGATCAGTGCCTAATTCGAGTTCTTCAGCTTTAGTCAAGCCGTCTTTATCCTTATCAGAACTGCTGCTCTCACCGGTAAATACAAGTCCTGCGGAGATATTAAATAAAAGATCCTTATTACTATTATCATCATAGGCATTCAAGTTATCTTTTAGAGCATAAGTGGCACCGAATGCAAAATCTACCAATATATCTTCGCTCATTTTGATCTCTGTACCAATTCCGAATGGGATAATTCCGGTCCATCCCTCTGTACCTGCTGCTATTGGGGAAGCAACTATAGGTTTAATCCCCACCGTATAATTGAGCATTCCGAAACCTCCATATAGATATGGATTCCAATTCTTCATTTCGAAAGGCATAATAAGCAATCGCACATCAAGGGGGATAATTTTCGTACTATATGAACCGCCGCCTTTTGCATTTGTAACAAAATTAAATGCATCGCCGGTTATATTTCCATAACCTGCGCCAAATTCTGCATTTATAACGTCAGCAAGCTCGAATCTCAAGAACCCTCTTGCTAAATAGGATGACATCGATAATCCATTTTCTACCTCAAATTCGGTATATGGCATTATTCCACTGAACTGCAAACCTACTTTTAAACCATAGTCTTTCATCTGAGCATAAGTATTAAAGCTCAAAAACGAAAATATCATGAATATCATTAATAGTATATTCTTTTTCATCTGTACTCCTTTTCTTTAATTTATAACTAAATTTTAATTGTATATTAAGTAGAAATGTCTAAATCAGATTGGCGATTTAATGTCTTATGTAGAATTGCTCCTTAATATACTTCATATCCTAAATAATCACGGCATAAAGTTATTAAAACGTGATAGTAGAAAATATCGCATATCCTGCATCTTTTATGTCGTAAAAAAAATGATAAATAGTGTAATAATTATTACTATTGTGTAAAGGATTATAGATAATTAATGAAGTGGTTTATATGACAGGGGATAAATGTTACTATATCATAAATCAATAAAGGGCAATTATTCTTATTATATTTAGGGTAAGGATTAGGTCCTTTATTAGAAACCTTTTCTTGATTTTCCAATTCTACTATTCACCCGTAGGAATCAAATGATGAAAAGAATATTAATTATAGAAGATGAACTCTTTGTAAGGATTGGAATTAAAGACTTACTCGAACTAAAGAATTACAAAGTCTTTGATACCGGATGCGGGAAGGATGGTTTAGTAATAGCTGAAGAGGAATTGCCCGATCTCATTATCTGCGATATTATGATGCCTGAAATGGATGGATATTCTGTATTAAAAAAAATTAGCGAAAACGAAACTTTAGCCGCAATACCTTTCATTTTTCTTACCGCCAAAACTGATATGGCTGATTTAAGGTATGGAATGAACCTTGGTGCAGATGATTATATTGTAAAACCTTTCCTTGCTAAAGACCTTTATAAGGCAATCGAGGTTAGAATAAATAAAAATGAAAAAAATAAAAAATCGATCGAAGTAAAACCTCAATCTGAAAAACCGGAGACAAAAAACCTCGAAGAACATCTTTTTATTACCGAAGGAAATAAACCACAATTTATAAAGATTCAAGATATAGAATGCATTACTGCCTTTAATGAATATACAAATGTCTATGTATGCAACTCGAAAAAATTTGTAATAAGAAAATCTTTACGTGAATGGGAAAGTGTATTACCTGATAGTATGTTTATCAGGATTCATCGTTCAACTATAATTAATTATGAGCACGTTGATAGAATTGAGAAGTTCTATGCCCGTTCATATTTGGTTTATTTAAAAAATGTAAAACAACCATTCGTTATAAGTCAGCGTTACCTGTCTAAGCTAAAAAAGAAATTATTTTTTTAATAAATGAGTTTTCACAGCATAATATTCGCGTTTACTGCATTTTCCCCTTAATCGTTTACTATTTGATTAATTTAGTAATTACGATAATCTGTAATACTTAAAAAATATAATTTAGTATATAAAAGAGGACTGGAACTTTAAAAAAAGTTTCTTCAAACAAAAAATTATGAAAAAAGTAATTAAAAAATCATCAGATAATTTATCACTCGTTGAACAAAAATATTTAGAACTTTCGGGAAGGAAATTAATTTATTCTCCTACTGAAAAGATTCCTGTTATACAGGTAAATAGTTTCCCTGAACTTGGTAGATTTACGGCTCTTCGATTTATCGAATGGGTTCAAAATAATCCTAATGGAGTAATCTCCCTTCCAACCGGTAAAACCCCCGAACATTTTATTAAATGGGTTAATTACTATCTAAAAAATTGGGATAATAAGGAAGTTATTGAATATCTCACTTCATACGGAATCAGCACGTCAATATTCCCGGAGATGAATAATTTAAGATTTGTCCAGATTGATGAATTTTACCCTATCGATTCATTCCAGCATAATAGTTTTTATTATTATATACAGAAATACTATATGCACAGTTTTAATCTTGACCCTAAAAAAGCTCTGCTAATAAACGTTAATGAGATTGAGACAGCGGAAGGACTATCACTTTCACAAATATTCCCCAATCTGATTGTCGATCTTTCGCTTCGGACAAGATGGGCAAGCAATAGATTAGAGCGATTACAGAAAAAGACTATTGAAAACGTGGATGAATTTTGTACGAATTACGAAAAGAAGATTAGAGAAATGGGAGGTATCGGCTTCTTTCTTGGCGGTGTCGG